>Ga0209291_1000867_pt1 | contig 28452 bp, 20 predicted proteins | sample GOMGulsemesocosm_FD_184633 | JGI IMG/M metagenome (GOLD analysis project Ga0209291, IMG submission 184633) | Methane-oxidizing microbial communities from mesocosms in the Gulf of Mexico - GOM9B Gulf of Mexico (SPAdes) (version 2) | ecosystem: Environmental > Aquatic > Marine > Cold seeps...
TGATATTAAATTTTTCTTAAAAATGCGTAATGGTATGATTGGTGAATTACAGTTAAATACCTCGGGCATGTTAGTGGCCAAAGAAAAAGAGCATGTAATTTACGATATATTGAGGGATGCAAAGGAAGGGGCTGAAACTTTTACTGTTAATAATGCTGATGTACTGAAAAAGGTACTGCATCATATGAATGAAGAATGGTTTAGTTTTATTAGTTTAAGAGTGCCCGCAGCGAAGACAGCTTTGATGAGTATTAGAATGATGATTGCAAGATTAACAGAAAACCCTATTTCTTTAACTGTAAGTAAAAAGGAAAAAGCGGATTTGATCAGCGTCAGTTTGGCGTTATACGCCCAAGGAGAAAAAGGCACAGCTTTACTATAAATATGACAGTGGCTATTTAGAGCTTGTGTTAGCGATAAATGCGGAAAGAAAAAGTCAGACATATAAATCATTTACTGATTAAAAAGTTGCACAAAAAAGCTATTGTTAAAGCAATGGCTTTTTTGTTTAGTAATAATGGACTTCGTGATCACATAGATGTGAAAGTGTAAAAAGATATAAGGTGAAACAAAATCATTTAGACGTCTATACGTTTAGATGTTGACATAGCTAAACTTACAAGGCACATTATATCTATACTGTGTGGAGATAGTGTTCTCAGCGCAATTTTAAGGTGTAACTTCGCTTTTGTAGGTAATAAACATGCCCATTAAAATTCCTAATGAATTACCTGCTTTGTCTATTTTGGATAAAGAAAATATATTTGTGATGTCTGAACATCGAGCGGCGAATCAAGAAATTCGTCCGATGAAAGTTGCAATCTTAAATTTAATGCCAAATAAAATAGCAACCGAAGTACAAATTCTACGGATGTTATCGAATACGCCATTACAAATAAATGTCGACTTTATTCGTATTCATGCCAATGAATCGAAACATACTCCAAAAGAACATTTAGATAATTTTTATCGCTTATTTGATGATATTAAACATAGCCAATATGATGGTTTAATTATTACGGGTGCGCCATTAGCGTTGATGGCTTATGAAAAAGTTACTTTTTGGGATAAAATTTGTGAAGTGTTTGATTGGGCTGAAAAAAATGTCACATCGACGATGTTTTCATGCTGGGCAGCACACGCGGCTTTATACCATCACTATGGCTTAAATCGTCATTTAAGAGCAAAAAAATTGTCGGGTGTTTATCAACATAGTCCCATTGATCCTAGGGAGCCGTTAACGCGAGGTTTTGATGAGTTTTTTAATGTCCCGCATTCCCGTTATGGTTATATTGATAAGGCCGACTATTTATCTGTACCGGAAATAAAGATTATTGCCGAGTCAGAACAAGCGGGCGTCTATGTGGCAGCCAGTAGAAATAAACAGCAAGTCTATCTAACAGGCCATCCTGAATATGATGCATCAACGTTAGATGAAGAATTTCATCGTGACTTAGCAGAAGATGAAAACGCTATCATGCCTGAAAATTATTATCGCAATAATGACGTAACAGATAAACCCCATAGTTCTTGGCGTAGTCATGGTAGTTTATTATTTACTAATTGGTTAAATTATTATGTTTATCAAATTACCCCTTATCAATTAGACGCCAGTAATATTCAAGCAATACATCCTGATTAGCGAGTCGACATGGGCCTAATGCAGTTCGACAATCAAATCGTGATAGTTTGTTTTCAATGATATATAGCAAGAACCGATAGAGAATCCGTATGAAAAAATCACCATCATTTCAAATTTTAGAGCAACAATTAGCTAAGCGTATCCTTATTCTTGATGGCGCTATGGGCACTATGATCCAAGCGTATAAATTTGAAGAACAAGACTATCGTGGTGAACGTTTTGCCGATTGGCACTTAGATGTAAAGGGTAATAACGACATGTTGGTCTTAACCCAGCCTGAAGTGATTAAAGCGATACATAATGAATACCTTGAAGCCGGTGCTGACATTCTTGAAACTAATACTTTTAATGCTACCACTATTGCCATGGCTGATTACGACATGGAATCGTTCAGCGCTGAAATAAATCTTGAAGCTGCGAAAATAGCACGCGCTGCTGCGGATGAATATACTGCTAAAAATCCAGATAAACCCCGCTTTGTCGCCGGGGTGTTAGGACCAACCAACCGTACCTGCTCAATATCTCCTGATGTTAATGATCCCGCTTTTCGTAATGTTACTTTTGATGAATTAAAAGACGCTTATATCGAATCGACTAAAGCATTAATTGAGGGCGGTTCAGATATCATTTTGATTGAAACCATCTTTGATACGCTAAATGCCAAAGCCGCTGTTTTTGCCGTAGAAACTGTATTTGATGAGCTGCAGCTAAGATTACCAGTGATGATCTCGGGTACTATAACCGATGCTTCAGGCCGAACGTTGTCAGGACAAACAACAGAAGCTTTTTATAACTCACTTCGTCATGCAAAACCCATTTCATTTGGTCTTAACTGTGCATTAGGTCCTGTTGAACTAAGACAATATGTTGAAGAGCTGAGCCGAATTTCAGAATGTGCTGTATCTGCACATCCTAATGCCGGTTTACCCAATGCTTTTGGTGAATACGACTTTAGTGTAGAAGACATGAATATTCACGTTGAAGAATGGGCTCAATCGGGCTTTTTAAATATCATCGGTGGTTGTTGTGGCACCACACCAGAACATATAAAGGGCATGGCAGACTCTGTAGCGAGTATTGGCCCTCGTATTACTGAAGCAAAAAAAATCGCCTGTCGCCTTTCTGGCTTAGAAGCACTCACTATCGACGGTGATAGCCTATTTGTCAACGTCGGTGAACGGACCAATGTAACAGGTTCAGCCGTATTTAAACGTTTGATCACCGAAGAAAATTATGATCAAGCCATTGCTGTGGCCTTACAACAAGTAGAAAACGGTGCACAAATCATCGATATTAATATGGATGAAGGCATGCTGGATTCTAAAGCGGCGATGATCCGTTTTTTGAACTTAATTGCTGGCGAGCCAGATATCGCCAAAGTACCGATTATGCTCGACTCTTCTAAATGGGATATTTTAGAAGAAGGTCTGAAATGTATTCAAGGTAAAGGGATTGTAAACTCCATTAGCCTTAAAGAAGGTGAAGAAAACTTTCGTCAACAAGCCGAGTTACTGCGCCGTTATGGTGCCGCCGTGATTGTTATGGCATTTGATGAAGTAGGACAGGCGGATACACGTAAACGTAAATATGAAATATGTAAACGTGCTTATCATATTCTGGTGGATGAGATTGGTTATCCAGCCGAAGATATTATTTTTGACCCTAATATTTTTGCTGTCGCCACTGGCATTGAAGAACATAATAACTATGCCGTCGATTTTATTGAAGCAGTCGCTGATATCAAAAAAAACTTACCGTATGCGATGATCTCTGGTGGCGTTTCTAACGTTTCTTTTTCATTTCGGGGTAATAACCCGGTACGTGAAGCGATTCATGCAGTGTTTTTATATCATGCAATAAAAAATGGTTTAGACATGGGCATTGTTAATGCTGGTCAATTGGCCATATATTCTGATATTGATGATGATTTACGTCTCGCTGTTGAAGATGTTATTCAAAATAGTGATGATGGCGCTACAGAGCGATTATTAGATGTTGCCGAGACATACCGAGGGCAAGCGGGCAGTAAAAATAATAAAGCCGATTTAAGCTGGCGAGAATTACCGGTTATTAAGCGTCTTGAACATTCTTTAGTAAAAGGTATCAATGAATTTATTGTTGAAGATACTGAAGCGGCACGTCTAGAAGCGACACGTCCGCTTGATGTCATTGAAGGTCCTTTAATGGATGGCATGAACGTGGTCGGTGACTTATTTGGTGCCGGTGAAATGTTTTTACCACAAGTAGTGAAATCGGCACGGGTGATGAAACAAGCGGTTGCGCATTTAAATCCCTTTATTGAAGCTGAAAAAACAGAAATTAAATCTAACGGTAAAATATTGCTCGCAACAGTGAAAGGCGATGTTCACGATATTGGAAAAAATATTGTTGGTGTTGTTTTACAATGTAATAACTACGACATTATAGATCTAGGGGTAATGGTTTCTTGTGATGAAATATTACGTGTCGCCAAAGAAGAAAATGTCGATATTATTGGTTTATCAGGTCTGATCACGCCATCGCTTGATGAAATGGTGCATGTCGCCAAAGAGATGAAACGTCTTGAGATAAACCTGCCCTTACTCATAGGTGGAGCAACCACATCTAAAGCGCATACCGCGGTGAAAATTGAACCGCAATATCAGCATCCTGTGGTCTATGTGTCTAATGCTTCTCGTTCAGTTTCGGTAGTCAGTACCTTAATGTCGGAAGATAAAGAAAAGTATGCTGCCTTTATTGAACGCCAAAAAGATGAGTACGTCAGAGTGCGTGAACGTCATTATAAAAAAGGACCTCGTTCTAGTTTAATTTCCTTAGCAGATGCTAGGTCCAATGCCTTTCCAACCAGCTTTGAACATTATCAGCCTAAAGTGCCTAACAAACTGGGTGTCACTGTGCTTGATGAATTAGATTTATCAGTAATACGTAATTACATCGATTGGACGCCATTTTTTATGACATGGCAACTGTCAGGTAAATACCCGTTGATCTTAAAACATGAAGTGGTTGGCGTTGAAGCAACGAAGTTATTTAATGACGCTAATGCGATGTTAGATGATGTTATCAATAGCAAAAAACTCACCGCTAAAGCTGTTTTTGGTTTATTTCCTGCGCAACGAGAGCAAGACGACTTAATTGTTTTTGAGAATGATGAACGTCAGCAACCTCTAATGAAATTGCATCAGTTAAGACAACAAAGTAAAAAACCAGCTGGTCAATTTAATCGTTGTTTGGCAGATTATGTTGCGGATCAAGACTCAGGTATTAAAGATTACATGGGAGCTTTTGCTGTTTCCGCAGGATTTGGTTGTGATGAATTAGTCAAAGCCTTTGCTGCTGAGCATGATGACTACAATAGTATTCTGATCAAAGCGGTGGCGGATAGATTAGCGGAAGCAAGTGCAGAATATTTGCATGAAAAAATTCGTAAAGAATATTGGGGTTACGCGCCTGATGAAAATTTTGAGAATGATGATTTGATTCGTGAAAAATACCAAGGTATTCGACCCGCACCGGGATATCCTGCTTGCCCAGAGCATACTGAGAAAGGGTTGCTATGGGAGCTATTGAAGGTGGAAGAAAACATTGGCATGGAATTAACCTCTAGTTTTGCGATGTGGCCGGGAGCGGCGGTCAGTGGTTGGTATTTTGCCCATCCGGATTCAAAATATTTTGCTGTAGCTAAGGTGAAAAAAGATCAAGTGGAAAGTTATGCGATTCGTAAAGAAATGACCATGCCACAAGCGGAAAGGTGGTTGTCCGCGAACTTAGATTATGAGCCAGAATAATACTAAGTAACTGCAGGTAAGATGGACTACATTTTATCTGCAGTTAATTGTGAGGATTAAATAACTTCTAAAGCATCACTGAGTTTTTTAACACCAATGACTTCCATCCCATCAATTTTATTTTTTGGCATATTATTGAAAGGAACAATGGCGCGGGTAAAGCCATGTTTAGCCGCTTCATTGATACGTTCTTGACCACTGGGTACCGGACGTATTTCTCCCGATAATCCTACTTCACCAAAAACCACTAAGTCTTGCGGTAGTGCACGGTCTCTAAAGCTTGAAACCAGTGCCAATATTAATGCCAAATCAACACTAGTCTCAGATACTTTTACACCGCCAACCACATTGACAAATACATCTTGGTCATTCATTTGTAGACCACCATGGCGATGCAAAATGGCAAGAAGCATCGATAAGCGATTTTGATCGGCGCCCACGGCGACACGTCGAGGATTGCCTAACGCGGAGTGATCAACCAATGCTTGAATTTCGACTAATAGAGGACGAGTACCTTCCCACAAGACCATTACGATACTGCCTGGGGTATTTTCTTCGCTACGTGATAAGAATATCGCCGATGGATTTTTAACTTCCTTTAGGCCCGTTCCTGTCATGGCAAATACCCCCAGTTCATTGACCGCGCCAAAACGGTTTTTGTTACCACGTAGTGTTCTATAACGAGAGTCTGTACTGCCTTCAAGCATGATTGAGCAATCAATACAATGCTCTAATACTTTTGGTCCTGCTAAGCTGCCATCTTTGGTTACATGTCCAACGAGGAGCATGGCAACATGGTGTTGTTTGGCAAAACGTGTCAAAAACGCGGCGGTTTCTCTTACTTGGGAAACACTACCCGGTGCCGATTGAATATCGCTCATGTGCATAACTTGAATTGAATCGATAACCATAATCTTAGGTTTTTCTTTCTCTGCGATATGACAAATATTTTCGACACTGGTTTCAGATAACAATTTTAAGGTATCAGCTTCTAGTCCTAACCGTTTGGCACGCATTGCCACTTGCTGTAATGACTCTTCACCTGTGATGTACAAAGTAGACATCTGTTTAGAAAGTGCACACATGGTCTGTAATAGCAGAGTACTTTTACCTGCGCCAGGTTCACCACCAATTAAAATGGCACTCCCAGGAACAATGCCACCACCTAGTACTCGATCAAACTCAGCAAATCCAGAAGAAAACCTTGGTAGTTCAGCGAGATCAATAGTGTCAAGAGTTTGAACTTTTGCATCTATTATTCCTGAAAAGCCAGACAGGTTACTATTTCTCATTGGCGTTTTTGCTTGTCTAAACTCTGAAATAGTATTCCATGCTTTGCATTCATTACATTGGCCTAACCAGCGTGAATACTCAGCTCCGCAGTCAGTGCAAACAAATGCTGTTTTAGTTTTTGCCATGAGTTTCCTTTAATAGGTATGATTATTGCTTTAGATATTCGCAAGATAACGGTATAACATTGTAAATAATCTATTTATAATGCTATTACTTATAGATACTGTATTTTTTATCCACTTTGTAAGAATTTAGAAGCGTAAATGACTAAAGATTTTTCAAAATATCAAAACATTATAGATGATTTTAGTGGTCAAGTATTGTCTAATGATTTTGAGTCTCGTTTTACTTCCAAGACCAAAGGTATCGCTAAAACTGAACGGTTTTTGTTGAAAATGGAATTGAAACGATTAGCAAATCCTTGTACGCGGTTGATTGATCTACGTGGTCATGTCGATGGAGAGTGCCGTGCATTTGAACATGAAGGACGTGTGCACTACCTAGATGAAATCGCGATTAAAGTTTTTGAAGAAGCAATAACAAATTATCAAAGATACAGCTTTGGTGTTTATGAAGCGGTGATGAATACCGAAAACAATTTTAGAGTTATTTACCAAAAAGAAAAGAAGAAAATAACGATTGCTGAGACCACAGATGCACCTGTTAAAGCGTTAGGAAAAACGCAATATCCCGCCCAATTATTCAGTTTTGGTCCTTACTTTAATCGCCGTGAAGAGCGAATGAACTTTGCCATCGCCATTCACGTTCATCTCGATGAAGATTCCAGTAAAGACGCGACTAGCTCAGACATTAGTATTGATGGTTGTAAGTTTCGTTTTAATAGAATTGAAAACATCAAAGTGAAGCAATTGATCGATATTCGGTTCTCTGGCTTAGAGAGTGAGTTTCAATTAAGTCAAGATGACATTTTTACCTATGAAATTAAAAATATACAAGTCATTGATAATATACAATTAGTAGGGGCATGTCGTGTTTACCCTCCTGAAGCAACAGACGATGGCTTTAAAAAGTTTCTCACCGGTTTTATTCAAGGTAATAAGCGCCGGTACAAAATTAATCTAGACAACTCTATTTCAGCTTTACAATCGCGTAATTTTGAACAGTTTGTTCTTCCTAAGTCTAATGAATTGCCTATTTTCATTAACGATATAGATGGACAGATTTCGCCAAGGTTTGCGTTAACTTGTCAAAATAATCACGATATATATCACTATTGGCAAGATGAAGAGCGCAAATCTACCTTACATAATTTAGTGACTCCCGAACGATTTGTCCGATTGAAAAAATTAACCAAATTAGGTAAGACATTACTTGTTTTTAGCTTCGCGCATACGAATAATGGCAAGAGATATTTTTACACCGCTGATACTGAGCAATTACAAGAAGATAAGCAGTTTATGACCCAGTATTTAGGGTTTGCTGCTTCGAAAGGGGCTTTTGCGATCACTCAGCTTACCTATGTCCCTTTTGATGATACTTTGGCTGAATCTCATTTTACTCTAGCGAATTCGTTAACATCAAAGAATAAACATTTAAATCAACCAATTACTGCTGATGTCAAAGATTCACTTTCTTCTTTAAACGGGATTGTGGTTGCGAACAATATTATCAGCAAAGACATATTTGCTTATTATCAAAACTTATCGTTTGAAAGTATCGATACCAGTAAACTTAAAAAATTCGGGCATAAACGCTCAAGCCAAGAGTTATTCGTTGATGAAGTGGCAATAAATTATAATAACCATCGACAAGAGCCAAGGTTTATATACTCCACTCCAATCGTAGCCAACTTAAAAGGTGTTACTTGGCAAGGTACTTCGAAAGACTTTTCTACGTCGGGATTAAAAATTGAATTGGTTAAAGCAGCCGTTTTGAGCAAAGGAGATATCATTAAAGTTGCTTTTCCAATGTTGCAAAAAATCACCTCCTCTTTTGAATTAAAAGAACTGCCATATGAAGTGATGCGAGTAAGTCGTTCAAAAAAATCAATAAATTTACGCGTTTATGTTGAGCAACATCAACATATTGGCCGTGCATTTTTTAAAGCGCTTATTCAAAAGAATCACAATAAATTAACGCCTGATGAGTATGCGATGATAATTCCCGGTTTAGGAAAAGCATTACGGAATATTTATAGCAACAGTTTGAAAACGTTGGCCTTAATGATACAAACCAGTGGCAGTCGTTATAAAGTTGAATCTATAACAACCAATGATATCAACTCCAAAATACTGTCATTTTGTAAGCAGTTAAGTGATCGTAATCATCACTATAACCTTTATCCTATGTTGAATAACCTGCAAGCCACTAGCTTAATGAACTCAACATTAAAGAAGATGCATAGCAAAGATGCGCCTATTGTTGACATTTTATATATTGCTATTAACCTAGATAATGGCATGGTTGATAAAGCGGTAACAACAAAGCTTGATGCTGAGTTACCGACCGATAAATTGAAAAATGATTTTATTAGAAAAGCATTAACTCGGGGAGACTTCTTTTGTTTGCAGGTTTTGATTTCAAGAACAGAAGCGCCAGATATGGAACATTTAAACCCTGAATTAAGTTATATCAGTTCTTATGCTATTCATCGAGGAAAGCAGTTGGAACAAGAAATTTGGAGTGTTGCAGGCCTTGTACAAGTTTTTGACATTACCTCAGAAGCTATGATTAGGTACCAGTTATCACAAGTGTGAATGGGTTTTAATGATTAAAACCCATTGCATTGATTATTTACCCCTCGAACAGCTAGTCGCTTGAGAGTATTATGCTAACCAGTGTAATAAACAATCTAAGCCCGAGAAGTTAATAGCGCTATCTGCTTGTTTTAAAACAATAGGTTTAGCATGGAAGGCGACACCAAAATGAGCGGCATTCATCATTACTAAATCATTAGCTCCGTCTCCCATGGCAACTGTTTGAGTTAAAGGTAATTGATATTGTTGCTGCAAAGCGATTAAACAGTCTGCTTTGGCTTGGGCATCAACTACATCACCTAATACCTTGCCGGTTAACTTCCCGTCGATTATCTCTAATACATTGGCATGTGCAGCATCTAAATCAAGCATTTGCTTAAGATGATCTGCGAAATAAGTAAAACCACCTGAAGCAATAGCTATTTTCCAGTTGTGATGCTTCAATTGTGTAACAAGGCGTTCTAAACCGTTCATTAACGGTATATTCTCGGCGACACTAGCAAGAATGCTTTCAGGGGAATTGCTTAGCGTAGCTACACGTTGATGTAAGCTTTGTGCAAAATCTAATTCGCCTTGCATCGCTTGCTCTGTAACTGCGGCAACTTGTTCACCGACACCTGCTAATATAGCGATCTCGTCAATACATTCAATTTCAATGGTGGTTGAGTCCATGTCCATAACAAGCACACCAGGAGCATTTAGTTGTGGTGCATCTTCGATTAAAGCTGCTTCAAAATGCTCAGTTAACGACAAGCTGGCAAGTTGTGAGCGTGCTTGGGCTAAGTCATCACACTGTACAGCAAAACGATAGCTGATCAGATTATTACGGTGATTTATCGCATTAAGCGCTAAAACTGTTATGGAACATTGATCAATAATCTTAGTGAGTTGCGTAAAGGTTAGCTCACTAAAAACTACTAATTCAATCGATGATTGACTAGCTGGAGGTAACTGATTCGTTGCATCGCTACTGCTGAGTAACTGGCAGTTATCTGCCAATGCTATTGTCTTTGTTGTGATCTGACAGACGAAGGGAAAACTTTCTACATCTTGCGTAGGCGATATTACTGAAACAATAGCCAGAGAATTTATTTGGTTTAAAGATATTTCGTTAACAATAGTTGGCACAATAGCCCCTGATTTTAGACTGAATTTTGACAGTTTTTAAAAGCATTTATTTAAAACAATGCAATAACCCACTATAGTGTCATTATTACTGCTTATTTAAAATGGCTTTATGACTCAAAAAGAATTGCCTTTATACCCTAAAATATCATCGATTTATAATAAAATAATGCAATTAGCTATAGCTATAATCATTATTGTTATTTTAATGAACATGTGGTTTTACAGTTATGGTAAAAATCAACAAGCTTTAAATGAGCATTTTCGCTTTATGAGTAAAGAGCATCTGTCTCAAATTGTCACGTCTGTTAACTTCATGCTGCCTGGTGAACGCAGTAATCTTCAACAGTATGTTGAAGAAGTCTCGGCGAAACCTTGGATCAAGGATCTTAGTTTTTATGATGCCACTGGCCAATTAATGGTCAGTTCTGCGGAGCAAGGCTCTATAAAAGACTTGTATGGGCTCTCTTTATATAAAGTTGATAGGAGTAACCAATTCACACCTTTTATTCAAGAAATACGTAGTAAAGATAAATTAATCGGTTACATGCGCTTAACAGTCGAGAATAAAGGATTGACCAATGAACTCGCCAAAACTAACCGAGAACATTTAGATCTTGCTCGATTAATGATGATTTTAGGGGGAGTGGTTGGTTTTCTGTTAACCCGCGGTCTAAATCGTTTTAGCAGACAAGGGTTAAGATTACATCCGAAAAAATAATTGTTGAATGTTGTTTTCAATCTCTTCAGCTATCTCTTCTTTGTCCTCATTTCTAATTAAGCAGAGTTGTTCAAAGATCTTAATTAAATTTAACGGTGTATTAATTTGTCCTTGTTGACCAGAAAGCGGCATGGCTGGCGCATCTGTTTCTAAGACTAAACAATCAAGTGGCAAACGCTTAATGGCTTTAATTGTTTTTTCTGCGCGGTCATAAGTGATTGTGCCACCTATACCTAATTTAAATCCCATATCAATATAGGTCACCCCTTGTTGATAGCTACCAGAAAATGCATGGATAATACCACCGTGATTAACAGGGCTCTGTTTCAACTGTTGGATAACTTGCTGATGGGAACGTCGATGATGCACAATCAAGGGTTTGCTAAACTGGTTAGCAAGTTCAATATGATACTGAAAAAACGCTTGTTGTTTGTTTAAGTTATCTTGCTCTTTGGCAATAAGACCATCAATGCCTGTTTCACCTACGGCAATAATACTTTCTTGGTGAATAGTTAAGTTTGCTTCAAGCTGTTGTAAATGTTCGGTAGTTAGGTCATTTAAGTACCATGGGTGAATGCCTAAACAAGGATAGAGCTGGCAGTTGCTGGTGTTGTTTTTGCAAAGTTCTAATAGTTGAGGCCATTTTTGTGGGGATACTGCAGGAACGATAATCTGCCTAATATTGGCTTGCAAACAATGACTGAGTAACTGTGGTAGTTCGTTACTCAGCTCAGAAAAATCAAGATGACAATGACTGTCAGTAAAATTCATTAATTCTCCTACTTTTTTGCTCACCAAATTTGAAGAGGCCGCAACATACCTTTAAGGTTACATTCGTTCCATTACGTCAATACCGAGAATATCTAAACCTTGTTTCAAGGTTTTTGATATTTGAGCACATAAAGCCAAACGCGCGTGTTTTACCGGCTCTTCGATGCCTTCTTTAAGAATAGGACAGGCTTCATAAAAACTCATATATAAACTGGCCAACTCATAAAGGTAATTACACAATAAATTTGGTGTACATTCATTAATAACAGCGTCGACTACATCTTCAAGTTGAAGTAGTTTTAAGGCGAGTGCTTTTTCTTGTGGCTCAACAATATCAATGTTTTTCGCGAATAAACTTAAGGCATTTGTATCAACCTCAGCTTTGCTGAAAATACTTTGGATACGTGAGTAGGCATATTGTAAATAAGGGGCGGTTGCGCCTTCAAAACTGAGCATGGTTTTCCAGTTGAAGATGTAATCACTGGTGCGATTTTTCGATAAATCGGCAAACTTAACCGCGCCGATACCTACTTTTGTCGCTACTTCATTGAGCTTTTCTGCTGAATAATCAGGATTCTTTTCCTTAATCACTTCTGTCGCACGAACAATCGCTTCATCTAGCAGTTCCGCCAATTTAATGGTGCCGCCACTGCGTGTTTTAAATGGCTTGCCATCATTGCCCATCATCATGCCAAATGGACAGTGATCATAACCGACGTTTTCAGGTAGAAATTCAGCTTTACGGGCCACTATTTCAACTTGCTTAAAGTGAAGCGCTTGGCGAGCATCAGTAAATATAATAATACGATCTGCTTTTAAGTTATCACTTCTGTAGCGACAAGCCGATAAGTCGGTAGTAGCATATAAGTAACCGCCACCTGATTTTTGTACGATGAATACCGAAGGATCACCATCTTTATTGGCCATCTCTTCGATGAAAACTACTTTGGCACCTTGGTCTTCAACGGCAATGTTCTTGGCCATAAGCTCGTCGATAACAACCGGTAAGTCAGGGTTGTAAGCACTTTCACCCATAATATCATCACGGGTTAACGTGACATTTAATTTTTGGTAAATGTCTTCACTGTGAGCAATTGAAATATCAATAAATTGTTGCCATAACACCGCACAATCTTTATCGCCACCTTGGAGTTTAACAACATAATCACGTGCTCTGTCAGCAAAGCCTTCTTCATCGTCGAAGCGAACCTTAGCTTCACGATAGAAATTTTCTAGATCAGCAAGGGCGGTTTCTGCCACTTCATCAGCGGCAAGTTTATCGCTTAAATGTGCGAGTAACATGCCAAACTGTGTCCCCCAGTCACCCATGTGGTTTTGACGTATAACCTTGTCGCCACGAAATTCTAAGGCGCGCACTACAGCGTCGCCAATAATGGTTGAGCGTAAGTGTCCAACATGCATTTCTTTGGCTAGGTTTGGCGCAGAATAATCAACAACTACATTTTGTTGCTGATCTTCTTGTGTCGCACCTCTTTGACTAACACCAAGTTTTTCATCGTCAGCTATCTTTGATAACTGCTCAGCTAACCAAGTTTCAGATAAATGAATATTAATAAAGCCAGGGCCTGCTAATTCTACTTTGCTGGCAATGCCTGCAAGATCAAGATGCTCAACAACTTTGCTGGCTAATTCGCGAGGATTAGTTTTAAGTTTTTTGGCCGCGCCCATCACACCATTGGCTTGGTAATCACCAAAATTAGCACGGTTTGAAATACTTACCGCTGGGTTGGTATTTGCAGGTAAGCCTGCGGCAACCATGGCAGATAAAACTTTTTCACTAAGTAATTGTTTAATATTCATTTAATATACTCTTTTGTTGTAAAGCAATAGCCTTACTGACAATAATCTTTTTAGGCCATGTTCCCGTGATGGGTTATTACAATTAAAATACCTTTGATGACAATGTATTGTAGGTCGGAATTTATTCTGACAATTTGTTAGGCTAAAGCCCAACCTACAATAGTTTCATCCATCAACAATTTAAAGAAACATAGCCTCTGTTTACTCTTTCTACGACACCAAAACTAGTGTTCACGGGTTTGGTGGAACTGAATGTCGGGATGACGCTCTTGTGCCAAATTCAAATTCACCATCGTTGGCGCAATATAAGTCAAATTATCTCCGCCATCTAGCGCTAAATAATCAAAAGCTTTCTTTTGAAATTGTTCCAAAATACGTTCATCGTCACACGTACACCAGCGCGCAGTAGCAACACTAATGGGTTCATAAATTGCGTCAACTTTGTATTCAGTTTTTAAGCGTTGTACCACTACTTCAAATTGTAGTACACCCACTGCGCCAACTATCATGTCGTTATTCATCAACGGACGAAATACTTGTACAGCACCTTCTTCCGAAAGCTGGATCAGGCCTTTTTGTAATTGTTTTGCTTTTAATGGATCACGTAAACGAATACGACGGAACATTTCAGGGGCAAAGTTTGGAATGCCGCTGAACTTCATTTCTTCACCCGCGGTGAAAGTATCACCAATTTGAATGCTGCCGTGGTTGTGTAAACCAATAATATCACCGGCAAAAGCTTGTTCTACGTTTGAGCGGTCGCCAGCCATAAAGGTTACAGCATCGGCAATTTTTACGTCTTTACCAATGCGTACTTGGCGCATTTTCATGCCTTTTTCATATTTACCTGAGCAAATGCGCATAAAAGCGATACGGTCACGATGTTTAGGATCCATATTGGCTTGGATCTTAAAAACGAAACCTGAGAATTTTTCTTCTGTCGCGAGTACTTCACGGGTACTGGTTAGACGAGGTAAGGGTTTTGGCGCCCACTTTGTTAAACCGTCCAGCATATGGTCAACGCCAAAGTTGCCTAATGCGGTACCAAAAAACATTGGGGTTAATTCACCGGCTAAAAATTCATCTAAATTAAATTCGTGCGATGCTCCGACAACCAGTTCTAACTCTTCACGAAAGTCTTCAGCATAACTACCAAGGACATTATCTAACTCTGGGTTGTCTAAACCTTTAATAACACGTTTTTCTTGTATGGTATGACCGAGTCCCGATTGATATAGAAATATTTCATCGGTTAAGATGTTGTAGACACCTTTAAACTCTTTGCCCATGCCTACTGGCCAGGTAATAGGGGCACATTTTATTTTTAAGACCTCTTCTACTTCATCCATGACTTCCATTGGGTCACGTACATCTCGATCCATTTTATTCATAAAAGTAATGATGGGAGTATCACGTAAACGGGTCACTTCCATTAACTTTACGGTTCGAGCTTCAACACCTTTGGCAACGTCAATAACCATTAAACATGAATCCACCGCCGTTAACGTACGATAGGTATCTTCCGAGAAATCTTCATGGCCAGGGGTGTCGAGTAAATTCACTAAACAATCATTATAAGGAAACTGCATCACAGACGTAGTGATGGAAATACCACGTTCTTTTTCCATTTCCATCCAATCAGATTTTGCATGTTGGCCTGATTTTTTACCTTTGACCGTACCTGCTTTTTGTAAAGCTTGACCAAAAAGCAGTACCTTTTCAGTAATGGTGGTTTTACCTGCATCAGGATGCGAGATTATAGCGAAGGTGCGACGTAAATCGACTTCCTGCTGTTGTACCGACATGAAAATTACCTGTTATTAGATGAATGAAAAAAATGGCTTAAAATAAGCCGTTTTTAAAACGCGCGATATTATAGCGAAAACGCTAGTTGAAGGCAGCAAGAATATTGGCTTGTTGATGATTTTTTTTAATTATCTGCTCACAGGGATCTTTTCATCACTATCGCATCTTCATATCCTATATTACTTGGGTAATAACCGGTTCTTCTACCAATCTCACTGTAGCCATCATTGATGTACATCATTAAAGCTGAAATGTTTTTTGCTCTTACTTCAAGCAACAAGTGTTCGGCACCAAGTAGTTTAGCCTGCTTAGTATAATGGTTTAATAAATGTTTTCCGAAACCGTTACCCTGTTGGCTTGGTGAAATACAAATGTCCATTAACGTCGCCTCACCTAATATATATTCGCCAATATAGAAGCCAATAATGTCGTTATGGTCGATAAGATAAAAGCCAAAATATCGATCGCCTATACAGCTCTTAAAGGTTTTTTCACTCCACGGGTGTGAGTGACAGTTGTTTTCAATGGAGAGTAATTTTTCTACGTCTTCAAGGGTGATAGCGTGATAAGTTAATGACATGATAATTCTAAAATTTGATTGTTAAGGGTTTGCCACAGTGCTTTTTTTAATTCTACACAATGACTTATGGTCTCTAAGCTAGGCGTGGTTAGTATGTTATCTATAAGTATAACATCTTCATTTTCACTAAATTGCCACTTAAATTGCGCTAAGTCTAACTGCTTCTCTTGTTGAGAAATATCATCCAATGAACAATTCAGGCTTCGTAATACATCTAGAAATAACTGTTTCGACTGTAATTCATCAAGAGAAATAGTAAGTAATGAATCCGATAAAGTTTGCTCGGTGCAGCTCTCTTTCGGTACGTTTTGCACCTTTAATTGATCTTTTTTTTGCCATAACTGAATGTCCATTTCGTTAAGGTAAGTTAATTGTTTACTCGTAATACTCATGATGGAAGAAATAACCAATAACAAACAAAGGAGGAACAGTATATACCGAAACTAGACAAAAAGTCATGATTGGGATATTGAGTTTATCTAATCGATAGAGTGGAAATGAACTAGATGTTGTCAAAGACAAGAAGGAAGAAAATGGCAGGGGTGGAGAGATTCGAACTCCCAACCGTCGGTTTTGGAGACCGCTGTTCTACCAATTGGAACTACACCCCTGCAACGGAGGAGAATTATACTTAAGCCGAACCAAAGGTAAAGCGCTAAATTGACTTTTTAGTCTGTTCGGTTAAATAATACCCATTCTGGTGTGAATATCACTTATTTTTGCCTCAATCTCAATTCTTTAGGGTAAGGAAAAACATCTTCTATTATGCCATTGGCTATATTCTGTTGCCGTTGTTGCCAATAACTGGCTTCAAGTAATTCGGCATGATGAATTAAAAACGCTTTTCTATATTTAATATTAGCTAAGGCAAATGTCGCTAACTCTTCAGGGAACATATCACCGGGATCAACAGCGTACCATGGCTCAGCGGCATAAATTTGCTCTTCTGTCATCGGCTCAGGGATCACTCTAAAATTCACTTCGTTCATATAAGTGATTTCATCATAGTCATAAAAGATCACTCGGCCATGGCGGGTAACGCCGAAGTTTTTTAATAACATATCACCGGGAAAGATGTTTGCAGCAATTAATTGTTTAATGGCTTCACCATAACCAAACATCGCTTCTGCTATTTCACCATCAGTGGCTTTGGCTAAATATATATTCAGTGGCGTCATTCGACGTTCGATATAAAGGTGGCTAATAATAATAAAATCATCTTCAAAACGGATTATAGATGATGCTACGTTGAGTAATTCATCGAGTAATTCGGCTGAAAATCTTGCTTTAGGAAACGCTACCTCGGAGTACTCCATTGTATCGGCCATACGGCCAACTCGGTCATGCAACTTCACCAAACGGTATTTTGCTTTGACCTGCTTTTTGGTCATTTTTTTACTAGGAGCAAATTTATCTTTAATGATTTTAAATACGTAGGGGTAAGAAGGTAAGGTAAATACTGACATTACCATGCCTTTAATACCTTCAGCCAAAACGAATTGATCGTCACTGCTCGCCAAATGATGCAAAAAATCCCGATAAAACTGCGTTTTCCCCTGTTTATGAAAACCAATGGCTGAATATAAATCAGCACTTGTTTTATGGGGGACCAACTCCTTAAGAAAATGAACAAGCTTTTGTGGTTTAAGGCAATCAACAAAAAAGTATGAACGAGCAAAGCCAAAAACTACCGCCATATTTTCATCTTCAGTTAATAACGCATCTATATGTAAACCGGTTTGTTCGTCATTAGTAATAGAAACAATAAAAGGTGTTTCATCGCTCGGCGATATTACGCGACCAATAATATAGGCACCTTTGTTACGGTAGAAGGTGAAATTCAAGATATCGAATTGAATATCTACTAATTGATAACGGCTCAGTTCTGGCCGCTTCATAAATGCTCTAAGTAGGGCACTTATTTCTGATTTCAGTGTTAGGAATGGGGTATTAAAATTAGTCTTAGTAATTATTTCTTGAATAGTACTATTTAACCCCTTTTCCGCAGGGTTATAACGTGTAAGTATTTCCGAGAAATCAGGTTTTATTACTTCACTGTGGCTTGATTCAACAAAAATAAAAGCATTGTGATAATATTTTCGCTCAAATAAATGACAAAATACCGAGTTATAAAAACTTTCAGCAAGTTCCGCTTGAGGGTGATCTGTTAATAATTCTACGTAACAACACTTAATGTTTTTCCATAACTCATCATCGAGTTGCCCAATAGAAAAGTCATCTCTGATGGTTATTAAGGTTTCTTCAACACGTTTATCAAAATAATCAGTACGTTCTTTTGCTGCTTCATGTATCGCTTGCCATTGGCATTCTTCAAAACGTTGTTTTGCAGAACGTGTCAATTCAGTAAAGATAAATATATGACGAGAAAAACCATTGATGATGGTTTTAGCTATAGCGAATGTTTGCGCTTGATATTGATCTGACATGATTTTTTCCATCAATGACTTTCTTTCAGCATACGATAATTTATGTTGATAAGTAGAGTCATTTCCTCTGATGCCCACTATAAATATCAGTGATGTATAACAACAGTGTCACCTGAAAGCGTTTTTGCTTGCTATTAATGCCCGTCGGCACTAAAATTACGCGGTTTTTCATTGAGTAAATATCCTTAAATTATCATGCGTGTTGCCGACTTTTCCTTCAAATTACCTGAAGAGCTTATAGCTCGTTATCCAAAAGAAAATAGAACCTCTAGTCGCCTAATGACCTTAAATGGCAATAGTGGCGAAATAAATGATCTTGGTTTTGTTGACGTTATTGACCAAGTTAATGCCGGTGATTTATTAATCTTCAATAACACCCGGGTTATTCCTGCCCGTATGTTTGGCAACAAAGCCAGCGGCGGTAAAATTGAAGTATTGGTTGAGCGTTTGCTCGACGATAAACGTTTCCTTGCTCATATTAGGGCCAGTAAATCGCCTAAAGTTGGCACAGAATTACTGTTAGAAAACAAAGTAAAAGCAACAATGTTAGCGCGCCATGGCGCATTATTTGAAGTGGAAGTTCACTCTGACGACAACATTTTGCATATCTTAGAAGATGTTGGTCACATGCCTTTGCCGCCTTATATTGATAGACCTGATGAAGAAAGCGATAAAGAGCGCTACCAAACTGTTTATAATGAGAAACCGGGGGCGGTAGCAGCGCCGACGGCAGGATTACATTTTGACGAACAACTGCTGGAAAAAATTACCGCCAAAGGTGCTCAGTTGGCATTTGTTACTTTACATGTTGGCGCAGGTACCTTTCAGCCGGTTAAAGTGGATGAAATTGCTGATCATGTTATGCATGCAGAATATGTCGAAGTTAGCGCTGAGGTTGTTGAACAAATAGCACAAACTAAAGCTAGAGGCGGTCGAGTGATTGCTATTGGCACTACTTCTGTTCGCTCAATTGAAAGTGCAGCTAAAGCCGCACTAGAAAAAGGCCAAGCATTAAGTGAATTTTATGGTGATACCGACATTTTTATTACTCCGGGCTATCAGTTTCAAGTCATTGATGCCTTGATCACTAATTTTCATTTATCAGAATCAACCTTATTAATGCTCGTTAGCGCTTTTTCTGGCTACGAAAATATTATGACGGCTTATCAACATGCCGTTACTGAAAAATATCGTTTCTTTAGTTATGGTGATGCGATGATGCTCACTAAAAAAACGACTTAATATATATTTTAATTTAAACTTTTAGCAACAATGAAAACTAAACCGCTAGCCTGTTTCGCTGGTAGGTAAGGAAGTAAAAAATGACAGATAAAACACAAGATAAAGCGATGAAATATCAGCTTATTAATAAAGATGGTAAAGCTCGTCGAGGCCGTTTAACGTTTGCTCGTGGTACCGTTGAAACCCCGGCATTTATGCCTGTTGGTACCTACGGCACAGTAAAAGGCATGAAAACAGAAGAAGTGAAAGATACCGGTGCTGAAATCATTTTAGGCAATACCTTTCATCTAATGCTTCGCCCAGGTACGGAGATTATTGAGCAGCATGGTGGTTTGCATGACTTTATTCATTGGGACAAACCAATATTAACCGACTCAGGTGGTTTTCAAGTCTTTAGTTTAGGAGACATGCGAAAAATCACTGAAGAAGGTGTGAAGTTTAGTTCGCCGGTAAACGGTGAAAAAATCATGCTAACACCTGAACGTTCTATGGAAGTACAGCGCAGCTTAAATTCTGATATTGTGATGATCTTTGACGAATGTACTCCTTACCCTGCAACTCACCAAGAATCAAAAGATTCAATGGAATTATCTCTTCGTTGGGCACAACGTTCTAAAGATGCTCATGCAGAAAATCCCAACGCCCTTTTTGGTATTGTCCAAGGTGGCATGTATGAAGATTTACGTGAAATTTCAGTTGCTGGATTAAAAGCGATAGATTTTGACGGTTATGCCATTGGTGGCTTATCTGTAGGCGAACCTAAAGAAGACATGGTGCGTATATTAGATCATACCGCCCCCTTGATCCCAGAGAATAAGCCCCGATATCTCATGGGAGTAGGGAAACCTGAAGATTTAGTTGAAGGTGTTCGTCGTGGTATTGATATGTTTGATTGTGTCATGCCCACCAGAAACGCCCGTAATGGACATTTGTTTGTTAATGATGGTGTCATTAAAATTAGAAATGCCCGTCACAAAACAGATACCGGGCCATTAGACCCAACATGTGATTGTTATACCTGTAAGAATTATTCACGTGCGTATTTACATCACTTAGACAAATGTAAAGAAATTTTAGGTTCGCAATTGAATACCTTGCATAACTTACATTTTTATCAAAAAGTCATGCAAGGTTTGCGTGCAGCGATAGAGCAAGGTAAATTAGACGACTTTGTTGAAGAATTTTATGCATTACGTGATTTACCTGTGCCACCTTTGGCGACAGGTAGTCAACAAGTTTAGTTTATTCGTATTTAGTTGTTTTTATAAAACAAAAAAAATTATCATTTAATATAAGAAGTATAAGAGGAAGTTATGAGTTTATTAATCGGTACAGCACATGCAGCAGCAGCCCCAGCACAACAAGGTGGCGGCATGGAAATGATCATCATGTTAGCCGTTTTTGGTTTGGTATTTTATTTTATGATTTACCGTCCACAAGCTAAACGTGTAAAAGAGCATAAAGGATTAATGTCAGCACTTTCAAAAGGTGATGAAGTATTAACACAAGGCGGTATAGTGGGAAAAATTACTAAAGTGTCTGATGAAAAAGACTTTTTAGTGATCAGTATTGCTGAAGGCACTGAAGTAACTGTACAAAAAGGTGCTGTAAATGCAGTATTGCCTAAAGGTACAATGAAAAACTTATAATTTGTTTTTGTTACTCTTTGGCGTTATTTCACTTTAAAAGGTAGGCATTGACACCTATCAACAGCGTGCTTTTTGAAGTTAACCCAAACGAGTTTAGCTAAAATATTATAACGAGTTTATTAAAATAGGATGACATTGTGTTAAACCATTCTCCATTATGGAAAAAATTATTGGTGCTCTTCATTGTTTGCATCGGTGCTTTATATGCATTACCAAACTTGTATCCAGAAGATCCTGCGGTACAAATTTCAGGGTTACGTGGTGTGGAAGCGGATGTAACGACTCTTGATGCTGTTAAATCGCAATTAACTGAGCAGAAAATTGATTTTTCAAATATTGCTTTAGAAAATGGCCAAGTATTGGCCCGTTTCAAGGATACTGAAAATCAATTAAAAGCCCGTGATTTATTAGATGAAAATTTAGGTGATAAATTTTCGGTTGCTTTGAACTTAACTCCTGCAACCCCTGATTGGTTAGCAAGTATTGGCGGCGTGCCAATGAAGCTTGGTTTAGACTTAAGTGGTGGCGTAAGTTTCACCATGGAAGTCAACATGAATGAAGCGATTGTTAAAGCGCAGCAGTCGATGGTTGGTGATTTTCGTACCGATTTACGTGGTGAGAAAATTCGCTACCGTAGTGTTAAAAAAGTCAGTAATGCCATTGAAATTCAGTTTAGAAAAACTGAAGACTTAGATAGCGGTACCAGATTTTTGAAAAAACGCTATCGTGACTTTCTTTTTGTCGATAATAGCGACTCGTTAACACTAAGCGTGACAATGACGCCGCAAAAGCTAAAAGAAATTCGTGAATATGCGCTGGCACAAAACATTACGATTATTCGTAATCGTGTGAATGAACTAGGTGTTTCTGAGCCATTGGTTCAGCGTCAAGGTCAAAAAAATATCATCATCGAATTACCGGGTGTACAAGATACGGCTAAAGCAAAAGAAATTTTAAATGCTACCGCTACTATTGAGTTTAGAATGGTTGACTCTGAAGGTGACTTATCTAGTGCCTTAAATGGTCGGGTACCAGCAAGTTCACAGTTATTATATGAAAGAGATGGTCGTCCTCAGTTATTGAAAAAACGCGTCATGCTTACCGGTGACCATATTGTTGATGCTGGCTCTAGCTTTGATGAGTACTCTCGTCCACAAGTTAATATTACTCTTGATTCACCCGGTGGTAGTAAGTGGTCAAATGCTACTAAAAATAATATTGGCAAGCCTATGGCTACAGTATTTATCGAGTATAAACCTACCGACAGAGTTGACGCTGAAGGCAATACCATCTTCGAAAAAATTGAAGAGATTATCAGTGTTGCAACTATCCAAGGTCGCTTAGGGAAAACCTTCCGTATAACAGGAGCGGGTACCCAAGCAGAAGCACATAACTTAGCGTTATTATTGCGTGCTGGTGCGTTAATTGCTCCCATTCAAATTGTTGAAGAACGAACAGTAGGCCCAACATTAGGTGCTGAAAATGTACAACTAGGTTTTCAGGCAATTATGGGTGGTTTTGCTTTAGTTTTCTTATTTATGTTGGTTTATTATCGCGCCTTTGGTGTGGTAGCCAATATCGCATTAGGAGCCAACCTCGTATTAATCATTGGCGTGATGTCACTGATCCCAGGCGCAACATTAACGTTACCAGGCATGGCGGGTATTGTATTAACCGTTGGTATGGCCGTTGATGCCAATGTCTTGATCTTTGAACGTATTCGCGAAGAGTTACGTGCTGGAAAAACAGTACAACAAGCAATTCATCAAGGTTATGATGCGGCATTTTCCACTATTTTAGATGCTAATATCACCACGTTAATTGCAGCATTAATCTTATATGCTGTGGGTACCGGACCGATAAAAGGTTTCGCGATAACATTGTCTATCGGTATTCTCACATCAATGTTTACGGCAATTATTGGTACTCGTACTATCGTAAATGCAATGTGGGGCGGTAAACGTCTCGATAAACTTTCAATATAGGAAATTTGAACATGCAATTATTAAAATTGAAAGAAACTATTGAATTTATGAAACATCGCAAAACAGCGATGGTCTTTAGTATTGTTTTGATGCTAGCTTCATTAACGTCAATAGTCGTTAATAAACTAAACTTTGGTTTAGACTTTACTGGCGGTACGTTAATTGAAGTAGGCTTTGATCAAGCAGCAGATCTGAAACAAATTCGTCAAGTCATGGACAGTAATGGTTTTGATGATGCGGTAGTGCAACTTTACGGCACCAGCCGTGATGTTGTTATTCGCTTAGGACAGCGTGAAGATGTTAAAGCTGAAATGTTAGGCAACCAAATTTTAGCTATTCTACAAGAAGGTACTGGCCAAGCGCTTGCAATGCGTCGTATTGAGTTTGTTGGTGCTAGTGTTGGAGATGAATTAACCGAGCAAGGTGGTCTTGCAATGTTAACGGCGCTGATTTGTATTCTAATGTATGTTGCCTTTCGCTTTGAATGGCGCTTCGCGTTAGGGTCAGTTTTTGCGTTATTTCATGATGTACTACTTACTTTAGGTCTCTTTTCGATTTTAGGTTTAGAATTTGACCTAACGGTATTAGCGGCAATTTTGGCGGTTATCGGTTATTCACTCAACGATACTATTGTGGTTTCTGACAGAATTCGTGAAAACTTCCGAAAAATTCGTGAGGGTAGTCCCGCAGAGATCATTGATAGGTCATTGACACAAACATTAAGCCGTACCTTTATTACTTCAATAACCACGTTATTAGTATTGGGTGCGTTGTTCTTCCAAGGCGGCGCGCTTATTCATGGATTTGCAACGGCACTATTGTTTGGTGTTTTTGTTGGTACTTATTCTTCTATTTACGTAGCAAGTGCTGTAGCACTTAGTCTAGGTATTTCTAAAGAAGACTTAATTCCAGAAGTGATTGAAAAAGAAGGTGCCGATCAAGAAATGATGGAGCCTTAATACAATCATCATTATTGAATACCTTTTTAAAAACCACGCAATGCGTGGTTTTTTTATGTCTTTTTTAGCGGATATTTATAGACGGTGATTAAATCAATAATGAATGAAAATTTTGTAGGTTGGGCTTTAGCCTAACAAATTCACCCAAAAACCAACCGTACAATATCATCACCATTTCGATATTAATTCACCATATCTTTGATGACTTTATTTAAGTTGATTTGATAATCACTTGCTTGGACTGCAGCAGCAATGGTAAATGATTCATCTGTGAGATCGTATTCTTCTGGGGTGATATAGTGATTTAACTTCAAACTGTAAATGGTTCTAATTTTAGGTTTTAGCGGATTCACACGGTTATTTTCTATTACGAGTGCCAACTTTTCATTGGAAAGTTTTACCAAAGAGCCAACAGGGTGTATGCCTAAAAATTTGATAAACTGCTGTACAAGTTCCGCGTCAAATTTTTCTTTTGCGGTTAATAAATGGCGTAATACGGCTTGTGGTAACAAACCATTTTGATAGGGTTTATCGCCTGTCATAGCATCATAGACATCAACAATGGCTATTATTCGCGACAACTTAGATAACTTATTAGCGGCGATTCCTCGAGGATAGCCGGAACTGTCTAATCTTTCATGATGATTTACTATCATATCGATAACTATTGGGCTTGAAAAACCTTCACGTTTGGCTATTTCAATGCCCCAGAAAACATGTTTTTTTACCACCGACATTTCATTTGTCGTGAGCTCATCCTCTTTGTCTAAGATGGCATTTGAAACTTTAGCCGTTCCAATATCATGCAATAAAGCACCTAAGGTGACTTCCTTGATTGTGGCTTTCTTGAGACCTAAATAAAGACCAAACCCACAAATAAGTACCGCACAATTTATCGCGTGCTCCCATTGATAATTCGACTTTTGACGAATACAGGTCAAAATAGTGATCGCATGTTCATTTCGCAAAACTGAGTCGGTAATTTCACCTGCGAGCAAAGTCATTGATTCAGGGCTTAATGGCTTACCCATAGCAGCATTGAGTAACTGTTGTTTAATTTCCTCATTGGCCTTTTGATAAATTTCACAGGAACGAGAAAACTCTTCAGCTAATGATAGCTCGCCAATGGGCTCTGCTTTATTTTCTTCATCGTCAGGGGAGTCTTCAATAATAACGCGCTCCACCCCTTGCTTTTTAAGCATGTCGATGGTTCTGGCTGAATTAACCACACCTTGATTTTTAACTTTGTGGTTGCTGTTTTTAAGGATAATGTCTTTAACAAACATACCCACTTTTAAGTCATCTATCGCTAAACTTCTAAGCATTGTTTTATTTTAAGCCTGTTTGGTCGTCTTATTCTAATATCGGCAGTCAAAAGCATTCTTCGAAGTATCTACTTTAGCCTACTTTATAACCATTGCGTAGTCTTGTCTTCGATCAACCCTCTTATTAAAGGTAATGTATCTTTATGAATTTGCCAGTAGATTAAAGCTAGGAAAACTAAATACTTTCTTGGTATGCTGGTAAAAATTATAAAAAAAAGTTGATTATGGATAATTTATTTCAAAATTATTTTCGAGATCACCCAACGTTACTATTATCACTATGTTATTTTTTGGTGACACTAATTGGTGTTATTTATAGTTATTATTTTTATGCGGAATTTGATATTGCCATCCTTAAATTTGCTGATTTGAGTGATTATTTATTAGCGTCAATTTTAGAGCCGATGTCTGTGGTGTTTTTTGTTGTCATTGTAGTCTTTTATTTTTTTACCTATAAAGTGGAACTTTGGTCTAGACGGAGGTTTAAAGGCTATGGACGCTTAATTGAAAAAAGTTTAAAACCAAAATATTCGGATCCTCTACTGTTTAGTTTTTTTATCATTGCTTTAACTGTGATGTATGTTAAAGGTTTTGCTGAAGATAACGCTCAGGAAATCAAAGATGGCAAAATCGATGAGTACCGCGTTTTAGTGCCTGCTTATCAAAATAGCACAACAGAAACTAGTGTTGCGTTATTGGGCAGTACTAGTCGGTTTACTTATTTTTATAATGTCAAAACTAAGGAGGCTTTAGTGGTGCCCATTGAAAGTATTTCCTTTATGAAAAAAGTGCTTTCAAATGACTCAAAGGAAAACTGATAAAGCAACAACCTGCTAGTAGGGTAATATAAACTAGATAATGCTGACCAGCAGCCAGCTTATTATCAACATTCATCTTATCTAAAACTTTGATTAATACCGGTTAATACTCGAGAGCCTGGGCATAAGGCATCTTGGTTTAGTTTGTTCAGCGGAGCATCATTGGTATTATTAATTTCATGAAAGTGACTGGCGGTAGGGTCTAAATAAAATAGCCCTGTTAGTATTTCACCTTTCTTTTTATGTTCATCTATATCAACAATAGCTTGTATCGCATTGGTAGTTTGATAGTTTTTATCAAGTTTATGAATACGCATCAATGAACCATCATGCAAACATATATCTTCACTTTCACCCGCAGCGACTTCACTGGTGATTTCTTTTTTAACAGGAACAAAATCTACCACAGCTGCGGTTTTAATATGTTCATGCACATAGTCATAAGAGCGTGTTGACGTTGGCTGGTTATTAAAGGTGACACAAGGAGAAATAATATCAATAAATGCAAAACCTCGGTGGCTAATGGCTGCCTTTATTAAAGGGACTAATTGTTTTTTATCACCAGAAAAACTACGCGCAACAAAAGTAGCACCAAGTTGTAGCGCCATTACACATAAATCAATATCGGTAAATAGACTTAACTCACCGGCTTTATTTTTTGTTCCTATATCTGCGGTGGCGGCAAGCTGTCCTTTGGTTAAGCCATATACACCATTATTTGCCACCATATAAAGCATGTTTAATTGACGTCGTACTACGTGGGCAAATTGCCCCATGCCAATGGAAGCACTGTCACCATCACCTGACATACCTATGTAAGTTAATTCACGATTAGCCAAATTTGCGCCTGTGGCAACCGATGGCATACGGCCGTGCACGGAATTAAAACCATGGGCTTTATTTAAAAAATAAGTCGGTGATTTGGAAGAACAACCTATACCTGACATTTTTGCTACTTTATATGGCTCTATGGCGAGTTCATAACAGGCTTGAACAACTGCTGATGAAATTGAGTCATGACCACAGCCCGCACAAAGCGTTGAAAGACTGCCTTCATAATCTCGATAGGTTAAACCAAGATCATTTACCGCTAATCTAGGGTGGCGAAATGAAGATTTTTCAAAGCTCATAAGTATTTTCCTTATCCTACCTGCTGATTGGAAGCTTCATCAGATAATATACTCAAGATCCCTTGCACGATATATTGGCTGGTTAACGGCAGACCGTCACAATTAGCGATGGAATTTAATTTAGCCGGAGCAATTTCTAGTTCATTAATCAGCAATGTGCGCATTTGCCCATCTCGATTTTGTTCAATAACAAAGATCTCTTTATACGCTTGGACAAACGTATTGATCTCATCCTGAAATGGAAAAGCTCTGATGCGTAAAGTGTCTATAGATAAACCATGCTCTTTTAACTGTGCTTGCGATTCTGCAATCGGATGAGAACTAGTACCAAAATATATCAAGCCTATTTTGGCCAAAGGGATGCTTTGGCAAATTTCTGCTTGGGGAACTAATTGACTCGCGGTTGAAAACTTTTTCATTAAACGTGTCATATTTTGCACATAATCGTCAGACTTTTCGGTATAGCCCGCGTATTCATTGCGAGACGTTCCTCGGGTAAAAAATGCCCCTTTATCTGGGTGAGTGCCGGGTAACGTTCGATAGCAAATACCATCGTCATCAACATCTAAATAGCGACCGTACTTTTCAATGTCATCTAATTGTTCCGCAGATAACACCTTTCCTAAATTATAG
>Ga0209291_1000868_pt1 | contig 28450 bp, 25 predicted proteins | sample GOMGulsemesocosm_FD_184633 | JGI IMG/M metagenome (GOLD analysis project Ga0209291, IMG submission 184633) | Methane-oxidizing microbial communities from mesocosms in the Gulf of Mexico - GOM9B Gulf of Mexico (SPAdes) (version 2) | ecosystem: Environmental > Aquatic > Marine > Cold seeps...
CAGTTCTATTTGGTAAAAACGACATTAATTTTTTACCGGTATAACGTTGTAATCGAGAAGAAACGTCATATGAGTGGCTGGCTGAGCCAAATGATTTTGCTATTTTTATTCTGTTTAATACTTCAGGCATTTATTAAAACCTCATTTAAACAATCTGCTAAGTAATTGATATCTTGCTCTTTATGGTTGGCGGTTATGGTAACGCGTAACCTTGAGCTATTCTTTGCCACCGTAGGAGGCCTAATTGCAGTTAACCAAATACCTTTATTTTTCATTAGTTCACACGTTTGTAATGTCTTTTCTTCACTGCCAATAACGATGGCATGAATTGATGAAGAAGAAGGTAATATGTTTATACTTTTATCAAGCTTAGTTGATAATATTTGACTTAACTCAGTTATTTTATCTCGTCGCCAAGATTCGCTTTGTGCTAATTTAATACTGCTTTTTGTCGCCCATGCGAGCGCAGGTGAAATAGCAGTTGAATAAATATAGTGACGTGAAAAATTCACTAAGTAATCGTAAACGTTTTCATCGCACGCGATAAATGAACCGCTAGTTGCTAAGGCTTTGCCAAACGTTGCCATCACAATATCAACATCACCAAAACTACAACTACCCTGACCTTGTTCACCAACAACACCTATACTGTGTGCGTCATCCATATAAAGCCATGCTTGGTTTTGTTTGGCGATATCAAGTAATTGTCTTACGTCAGCACAATCACCGTCCATACTAAACACACCTTCGGATACGATAAGCTTATTTTCTTGTTCACTTTTTGCTAAGTAACGCACAAGCTGCTGATGATCATTATGCAAATAACGTTTTACACTCGCTTTACTTGCTAAAGCACCGTCAATTATAGACGCATGATTTAACTTATCTAAAATAAACTGACAGTCCTTATTACCTAAGGCTTGAAGAACGCCAGCATTTGCAGAGAAGCCACTACTATAAAGCAAACAACGAGGTTTATTTAACCACTGACACACCTCATCTTCTAAAGATTGGTGTGCATAATGATAGCCAGTGATCAAGCTAGAGCCACTGGCGCAACTGCCAAACCTGTCAACTCCTTCTTGTAATGCTTTATTGATCAAAGGATGGTGATTGAGACCTAAGTAATCGTTTGAGGAAAAATTTATATAACTTTTTCCTGCCACAACAACTTCTCGACCACTTTGCTCGCTAATACATTGACGTTGGCGATAACGGGATTTTTCTTTTTGCTGAGCAACTTGCTCAGCAATAAAGTTAAAAGGCATATTATTTCGTATTACTTTCTGTTATCAGCGCTTTTATAAAGCAGCGTCGTAAAAAAGCTCTTTATTTTGTTGATTAACTACAGCTGTTGTAATTTGTTGTTCTTCTTCTTCAACATCATTGCTAGCAACTGTTTCGGTGTTAATACCTAATTTAGCAAATAATTGCATATCTTTATTTGCTTCAGGGTTACCTGTTGTTAATAATTTACAACCATAAAATATTGAGTTAGCGCCAGCTAAAAAGCACATTGCCTGCATTTGCTCATTCATCGCATCACGTCCTGCAGATAATCTAACATGACTTTTCGGCATCATAATACGAGCGACGGCAATACAACGTACAAAATCAAAATGCTCTAAATCGTCAACTTCAGCTAAAGGTGTTCCAGCAATTTTTACCAGCATATTAATAGGTACGCTATCTGGATGCTTAGGTAAATTCGCTAATTGCGCTAAAAATGAGGATCTGTCTTGTGCACTCTCACCTAAGCCGACAATGCCACCACTACAAACTTTCATACCAGAATTACGTACATTTTGTAATGTATCCAATCTGTCTTGAAAGCTACGCGTTGTAATTATTGAGTTATAATGTTCAGGTGAAGTATCAAGGTTATGATTGTAATAATCTAAACCCGCGCCTTGTAATTCATCGGCTTGAGAGCCATCTATCATCCCTAGGGTCATACAGGTCTCTAACCCCATCGCTTTAACACCTTTCACCATTTCTAAAACATAAGGCATATCGCGTGCTTTGGGGTTTCTCCAACCTGCGCCCATACAAAAGCGAGTAGAACCTTGAGCTTTAGCTATTTTTGCAGCTTCTAATACTTTTTCAACTTCCATTAAACGCTCTTTTTCAACGTCAGTATTATAACGTGCGCTTTGCGAGCAATACTTACAGTCTTCAGGGCATGAACCCGTTTTTATCGATAACAAAGTACTCACTTGAACTTCATTAGGATTAAAATGTTCACGATGTACTGTTTGTGCTTGAAACATAAGGTCGCTAAAAGGCAGTGCAAATAAAGCGTCTACTTCTTGGATTGACCAGTTATGGCGAGGTGAATTCGTTTGTGACATGTGAGACCTTTATTTAAAATTTGAAAATTGCATCGATAAATATTAACAGGTAATCTATGCGACAGTCATTAATTGTCAACCTAAAATTTGAATCCAGCCTTACATATGAACAAAAAACACACAAAAATGCTCAATTTTGATAAAAATCATGTTTGGCACCCCTACACTTCTATGTCTAATCCTCTACCTTCTTTCTTAGTTGACTCTGCTGAAGGTGTTTATATAAAACTTGCAAGCGGAGAAAAACTTGTTGATGGCATGTCGTCGTGGTGGTCAGTATTACATGGTTATAATCACCCTAAACTCAATGACGCACTGATTGAACAAAGCAAAAAAATGGCACATGTCATGTTTGGTGGATTAACCCATGAGCCTGCTATTAATCTTTGTAAAAATTTAATAGCTATTAGCCCAAAACCACTGCAAAAAGTATTCTTGTCTGACTCAGGCTCTGTATCAGTAGAAGTCGCGATTAAAATGTCGCTTCAGTATTGGCATAGTAAAGGTAAAAGTGAAAAACATAAATTACTAACAGTGAAAAATGGCTATCACGGCGATACATTCGCTGCGATGTCGGTATGTGATCCTGTTAATGGTATGCATCAAATATTTGAACCGGTATTAATGCAAAATGTTTTTGCACCTGCCCCGCAAGGCGACTTCTTCGAAACTTGGAATGACAAAGAATTAGTTGAATTAGAAAAGCTATTTGTGGAGCATCAACATGAGGTAGCTGCTTTTATTATAGAGCCTATCGTGCAAGGTGCTGGTGGCATGCGTTTTTATCATCCTCAATATCTACAAGCATGTCGAGAATATTGTGATAAATATAATATTCTCTTTATCGCAGATGAAATAGCTACGGGTTTAGGACGGACTGGAAAAATGTTTGGCTGTAACTGGGCAGAGATAAACCCCGATATTATGTGTTTAGGAAAAACCTTAACCGGCGGATACATGACACTAGCTGCCACATTATGTACTGATGATGTGGCTAATACTATTAGTGACGGCGAAGCAGGATGTTTTATGCATGGTCCTACTTTTATGGCTAATCCACTAGCTTGCGCTGTAGCCAATGCAAGTTTACAAATATTAGATACAGGAGAGTGGCAGCAGCAAATAAGTTTCATTGAAAGCTTTTTGCAAGCACACTTATTGCCTTTAAATAATCATGATAGAGTTAATAATGCACGTGTACTTGGCGGAATTGGCGTAGTTGAAACAATCGACACCGTTGATATGGAATATATACAAAAAAGGTTCGTTGAACTTGGCGTTTGGATCAGACCTTTTGGTAAGCTTATTTATATTATGCCGCCGTTCATCAGTAATAGAGATGAATTAAACTTACTTGTCACAGCTATATCCACAGTGCTTAATGAAGCACCATGCTTTAACGGATTATCACTAGAGCAATAACCTATAATATCGGCAGTTAACTATAGTTATGGATAAATTTGTAATTCATCTAATTTAACCAAAATATACATTACCCAAGCAATCGTAACAGTAAGCAATAGCACTAAGTTAAAATGCTTACTGTCACGCTTTCTTCGGCTACGATAATGGTCAAGCAGCAAACAAAAATAACTACATAATGCACTAACCCAAAGTACAAGATATAAATATCCTGTTAATGGTGTTAGCCAAAACTGTCTTATTTCAATGCCTTTATAACGTAACAAACCATAATCATGTTCTGGTGCGGCATAATAAGATATGCCTATGGCAATTATAAATAACGCCCAGCCACTTAATGCTAAAATCCGTATTAACACTACCCCGATATCTGTCGAACTCCGTCTGTCTTTTGATTTCAATATCATTGATTTAATACCTCTTAAGCCAATTTTACTGTTTTTTATTTTTATATAGACCGGATCAGCAAGTTTTACTTGTTAAACGCAGTAGTAAAGGTAACATATCACACCTTAATGCTAGTACAGATTGAACCAGTAAACAAAACTGGATCTATGTACAAAATTAGTAACAATAATTAAATAAAGTAAAGAGGTTGATAAATGTCAGTTATCTCAATCACTGATGTACTTGCGGGTAAATTCCCTGTAAGTGAAGCAGTGACAGTACACGGTTGGATCCGTACTCGCCGTGATTCTAAAGCCGGTATTTCATTCTTAGCCGTACATGACGGTTCATGTTTTGATGCTATTCAAGCTATCGCTCCCAGTGATCTCGATAATTATCAATCAGAAATACTAAAATTAACTACTGGTGCAGCCGTAAAAGTTACTGGTATTTTAGTTGAATCTCCAGGTAAAGGTCAGTCATTTGAAATTCAAGCGACTAAGGTTGAAATTCTAGGGTTAGTTGATGATCCAGATACCTATCCAATGGCAGCGAAACGTCACAGTATTGAATTCTTACGCGAACAAGCACATTTACGTGCTCGTACCAACATTGGTGGTGCAGTAACACGTGTTCGTAATACTTTAGCTCAAGCAGTTCATCGCTTTTTGCATAGTAAAGGCTACTTTTGGATCAGCACACCTTTAATCACGGGGTCAGATTGTGAAGGTGCTGGTGAAATGTTCCGTGTTAGTACGCTCGATATGGAAAACTTGCCACGCACAGATAAAGGCGATGTAGACTACGCAAAAGACTTCTTTGGTAAAGAAACCTTTTTAACGGTATCAGGACAATTAAACGTAGAGACATACGCTTGTGCCCTTTCAAAAGTATATACTTTTGGTCCAACCTTTCGTGCTGAAAATTCCAATACTACTCGTCATTTAGCCGAGTTCTGGATGATTGAACCAGAAATCGCTTTTGCTGATTTATCTGATGCAGCAGATCTTGCTGAAGAAATGTTGAAATATGTTTTCCAAGCAGTTCTTGATGAGCGCAGCGATGATATGAGCTTCTTTCAACAACGTGTTGATAAAACAGTTATCGATCGCATGAACTCAGTGATCAATAATGATTTTGTACGTTTAGATTATACCGATGCTATTACCATTTTAGAAAACTGTGATAAGAAGTTCGAAAATAAAGTTGCTTGGGGCGTAGACTTAAACTCAGAGCACGAACGTTACTTGGCAGAAGAGCACTTTAATGGTCCGGTCGTTTTACAAAATTATCCAAAAGATATTAAATCATTTTACATGCGTTTAAATGACGATGGTAAAACGGTTGCTGCAATGGACATTTTAGCACCAGGTATTGGTGAAATTATTGGTGGTAGTCAGCGTGAAGAGCGTCTTGACGTACTAGATGCACGACTAGCAGAAATGAATTTAAATCAAGATGATTACAGTTGGTACCGTGATTTAAGACGTTACGGCACAGTTCCTCATTCTGGCTTTGGTTTAGGTTTCGAACGTTTGGTTGCATATGCAACTGGCATGCAAAACGTACGTGATGTAATTCCTTTCCCAAGAACACCGAATAACGCAGCATTCTAATTATTACGCTTGGTAAATATATTATAATAAAAAACCTCTTTTAAAGAGGTTTTTTTATATCCGTAATCTGAATATTAATTACTAGCTAAGTGCTTTTACCATAAAGTATTTACAGCCTGTTTCGGGGTAATTCTCTTGAACCCACTGAGTTTCATAACCATACTTTTTATAAAAAGGCATAGCCTGAAAATTTAATGTATCTAACATACTGTGCGTGCAACCCCTAGATTTAGCGGTATTTTCAAGCTGTTCTAGAATCTTCTTGCCTACAGCTTGTCCACGTAATTCTTCTGAAACCCAGAGTGTATCAATTAGTAACCATTTTCCAAAAGTACGTGCTGATGATCCTGCGATTATGCTTCCATCGTCATTTTTTATTTGAATAGCTAATGGCTTACGTTCACTAACCTCCCAGCGGGCCCAATTAAAATCTGCTATTTGTTTATCAAGAAAATCAATGAGCTCTTTTTCGGGTTGATCAATTATTTCTATATTCATTTATTTACTCAGCTAAAAATTTTATAAGTAGGTAACGTGATCTTGAAAAGTTTTAAGCGGTTTAACTGGCAGTTTATTTTCAGGGGTACCAACATAGAGAAACCCCACAATATCGTCTTCTTTATTTATAGATAATGCCTGTTTAACATCAGCATTGTAGCTGAAATCCCCCGTTCTCCACATTGCACCAAAACCAAGACTAAAAGCGGCCATTTGCATAGCATGAACGGCACAACCTGCTGCAACCGCCTGCTCTAATTTGGGCACTTTTTCATGCAACTGATATTGAGTACTAATAATGATAACTAAAGGTGCACGATACGGCATATTTTTAGCTTTTTTTATTTTTACATCATTACTACCTTGCTCATACGCTGCGCGTTCAAATATTTGACTTAATTTGTCCAGCCCTTGGTTTTCAACGACAGTAAAAAACCAAGGCGATAACCCAGCATGGTCAGGTACTCGCATACCAGCATTAAGCATAAACGATAGTTCACTTTCTGTTGGTGCCGGTGTAGTAAGCTTAGGGGTAGATTGGCGTTGTAATAATAGATCTTGTGCATTCATCAACTATAAAGACTCTTCTTATATTTTCGTTGATAATAAGTATACAGATAATGATCAACACTGGTAAAGCGCCCTGCACCAATAAAAAACAATGCAAGTAACATAATGAAATAGGTAGTAGCAAATTCGATTCCATTATTTAAAACCACAATAGAGCCATTTTCATATAACCATTGTGTATTACCATTTTCGTCGAGTAACTCACGCATCACGTTTAAACGAGTACCTGTTTCAGTACTATTTTCTAAACTTGCTTGTGCACTATCAACTCCCAACCAAGTTAACATTTTTGCTGGGCTTGTATCTGGATTTGTAGGGGTAATAGCAAACCAGCCGTTATCAGCATGAACCGTAGTGGCGGCAATAACCATAGTAAACATCAAAGGAATGCTCATTAGTCGAGTAAATAGTCCGATTAATAAAAGCCAACCACCAAAAAACTCAACCCAAGTTGCCATGTTAGCGAGTAATGCTGGAAATGGTAAACCTAAGCCCCAGTCAGCATTGCCAAACCAAGCGACGATATCAGGGCTAGTGAATATATTAGCTAAACCGTTTACTGCTGGATCCGAAAATTGCATTTTTCCATAACCAGCCATAATAAAGATAGGTGCAAGATAAAACCGCAAAAATAGTGCGGGTACTCCGTTAAAGTGTTTAAGTTTTTTTAAAATATTTTGATAAGTATTTATATACGTTAAAACAGTCATTTTCATATCATCTATTATGTAGTTAATAAGTTCGCCTGTATTTAGACCTTATATAAGCATAAATCCTTTCAAAATCACATTTATTTACTATTGAGACTACATAACTGACTAATAATTAAGTAGCATAGCGAGCAACTATTTATAAACTTAACCACGCTGGATATTATGACAGAAGCAACATCACTTTCTCAGGATCAAGTAAAACAAAGTAAAATTAAGACGTTTACGTTTAAATTTTTTAGTTTGTTAAATACTTTTAGAAAAATTATCGTTAACACAGTATTTTTTTTCGTATTACTTCTATTTATCACTACGTTAGGTAGTGGTGAAAACGAAATTATCATACCTAAAAGTAGTGCATTATTACTTAATTTATCAGGCGATATAGTTGAGCAGAAACATGCAATAGATCCTTTAGACGCTTTTATGACAGAAGCTCTACAAGAAAAAGATAAAAAACCTGAAGTATTAATGAGCGATCTGCTTGATGTGATCGAACGAGCTAAGAACGATAATCGTATTGAAATGATAGTTCTTCAACTTCAAGGCCTTAATCGAACAGGTTTAAGTAAACTTCAGGACATTTCAAAAGCAATTTCAGAGTTTAAAGCCTCCGGTAAAAAAGTCATCGCTGTTGGTGACCAATACTCACAAGATCAATATTATTTAGCCAGTACCGCTGATGAAGTATGGTTAAACCCACGAGGTTGGTTATTATTAGAAGGCTATGGCCGTTATCAACTTTATTTTAAATCCGCTTTAGAAAAATTATCTATTAGCCAACATATATTTCGAGTAGGTACTTATAAATCATCCGTTGAACCTTATATACGTGATGACATGTCTACTGCGGCAAAAGAAGCTAATAAATTGTGGTTGAACGATTTATGGTCGCAATATAAGAATGATGTTGCTCATGCACGTGGCTTTTCTATCGACAATTTTGATGAAAATGCCGATGTAATAGTAAATAAACTCGAACAAGCTGACGGTAATATTGCGCAATATGCGTTAAATAACCAATGGGTAGATGCCCTTAAAAGTCGTCAAGATATGAAAGAGTCGTTGATCGCGTTAGTTGGTAGTAGTGAAAACGGTGAAAGCTATAACCATATTAGTTTTAAGAATTACTTAACAGCGACTAAACCAATCTTTCCAATAGTAAACCCTAAATCTGATAAGGTTGCTGTAATTGTAGCTAAAGGCACAATTTTAGATGGAAACCAAAAAGCCGGTACTATCGGTGGCGATAGTACGGCAAAATTGTTACGTAAAGCTCGTTTAAATAAGAGTGTAAAAGCCGTGGTATTACGTGTCGATAGCCCTGGCGGTAGCGCTTATGCTTCAGAGATAATTCGCCAAGAAATAGAATTAATTAAACAAGCTGGTAAACCCGTTATAGCTTCAATGGGTACCTATGCCGCTTCCGGCGGTTATTGGATCTCAGCTCCTGCTGATAAAATATATGCTTCTCCTGCAACCATCACTGGCTCTATTGGTATTTATGCCTTCTTTATGACTTTTGAAAATACCTTGAGCAAACTTGGCATTCACACTGATGGTGTTGGTACGACAGATATTTCTGGTTTTGGTGTTACTCGCCCACTTAGTGATGGCATGGCTAAAATACTGCAATTAAATATTAATCGAGGTTATCAGGATTTTATAAGTTTAGTGGCAGACAATAGAAACATGACCATTGAACAAGTCGATATAGTGGCCCAAGGCCGTGTATGGTCAGGTCTAAAAGCGAAAGAGTTAGGCTTAGTTGATGAACTTGGCGGATTAAATGAAGCAATTAATGCGGCAGCTGAATTAGCAAATTTAACTAACTTTGATACCTTATTAATTGAAAAAGAAAAAACACCTAAAGATCTATTTTTACAAGGCTTGATAGGACAAGCAGTAAGTTTTCTTCCAGAGCCTTCAGCTGCGAGTTTAACTGCTACAGAAAAGTTATTTATGCAACTTAACGCTGAATTTTCTCATTTAAATCTACTAAATGATCCACAAGGTATTTACTCATTGTGTATGGCTTGTGAAATTAATTAGTAAGCGGTGAACTAAGCGTATATGATAGCGCAATTTTATATTCTGGATTAACAGTCATAATCACATGGATGTGAACGAATGACGAAATTCAGCATGAACAAATTGAGTATTATCACAATACAAAATATTTCTACAACGTAAGTATTCAAAGGCAAACACAATGAAAAAACGCATCTATATCGCCTACACTGGCGGTACTATTGGTATGAAAGATAATGGACAAGGTTATGTACCTATAAAAGGTCATTTAACTGAATCCATTAATAATACACCTGACTTCCATCGTGAAGAGATGCCTGAATTCACCATTAATGAATATGCCCCATTAATTGATTCATCAAATATGGCGCCTTCAGATTGGCAACGTATCGCTGATGATATCAAAACAAACTATGATGATTACGATGGTTTTGTGGTATTACATGGTACTGACACCATGGCTTATACGAGCTCTGCGCTTTCATTTATGTTTGAGAATTTAGCAAAGCCAATTATTGTTACTGGCTCTCAAATTCCATTAAGCCAACTTCGCTCTGATGGACAAGTAAATTTATTAAATTCTCTTTATATTGCGGCCAACTACCCTATTAATGAAGTGAGCTTATATTTTAATAATAAATTGTTTCGTGGCAATCGATGCATCAAGGCATATGCTGATGGCTTCAATGCATTCGATTCACCAAACATGCCGCCACTTTTAGAAGCAGGTATTAATATAAAGTTGGTTGCGGGAGAATTAGCTAAGCTAAATAATAAAGCGCTAACACTGGCACAAATCACACCACAACCCATTGGTGTCGTTCATTTGTACCCAGGTATATCAAGTGAGTTAATTGAAAATATAATTAAACAGCCAGTTAAGGCTTTGATCATTAGAAGCTATGGTGTAGGCAATGCTCCACAAGATGAGCAACTTCTAGCATGTTTAACACAAGCACATCAAAAAGGTATTGTGGTTGTTAATTGCAGTCAATGTATAAAAGGTACTGTCAATATGGACGGTTATGCCACCGGTGTTGCGTTAGGGAAATGCGGTGTGGTTAGCGGTGGAGATATGACCTTGGAAGCTACATTAACTAAACTTCATTACCTACTCAGTAAAAAGCTTCCTCAAGCTGAGGTTTGCCGTTTATTACAAGAAAATTTACGTGGTGAGCTTTCAGCTAATTAATCAAAGTAATAACACCCCAAATTCTAAATGGATCATTTTAATTGCTCGATGATCCTTTCAAAACTAAAGTCGTACTCTTTAACATTTTTATTGTGAAACAGTGAAAAGCGTTTGAAGTCGACTTTAGTCCAATCTATATTTTTCGATATTGGCATATATTGTTCAATATTTTTGGAAGTGATCACTTCTAAGTCATAACTATAATTAACAGCTGACTTTTTAAAGACTTCAATACCATTATGATGATCATAAATCTTCACTAGTGCCCAAGCAGCTTGCATAAAATGTCCACCAACAGATGCATCTATCTGATTGTCTTTGATCATTCTTATACCTTCAGGAGTCCAGTCTATTCCACCTAAAACAAAACTTTCTCTCCTTATTTTACTGTGACCACTTAAAATAGCATCCATAACTCCTAAAGCCATACCATCAGATGCCGTCCAAATAATATCTATATTGCTATAGCGCTCATTAAATTGAAAAAAAATATTACGAGTTTTCTCTCGGCTCCATCCGGCACTAACAATTTGAACAACACTTGTATTGCCGTGATCTTTAGCTGCATTAATGAGGCCCTGAGTTCGATCGGCTGATTCACCACTAAAACTTCCTGAAATTCCAATGACATTGAATTTGTGATTTTTTTGCGGCAGTTTCTCGTCGGCTAAATCTATTAAAGTTGTTGTTAATAAGTGGCCTACTTGTACATTATCGTGAAAAACTTCACCTAACCAGTAACTGTAATTTTCTTGAGGTAAACCGACTATACCTTGCTCTTCTTTATGTAGAGTACGTTCTAGAGTAACAAACGGGATCTTTTTATTGGTAAGTAAAGTGAAAGAACTTACTGCTGTGCCGTCAAATGGTGAAAAAATTACGTAATCGGGTTTATTCCTTTGAGCTACTAAAGTCTTTAATGTATTAAAATTATAAATACGATTATCTTTTCCGTACATAACGGTTAACTTTATGCCCAAACTTTCTGCAGCTCTTTCTGCAGCTACAGTAACACGATCCCAGAAAGGCGTTCCTGGTACTGACGGGTTTATTAATACCACATCGATTGCTGATACATTCAAAGATACACATAATAAGAGAATAAAAGCGATCTGTTTCATCGGTTTCCCTTTAACAACAAGTACGATTGATATTAATTATAGCTATTAATATTGAGCTAGCATGAAGTTTGTTTACTTTGTGCGAGGCAAAAAAAACCACTGATTAATCAGTGGTTTCATTTATTATTATTAAGTTATTAACAGTAAATCGATTTAACTCTCGCCAATAAAGGTAGGTCTGCCTCGGATAACTTTCCTAATTTTAACCACTCAATAAGTGATTTTGTTAAGTCGATATTTTGGCCAGATAACATTTGGCTTTGCATAAGCGAAACTTGTACTTGCATACGCTGTGCTTTAAATTCATCTGGCGAGTCTTTACTGGCTAATATTTCTAGCTCTAACGTTTTATCGCTACGGTCAATAATATTTGTATTTTGATAACAATCTTGGATGCGTTTTTGCCAATGACTAGGGAGATCAGCTAAAGATTCAGCCAATTGCTCTGGTGTTAACATGCTACTAGTTGCTATGGTGCTCAAACATGTGAAAACATCTAACCAAATTTTTTCTTGTTTGTTTTGGCTAATTTTCTCTAGATATTTTGTAATTTGTTCTAACAGTTTATCTGCATGATTAGCGGCGACTTTAGCTATTGGTTTCTGTTTGATAATCTCTTCAAGTAGAGTATTTATATTTTCTTTAACTGATAAAAGCTCTACTTCAGATAAAGACTCTGATAAAGATTGTTGAAAATTATCTAATTGCTTTGTAAATTCAGCTTGCTGTAGTTTACGCTCTGATTGTTCGATTTGCTTAACCGCGTCTCGTTTTTCAAATAATTGATCATTCAACTTTCTAAACTTCTGCCACAGATGGTTTTCTTCTCGCTGACCGCTATAGCCTATGGTTCGCCACTGGGCTTGCAATTTCTTTACTTTCTCTATTGCGGAGAAAACGTCTTCGTCATTTAATGATTGCTTCGCCTGTTCTATCAATAACATTTTGCTTTCTGTATTAGCTTGTTGGTAATTTCTCAATTCAGCTTTTACTGGTTGTAGGTTTTCAATAAATTGTTTGTTTAGTGATTGAAACTTATTTTTATCTACTTGTCCTGAACTTTGCCATTGTTGTTGTAATTTATTGAGTTTTCCTTCAGTAAATTTCCAATCAACTGCATTATTATCAACGCCGCTATTAAATGCTTCCTGAAAGCTATCAGAAAACTTCTTAGCTTGTTCAATTAATTGCTTACGAGCTTCAAAATGTTGGTCTCTTAACTTTTCTTGCTCAGCGTAGAATAAACGACAAGGTGCAAAGGCTTGTTCACATAATTCATTAAATTTATGATTTAAATCTTTGTCTAAAGCTTCTTCTGCATGACCTAATGCATTCCAAGTAACTCGAAATTGTTTTACTTTTGTCGCTTGATCATTCGGATTATCAAGTGGTTGCTCAACTAATAACTGTATTTCAACTAAAAGCTCTTTTTTTCTAGGCGTTGCGATAGACTGCTCTAGATCACTAAGTTCTTGTATTTTGGTTGATACATCGTCATAGTCACGTTGCACACGTACTTGCTGTTTGTTGGATAATAATTCAAAGTGCTTAGTCACCTTTTTAAAAACACCAAAAGCTGCATTATATTTTCCACCAGAAATTAAACGGTTAACATCTGATATTTTTTTCTGACATTGAGATAACAAAATGCCCTGCTCTTTAATGAGTGGCTTAAGACCTTTCTGCCATTGTTGGTGAATTTCCTTAAAAGCACTCACAATTGATTCTGGTAATATACCAGCGGCTTTCTTTTCAACACTTTGCCATTCTTGTAACCATTGATCGAATAATGGCTTACGAATATTTAGTTCTTCAATATCTTTCGGCAATGCCACTTGAGATATTTTAGATATTAAATGTGTGGCTTCGCTGACCGATTTCGCAATATCAGGCAATTGTGAAAGTTTTTTGCTATGGGCATCAACTAAAACAATAAAGCTCTGCTGCTCTGCTACATTAAGTACCGATGATTTTATATCTGAAGTTAATTGCTCAAGCTCAGCTCGAAATTTATTTTCATCAAGATTACCGCTTTCGAAAATAGTTGTGGTTATTTGTTTATTAAGTACGGTAAGTTGTTGATTAAAGCGCTGACTCGTTAATTTTTTGTCTTCAATTAATTTATCTTTGATAACTTGTTGTTCAAATGCTTCGTGCAATGGAGCGAAATGTTTTGCTAATTGTTTACTAATATCTTGGTATTTCGTATTAAAATTTTCACATTCAGCAGATGTTAGACAACTAAACTCTTGGTGATACTCATTCCACTGTTCTTCTAATATGCTTTGCTTTGTTTTTAGTTGTTGATATTCATTGGTGTCTTTTAAAGCAAGTAATTTAGATAAAATTAACTGAACGGCTTTTTTAATTTTTTCTGGCTTCTCGGCAAGTGCAAGTAAGCGACTTATTTTTTCTTCGATGTTAGCCTTAATTTCAGCGTTACATGCTTTTTTAAGTAACTTTTCTAAAACCTCAACCGTTAACACTTGCTTAAGTAAATAGTTTTGAATATTTTCATCTTGTTTATTAGAAAAAACAGAAAGGGTTAATTGTGGTTTATTGATTTTTTCAAACAGAGCGATAACAACATCAGGCTGTATCTCGTTTTGTAACCAAAGATCTAATGCCGGTAATTTGTTATTTTTTTTCAGCAACTCAAGCTTGTCTTCGCTACTTATAGATATTTCGTGCTGACCTAGCAATATTTTTTCAACTTGTTTGATGCAATATTCTCGCACCTTTTTATTATCGTTATTAATGCTGTTTTTTTGCCAGATAACAAAGTTAGCCATTTTAATAAGTGCGGCACGACGGACCAATTCGTTATTATCGGTTTCGGCTAAATTCGTTAATATTACAATGTCATCAGTTTCATTCGCCGATAGTTCGGTATTGATCGCAGTAAGTCTAACGTTGTGGTCTTTGTGCTGCCACTTTGCTTTGAAAAAATTTGAGAAAATCATAAATCGGAGAACCTAGCAATGTTGTTTTCGGGGTTATCGTTAAGGTTAGCGAATTGTGTTTTCAATTCGCGTTTGGTTTTATCAACAATATGACCATCAGCGCCAACTGTTAATATTTCATCTGAGTTCAAATGTCTTGATTGATACGCCATGGTGATTTGCAGTGCTGACGCTTTTTGAGCTAGATCTACAACTGTTCCTTCAGGCCATTTACCTGTTTCTGCAGCACATTTTAACCGTAAGTACATATCTTCTGACATATTGTCGACTAATGAGATAATATCCATTGTTTAATAACAACCTTAATGTTTATATTTAAGTAGTAATAGACGTACACGAGTTGCGATATACCAAATAAATCCTATCACCGCAGAACTTATACTGCTGATATATTGCCATGTTCCTGGCTGAGCATCCTTCCAAAATAAAAATAAAAAGCCACCACAAAAAAGTAACATGGCAAAAAATGAATGATTCATTAAGCTTTGTGACTGTTTAATTTTGTGTGTATTTTTCATTGATGCGATTTGATCTGCATCTATATTCACTAAATTTATTTGGCAATGGGAGCAAGACTTTGCTTTATCAGAAATCTTTTTCTTACAGTTTGGACAATTGATTACAGCCATTTTTTGAGGGTATTTTATAAAATAATTAGTAGCAATATTCTACCTAATTTTAAACAAAAAAAAACGTCTATTAAGACGTTTTTCAAAGGAAATTACCTTTTTATTTGGCTGATATAAAGCCCGATCAAATAATCACTCAGTTACTTGGATTTATTGATACGATCTTCCCAGAAATCAGCTTTTTCAATACCTAGTGCTTTCGGGTCAAAAGTATATTCTTTTACACCTTCTTTTTGCTGACGCTCGTAATCTTTTAAAGCTTTAATTGCAGGCTTTGACATAAAGAAAATAGCAATTATTGCAACGATATTTAACCATGCCATTAAGCCAACGCCAATATCACCCATGCCCCAAGCTGCACTTGGTTGTGCGACAGTGCCATAGAAAACAGCTGACATAAGAACAACTTTCAATAAGAACCTAAGAGCAGGGACTTTAATCGTGCGGTTAATGTAAGAAACATTATTTTCAGCAATAAAGTAATAAGCAAGTACTGTAGTAAAGGCAAAGAAAAACAATGCGATTGCAATGAAAGGTTTACCAAAACCAGTTAATACACTGTCTACTGCAATTTGAGTAAAAGCGGGGCCATTTATAACAACATTATCTGCAAGGTTCTGTACAACAAAACTGGTTGTGCCGTCTGGCATAACATTGTATGACTGAGTAATTAAAATCATAAATGCTGTTGCAGAACACACAAATAAAGTATCAATATAAACAGAAAATGCCTGTACTAAACCTTGCTGTGCAGGATGATCAACTTCGGCTGCAGCTGCAGCATGTGGACCAGTACCCTGACCTGCTTCATTAGAATAAACACCACGTTTAACACCCCAACCTATAGCAGCACCAATACCGGCCATTGGTGTAAAGGCATCTGTGATAATTAACATGAAAATATTTGGTAATTGATCAATGTGTAAAGCAATGATCGTACAAGCAATAATGATATAAGCTAGTGCCATAAACGGTACAACAACTTGAGTAAAGTTTGCAATACGCTTAACACCACCAAAGATAATAAAACCTAATAATAATACAATGAAGACAGCGGCATATACTTTTGTTAAAGCAAGGTCACCCATAAATGAATTTACTGAGCCTCCTGTACCAAAAACATTGACCATAGCATCACCAATACCATTTGATTGCACAACAGGTAATAGCACACCACAAGCAAGTATGGTTGCTAAGGCAAAAATCCATGCATACCATTTTTGGCCAAGCGCTTTTTCTATATAGTACGCTGGACCACCTCGGTATTGTCCATCTTCTTCTTCTTTATATATTTGTGCATTCGTTGATTCAATATAAGCAGTAGCAGCACCTAAAAAGGCAACTATCCACATCCAAAAAACAGCACCTGGACCACCAAAGCCGATAGCAGCAGCAACACCAGCAATATTACCCGTGCCTACACGACCGGAAAGTGACACAGCTAATGCCTGAAATGATGAAATCCCTTTATCCGAACTTTTACCTGAAAGTAATAAGCGAAACATTTCTCTGAAATGACGAACTTGCACAAAGCGAGTTAAAAGAGAGAAAAATACACCTGTTCCTAAACAGAGATAAATTAAATAATCGCTCCATATGTAGCTATTAATATTATTAACAATTTCTTGCACACGATACTCCAAAGTTTATTTTTATATTTTTGTTTGTTTTTATTTGTTTTGAATATTGTTCGACTTTCACTCATATAGGAGCGATGAAAAGGCACGGCTCCTTAAACTAAGTGAAATTAAAATTTGTTTTCAGATTAACGTAATTCACCAATAACATGATAAATAGCCGTTAAGAAATCCCGTCCAAACAAACTACTGCGGTTATCAGACCAACCAACACTGTGATCTGGTAGTAAGTCATTATCTTTAAATGGCATTTCAACGGTATAAGATAAACATTTAAAGTTGTTGCCTACCCAATTAGCGCCAACCGTCAAATTAGCTTGACCTGGTTCATCTTTATCGTAACCTTTGTCATCTTGGAATTCAGGGGTCACAGCTAATAAAATAGCTTTAAACTTCTCTTCTAATGCTTGATGTTTAGCATCGTAAGCAGGTACCCCTTCACAACCAGCAACAAAGTTGAAAGGTAATGCTTCATCACCATGTATATCAAGAAACATATCAACGCCTGTTGCTAACATTTTTTCTCGCACTAAGTAAACTTCAGGGCTACGTTCCATCGAAGGCTCTGCCCATTCTCGGTTTAAGTTAGTACCAACAGCATTAGTTCTTAAATGCCCACGTACAGAACCATCAGGATTCATGTTAGGGACTAAATAAAAGACCGCACTATTTAGGAGTGAACGTGCAACACCATCGTCTTCATCTAACAAACGATCAATGAAACCTTCCATAAACCATTCAGCCATACTTTCACCCGGATGTTGACGAGCAGTTAACCAAATAACTTTTTTACCTTCGCCTTCTTCTCCTACTTTAAGAACTGATACATCACGACCGTCGAGTGTTTGACCTAAGACTTCCAATTGACAGTCAATATCTAATTGAGCTTGATGAAGCAAATCTTGATGGCGCTCATAACTATAAGGTGCGAAATAAGCAAAATAAACAGAGTCGAACTCAGGAGTTAATGTAATACTCAGTTTTTCACCATCAAACTCTGTAGGTACACGAAACCAATGTTCACGATCGTAAGAAGCAACAGCTTGGTAACCTGTCCAGCCTTCAAGGTAAGCTGACGTTGAAGCATTCATTAAATGGAGAGTATGCTCACAACGTTCGGTATTGTGAAGTTTGAAATGAAACCATTGATAGAAATCTGATTGATTGTCTTTAACGATTTCAAGTTGGATATTATTAGCTTGGCTTGCGTCAAGAACGCGGATATTTCCACTATCAAAGTTTGATGAAATTTGCATGACAGGATCTATTGTATTAAAAATGATAGCAACAGTGTACACAAACACGATAAGGATCAGAAGTAATATACGTTAAAGTGTTCGAAGAAGTAGCCCAATTTCAGACGAATACCCCATTGATTTAGCTATAATGGTATTTTCTTCGTCGATGACATAATAACTGGGGTAACCTTTTACTTTAAACTGTGCTTTTACATGTTCAGAGCCTAATGCTATAGGAAAGGTCAATTGATGCTGGGTTGAAAAATCGATAACGTCCTTTCTATCGATATAATCGAGCGCTACGGCAATAACATCAATATGTTCATTCTTTTCATATATAGACTGTAAATTACTAATACTTGCATGACAAATTTGGCACCAAGGCGCAAAAAAATAGACAACTGTTGTTTTATTAGGGTTAGTGAGTTCAATGGTTTTGTCATCTAAGGTTTTTAACAAAATACTTTGCGGTGCAACGGGCTCTCCTGTTGTAAGCATGCTAGTTTCTCTTAACATCGACAGACCCTGGAAGATAACGGAAAACACAACAACTTGAATGAATAAACTTTTAAACAAAGGACACCTATAATTAAAACTCACATCTTATGTTTATAGACCTGAGGATCAGATATAAATTTCGACTCATTAAACATTTACATTCAAGTAAGCCCTTAGTACCTAGATGAGAACAGCTAATTATCCTATATAGAAACAGTTGCAAAAGTATTTTCAAGACAAAAAAAATCCAGCGTATAATGCTGGATTTATAAAACAAATGCTAAGCTGGAGTTAACCTATTTGCGTTAAACCATTCATGTATGGTTGTAGTGCTGTAGGCACTTTTAAACTTCCATCTGCTTGTTGGTAGTTTTCTAAAATAGCCACTAATGTTCGGCCTACGGCTAAACCTGAACCGTTTAAGGTATGCAACAACTCAGGTTTGTTCGTTTCGCTATTTCTAAAACGTGCTTGCATACGGCGTGCTTGAAAGTCGCCCATACTTGAACACGAAGAAATTTCACGGTAGGTATTCTGTGCTGGTAACCAAACTTCGATATCAAAGGTTTTAGCTGAACTAAAGCCGATATCACCGGTACACAAAACTACAGTACGGTATGGTAATTCAAGTTTTTCAAGAATCTTTTCTGCATGACCCGTTAATGCTTCAAGAGCGGTTAATGAATCCTCAGGCTTAACGATTTGTACCATTTCAACTTTATCAAACTGGTGTTGACGAATTAAACCACGAATATCACGTCCGCCAGAGCCGGCTTCACTTCTAAAACATGGCGTATGTGCACACATCTTAATAGGTAAGTCTGCTTCTTCAACAATTTCGTTTCTCACTAAATTGGTTAATGGTACTTCTGCTGTAGGGATCAAAGAAAACTTTTTACTGCTTAATTCTGTATGGAATAAGTCTTCACCAAATTTTGGTAACTGGCCGGTACCGTATAGTGAGTCTTGATTCACTAAATAAGGCACGTACATTTCTTGATAGCCATGTTCTTCTGTATGAACGTCTAACATTAACTGTGCAAGTGCACGATGCATTTTAGCAATTTGGCCACGTAATACGGCAAAGCGGGTACCCGCAAGTTTAGCGCCGCTTTCGAAATCTAAGCCATTGGCTATGCCAGCACCCACATCAACATGATCTTTTACTTCAAAATCAAATACACGAGGAGTACCCCAACGCTTAATTTCTACGTTATCGTCTTCACTTGCGCCATCAGGTACAGAGCTATGAATTAAATTAGGGACGGCAGAGAGTATGTTATTAATTTGTACTAAGACTTCATCTTGTTCAGCTTTGGCTGCATCTAAGTCATTACCTAATTGACTTACTTCGGCAAGCAATGGCTTTATATCTTCACCGCGAGCTTTCGCTTGACCAATAGATTTCGAACGTGTGTTACGTTGGCTCTGTAATTCTTGTGTTTTGATTTGAAAAGCTTTGCGCTGCTCTTCCAATTCTATTAATAAAGCAGTGTCTAATGTAAAGCCACGCTTAGCTAATTGAGCCGCAGTGGCTTCGATATCATTTCTAAATAATTTTGGATCAAGCATTTTTATTCACATCTACAAGTTGAATGGTTTAGTATTTTTTATGTTTTTTGACTTACTTAGTCGCATAGCTAACTAAATAGAGTCCGATGCCAGCAGCGAATACACACAAGCTGACATTAAGTAAAATATTTATCATGCCCTTTAAAAACTCACCTTGCTGCATTAATAGTAAGGTATCGAGTGAAAAGGTAGAAAATGTGGTAAATGCGCCTAGAAAACCAATTCCAATTAAGGTTCGGTAAACACTGACTTCAATTACACCATTTTCAATGAGCCCATATAAAGTGCCCATGATTAACGAGCCGGAAATATTAACCGCCAACGTCGCAAAAGGGAAACCTTTTCCGAGCCAATTTAAGATTAATTGCGAAAAATAAAATCTTAAGCTCGCACCACATGCTCCGCCAAGGGCAACGAACAGGTATAAAGAAAAATTACTAATGGTATTAGTCATAACGTTGCTCATTACTTTGGCGGTTCAATTCGTTAAGGTAATTTTGTTTATCTTTTAACTGTTTCTCTAAACCCCGATCGCTAGGTTGATACAAAGAGGTATTTTTAAGCGGTTCAGGAAAATAGCACTCTCCAGCCGCAAACGCATTTTCTTCATTGTGAGCATAACGATACTCACTGCCGTGGCCTAATTCTTTAGTTATGCTACTTGTCGCATTTTTCAAATGAAAAGGAACATCAAGTTCAGACGTGTTTTTAGCTAATTCTTTTGCTTGACTAAAGGCCATGTAGACTGCATTGCTTTTAGGTGCTAGTGCCATATAAACCGTTGCTTGTGCTATAGCTCGTTCGCCTTCACTTGGTCCAACACGTTGAAAAGTATCCCACGCATTTATCGCTAATTGCATCGCGCGAGGATCAGCATTACCGATATCTTCACTGGCAATAGCTAATAGCCTGCGTGCTACATATAATGCATCACCACCACCGGCTAATATTCTGGCATACCAATAAAGTGCAGCATCAGGAGAACTTCCTCTTACAGATTTATGAAAAGCGCTGATTAAATCGTAAAATGCATCCCCTCCTTTGTCGTACAAGGCTATTTTATTACCAGCGACTTGAACGACTGTCTCTAAGGTAATGGTTTTGCGTTCACCCGACAGAATGTCGAGACAGTTTTCAAAGACATTCAATAAACGACGTGCATCACCATTAGCTAAGGTTAATAATTGTTGCTGTGCATTCTTTTCCAGGACGATGCTAATTTTTCGGCTTGTTTGTTCACTTTCACAAGCGCGTTGTAAAATAATAACAAGGTCATCACGGGTTAATTTTTTTAGCGTATAAACACGTGCTCGAGACAATACGGCTTGGTTTAATTCAAAGGCGGGGTTTTCGGTAGTCGCACCGATGAAAATAATCGTGCCGTCTTCAATAAAAGGTAAAAAAGCATCTTGCTGTCCTTTATTGAAACGGTGAACTTCATCGACAAATAACACCGTACGTTTTTGCTGATGTAATAAACGTTGTTTAGCATTTTCTATCGCTTGCCGAATATCCTTAATGCCGGAGGTGACAGCTGATAAACGTTCAACGTCTGCATTAGCATGACTAGCAATAATTTCTGCTAAGGTCGTTTTACCTGTACCTGGCGGGCCCCAGAATATAACGGAATGACACTTTCCTTGCTCAATAGCTATTGTTAATGGCATACCTGCCGCTAAAATATGCTGCTGCCCTTGGTAGTCAGCTAAGGTTAAAGGACGTAATTTCGCAGCCAAAGGTTGGAAACTATCATCTACTGGTTCTTCCAGATCAAATTCTAAAGGCAAGGAGCCGTTAGCCGGCCCATTACCGTTGGTCATCTAACTCAATACCTTCAGGAATAATAAAATTAAATAATGCGCTATCTGGTGAGATGTTTTGTTCCAGTTTTGAAAGCTTAAAAGTACTTAACTGTCCAGTCGCATCGAGTATGGTGAAACTATCAAGCTCGTTGATATTATCTTTAAAACGTAATTCCAACGTCCTTACCTGTGAGTTTGTATCATTGGCATGAATAAGAAAGTTATTTTCATGCATAGAACTCACGCTATAGTGATGCCAGAGTTCAGGATCGCTACTGGTTAATAACAAAATGGGGGTATTCATTAAAGCTTTGTCGATAAGAAATGCGCTGACTTGCTCTACAAAAGGGTCAAGAAACCACAAAGTTTCTCCGTCTGAAACAATTAATGACTCATCTGGTTCTGCTGTATTCCAATAAACCAAATTTGGCTTTTTAACCGCTAAAGTACCTGAAGCGTTCTTTAATTCGTTACCATCAGCATCGAGTACTTGTTGCGTAAAATCAGCAGAGAAGTACTTGATGGTACCAAGCTTTTCCATCAGAGTCGTTTTAGCATCACTAATGTTACTTGATGATTCCTGAACAGAAACACTGGGTTGATTGGTTTGCAAAGCAAAAGATGAAAAGCTGACATTTGCTAATAACACGGCAGTACTCAATGAAATGACTACTGACTTTTTCAGGGAAAAATTCACTACGGGATCCTTAATCTTTTATTGGTGGTGGCGCTAACACTTCGCGGGCACCATTATGGCCTGGCGAACTAACAACACCCTGGTTTTCCATGTCTTCAACAATACGAGCGGCACGGTTATAACCAATACGAAATTTTCGTTGTACACTTGAAATAGAAACACGTCGACCTGTTGTTACAAATAACACGGCTTCATCATATAAAGTATCAAGCTCGGCCCCTTCCTCGACTTCGGCTTGTTCGCCGGGTAGTAATATTTCATTATCTGTGTCGCCTGACAATATTTCGTCAACATAATCAGGGGCGCCTCTGGATTTCCAGTCTTTAACAACAGCATGTACTTCATCGTCGTTAACAAACGCGCCGTGAACACGTACAGAGACAGCTTCACCTGGAGGTAAATAAAACATATCTCCCATACCTAGTAATTGCTCAGCACCTTGTTGGTCGAGAATAATTCGAGACTCCATTCTAGATTGCACCCGAAGTGCCATTCGTGTTGGAATATTTGCTTTGATAAGCCCTGTAATTACATCGGCTGAAGGACGTTGAGTAGCTAATATCAAATGCATACCTGCGGCACGTGCTTTTTGCGCTATACGGGCAATTAACTCTTCAACTTTTTTACCTGCCACCATCATCATGTCAGCAAATTCATCAACAAGAATTACAATAGCAGGTAATTTTTCTAGTAATGGTGGCGTTTGGGTAAAAGCATCATTAGGCTGCCACAATGGGTCTATTAACGGCTCCCCTTCTGCTATTCCTTTCGCAACTTTATCATTAAACCCTTTTAGATTACGCACACCTAACGCAGACATTAATTTATAACGACGTTCCATTTCTCCCACACACCAGCGGAGTGCATTAGCAGCTTCTTTCATGTCTGTAACTACTTCAGCCAACAAATGAGGTATGCCGTTATAAACTGAAAGTTCAACCTGTTTAGGGTCAATCATAATCATACGAACATCTTCAGGTGTTGATTTATATAAGATACTGACAATCATGGTATTCACGGCAACAGACTTACCTGAGCCGGTAGTTCCTGCAACGAGTAAATGCGGCATTTTAGCTAAGTCGGCAATAACAGGCTTACCTGAGATATCACTGCCAATCGCCATAGCAAGATGAGAACTAGAATCAGCAAAAGCCGGCGCGGATATGACATCAGTAAAAAACACCGTTTCTCTGTATTTGTTTGGTAGTTCAATACCAATAACAGACTTACCTTCAATAACCTCTACAACACGTACACTTTTTGCAGATAAGGAACGCGCAATATCTTGTGATAAGCCACTGACTTTACTGGCCTTAACACCGGGTGCTAAGTTCAATTCAAATCTTGTAATAACCGGGCCTGGGAAGACACCAACCACTTCAGCTTTTACACCAAACTCTAATAACTTAACTTCAACTAAGCGACTCACTTGTTCAAGTTCGTTTTCGTCTATAGGGTTTTTAGCCCTGTCGGGACGGTCTAATAATTCAAGAGAAGGTAATTCTTGTGTTAGTTCATTATTGATTATAGGCGGTGGGCAAATAGGCTCTTCGACTACAATAGGTTCAACTTGTTCAAATGCGGCCGCTATTTCGTCTTCGTTAACATGCTCTTGAACATTAAAAGCTAGGGGCTCACCGATAAGATCGTCAATCGCGACAAAGTGTTCAATACCATCCTCTGATTCATAAGGAAGGTCATTTTTACTTGGAGCAATAATGTCGTCATGATCTTGTTCTGTTATGGAGTGAAACGCATGATGTACATCATGTGCCTCGCTTTCTATATTTTCTTCTGTTTCAGTATGTGCTTGCGGCTCTATTTCAGGTAATGCAATGGGTTGCTCATTATTTTGTTGGTTTTCCACAATCAATGCCGAATTTGTTTTTGATGCTTTCAAATCACTAAAATGTTGTTTTATTTGCCCTGGGATCGTTAATAAATATTGTACAACTTTAATCGTGTAAGCCCCTGTTTTATCGATAAAGGCGATAAGTGAAAAACCCGTAAGTAAAACAAAACCTGAAAATAAGAAAGTTAAAAATAACAATGTACTGCCTACAAATGAGAAATAAGGTAGCAGTGTATTGCTTAATACATCACCTAAGATCCCACCAGCAGAAAAATAGTAAACATCATCAAAGTTCATGCTAGCAATAGACGTTATACCTATATAGAAAAGGATAAAACCAATAAACTTTAAACCCAGTGTTAAATAATCAAGTTGAATGAGGCGGTGATATTTTTGAAACAATAACCAACCTGTCACTGCAGCAACAAAGGGTAAAGTATAGGCAATAAGGCCGAAGAAATTTAACAATAAATCAGAAAGAAAAGCACCAACTGCGCCACCTAAATTACGGATTGGTGTTTGATAGCCCGTTTGTGACCAGCCGGGATCTGCGGGATCAAAGCTGAAAAGTGCCAACATGATAAACATGGCGAAAAGACAAGAAACCAACAAACCTGCTTCAAGCAGTCGTTGTACACCATTTAATTTAGAAGAATGTAAGGACAATATAGTCGCCATGGAAAATGTATTGTTGTTATATACAGTAAAGTACCAAAATATCGTAAGGAGTTAAATGTTTTAATGTCTAACTCATGCCATTTTCTTAATTTAACGTTTAATTGGCAAATAATTAGTCGATTTAACTTCTTCCATCACTACGTAGGTTCTACTTTCACTGACAGAAGGAAGGCGCAATAAAGTATCTCCTAACAATTCACGATAAGCAGCCATATCTGCAACCCGTGTTTTAAGCAGAAAATCGAAATCACCAGAAACTAAATGACATTCCTGAATAACATCGAGTTCATGTACCGCTTTTGAAAAATCATCAAAAACAGCGGGACTCGTTTTACTTAAGGTTATTTCAACCAGTACAAGTAAGGCAGACTCAAGCTTTTCAGGATTAAGTATTGCTTGGTAGCCTTTAATAAAATTTTCTTTCTCTAAACGTTTAACCCTTTCTAAACAGGGAGTTGGACTAAGCCCTACTCTTTTTGATAATTCGACATTTGATAAACGAGCATTCTTTTGTAATTCGACTAAAATATTTCTGTCGATACGATCAATACTTTTATTTGTAGGATTAGTCACTTTACAATACTCTGCATTAATTGGGTTTTGCAGCATAATATATCGCATTATTGCTTAATACGACAGGTTAATTCGAGAATAACGCCCTATAATAGCCGCAAATATTACAACAAATATATAAAAAGAGAGAAGATTATGATTATTGGTGTTCCTAAAGAAATTAAAAACCATGAGTATCGTATTGGTTTAACTCCTTCTGGCGTTAAAGAATTAACCGTGAATGGCCATGAAGTTATTGTTGAAAACAATGGCGGCGCATCAATTGGTTTTGATAACGAGCAATATATTACTGCAGGTGCAAAAATAATCGACTCTGCTGCAGAAATTTTTGCTACAGCTGAAATGATAATCAAAGTTAAAGAACCTCAAACGATTGAATGTGAGATGCTTCGCCCAGGTCAAATACTTTTCACCTATCTACATTTAGCACCAGATCCAAAGCAAACGGAGCTATTAGTCGCATCAGGCGCAACGTGTATCGCTTATGAAACAGTTACAGCAGCTGAAGGTGGCTTACCTTTATTAGCACCAATGTCAGAAGTCGCTGGCCGTATGTCTATCCAAGCTGGTGCGCATGCATTAGAAAAAGCACAAGGCGGTTTAGGTGCTTTATTAGGTGGTGTTCCAGGTGTTGCTCCCGCTAAAGTATTGATCGTTGGTGGTGGTGTTGTGGGTACTCAAGCTGCGCGCATGGCTGTTGGTATGGGAGCAGACGTTACTATATTAGATCGTTCTTTGCCTCGCTTACGTCAATTAGATACAGAATTCGATGGTCGCTTAAAAACAGTTTACTCAACTGCTGATGCAATGAACCACTTAGTTGTCGAAGCTGACTTAGTAATTGGTGCCGTATTAATTCCAGGTGCAGCTGCACCTAAATTAGTGACTAAAGCACATATCAAAATGATGAAGAAAGGTGCTGTTGTCGTTGATGTTGCTATTGACCAAGGTGGTTGTTTTGAAACCTCTAAAGCCACAACTCATCAAGACCCTACTTATGTCGTTGATGACGTAGTTCATTACTGTGTAGCTAATATGCCAGGCGGTGTAGCACGTACTTCAACAATGGCGCTAACTAATGCAACTATGCCTTTCGCAGTAACATTAGCGAATAAAGGTGCTAAGCAAGCATTGCTTGATGATGTGCATTTAAAGAATGGTTTAAACGTTTTAGGTGGTAAGATCACTTATAAGCCAGTGGCTGACGTTTTAGGCTACGACTACGTTACACCTGAAGATGCCATTGCGACATTATAATAGTGAATAAATAACCAGAATGTTATTTAGTAAACCTCTGTTATATTTATAACAGAGGTTTTTTTAACTTTAAATCTAAAAGCTGACCATATGGTTAGGTTATGTTATATTTTAACAAACATAACTAATAATAGAGGTAAGAGGTTTCATCATGCACATTCAGATAGTCGACTACAAAGATAAAAATGCAGGAAAATTATTTGTTCAAAGCCTTAGGGAAACAGGTTTCGGCGTTTTAATTAATCACCCTATTCAGCAAGAACTTGTTGAATCTATTTATAAAAATTGGCAAGAGTATTTCAGCGGTGAAGAAAAACATGAGTTAAGTTTTGATCCTAAAACGCAAGATGGCTATTTTTCTTCAGAAATTTCTGAAACCGCCAAAGGTCACGCTAAAAAGGACATCAAAGAGTATTTTCATGTTTACCCTTGGGGAAGAATACCTGAGCAATTAAAAGATGAAATTCTTAATTACTATAAGATTGCTTCAGATCTTGCAGCAGAATTATTAGATTGGGTAGAAAAATACAGTCCAGAGCATGTATCTACAACATATTCGGAGAAACTCTCTAATATGATTAAAGATACTCCCAATACTTTATTGCGGATTTTGCATTACCCGCCACTTAAAGGGGATGAAGAACCAGGGGCTGTTAGAGCTGCAGCTCATGAAGATATTAATTTGTTAACAATTTTGCCCGCAGCTAATGAACCCGGTCTTCAAGTACAACAACAAGATGGTACATGGATTGACGTTCCAAGCGACTTCGGAAGTTTGATTATTAATATTGGTGATATGCTGCAAGAAGCTTCTGGTGGTTATTTTCCATCTACAAGCCACCGTGTTATTAATCCTTCAGGAAAGGCCAGTGAAAAGTCTAGAATATCCTTACCACTATTTCTCCATCCTCGCGATGAAGTTGTTCTGTCAGAACGACATACTCAAAAAACTTATCTATTAGAAAGGTTAAGAGAACTGGGTGTAAAATAGCTATTTGTGATGGCATATAATTGCTTATATGCCATCAGTGTAAATTTAACATTGCACTTATAAAATATTTTTATCAAAAAAACATTTCCCCCACTTGAGATCTTTGCTTAAAATCCCAATTAATAATCTATTAATAATTTTCTTTTCATATTTTGGAGTCATTCA
>Ga0209291_1000869_pt1 | contig 28442 bp, 25 predicted proteins | sample GOMGulsemesocosm_FD_184633 | JGI IMG/M metagenome (GOLD analysis project Ga0209291, IMG submission 184633) | Methane-oxidizing microbial communities from mesocosms in the Gulf of Mexico - GOM9B Gulf of Mexico (SPAdes) (version 2) | ecosystem: Environmental > Aquatic > Marine > Cold seeps...
ATTTGACGCTTGCTAACCCCTTCAGTATATAACTTGAATATCTTTTTTATTTTTCGCATCTCTATCTGGTTGTTTGCCATAATCTTTTTAATCAAAAAAAGACTATTTGTAACTCACAAATAGAATCTACTTTTTAGTGGTTCACTTTCACCCGCTCTGGGTGGCTCACTTTAGACAGTTTTACTATGCTCAGTTTAATCCGCTGTTAGTGGTATACTTTATCCGTTTTTTGCAGTTTAAACTTAAAATTACGTTTCAATACTTTATTTAAGTATAAACTTAGTAGATATACAATACCACCAATCTGAGTCAAAATAGTTAGTAACCCAAATATGATAATATGTAGCAATATTTTAAGAGCTTTTCTCAACGTGTATCAAATTAGTTATTTGTTATTATAAATAAAGAAGCCACAACTAATTATTAATAACGGTGAAGCTATAGATAAAAGTATAATTACCATACGATAAAGTCCCCAGTATGAAACAACCTTATGTTCAAATAAAGCCTTAGGATTATATACTACTTCAACTATATCATTTACTTCATATGAGGAAGGAGATGAACTAAAATTAGGTCTATATTCACGTCTAATGTTATCTCTGTCGTAATATTCAAAGACTGGTTTATACGTGTACCCCTCATCATCTTGCTCCTCTATTAATTCAATTACTTTACCTTTAGTCTTAATACCATCTCCTAACAGTTTAGCTGTTTTATTATAATCTATCATCGCAAAACAGATAAGTACCAATGCAGCAATTAATGAAATTCCGTATAAATAATTAATCATAATTATAAGTGTTTTTCAATCAGCTTTGCTATTCTAACTAACTTCTCTTTAGCATCAATATTATCTTTATCTACAAACACTTCTATATCACCAATCATATCGTGATAATGAAGCTTCATTTCTACTCCTTCAAAATTAAAGTCCCAGTAATAAGAATCTATACCATCAAATTTGTCACTAAACTTAATACCGAGAGTGTTTTCAATAATATTGCCTATCAACTCAAAACCTTCTTCATATCCATTAGGGATAAGGACACAAATAATTATACTATCATTTTCTTCTAAAGTTATATTAAATTCTAACAATTACATTTAGATATGATTTCATCATATATTCTCTTTTCAGCTATTTTGATATTATTAAACATTGCGGTTATTTGGTCAGAAAATTTATTTAGAAAATAGATATTACCGTCATTTTTAGTTTTGACATAAAAGCATGATAGCAGATTACCAACACGTATCACTTCTGAACAGCTAATCTTTTTTTTTGATAAAAAACCTTTGATTAATATTTCGTTAGAGTTTAATACAGATATACTTTTTGTTCTTTTTGAAACTATGAAGAGGCAAATACTAGCAATAAGTGTCATAACAAATGGAACCATCGTAGTAGAAAACAGAAAGAATATAGCTAAGCCAAAAAAGAATAATGATTTTAATAAAAACACTATTTTAAAGGGGTACGTTAATCTTGAACCTATCATTTCTTACTTATAGTTTAGAACATCGAAGATACAATACTTAACAATCTGAAACAACTCCACCACATAACCCATTCAGCCCCTTCCTAACAGCCTCTCAATCCAATCAGATGATAGTTAGTCTAAAATAAGAAAGATAGCCACTGAGAACATTATTATTATTATTACTGAACTACTGTTTGACTTGTAAGTATTTGAATTTTAACCGACTGATGCTACAAGTATTATAATTGAATTACAACCCAAATATTTAAATACCCGAATTTTTTACTTAGAAGACAGAGAACCCCAACTTTGTCTTCTTTTTTTGTAAATTTTGTTAAGCCTCAAAAGGAGAGGGGTTGTGGTTGTGAGGGGTGGGTTATAAAAGTAAAAGCAGCCCGTGAAGACTGCCTTACTATTGTAAAATATTAGTTGATATTTATTTTACTCTTTCAAGTTTTTAAATTCTTTTTTTAACCCTTCCCCTATTTTCTTAGCATCCTTCTTTAGGTGTTTTGAATTTTTATTTATTTCTTTTGATAGATTTTTTAATTCCTTCTTGAGGTTCTTTATCCAGCTTTTATGTTTGAACTCAGCCTTACTAGTCTTAATACCGTTTTTAAATTCTTTAAAAAAAGCTTTCTGACCTTTACTGATTTTTTTAATTAGTTTATTAGCTTTTAATTCAACTGAGCCTTTTTCTACCTCAACCTCTAATTGGTCTTTGTTAGATTTCACATTAAACTCTGTGCCAAGAACTTTAATTTCTCCTTTTTTAGTTTTAACAATGAAAGGGGATACTCCTTTAGTAACACTATAAAAAATTTCTCCATTCTGCGTTACTACTCTTTGTTCAAAGTTTTTGTTATATTCAAGAGAACTATTTTTATTTAAGTAAGCTTTAGAACCACCGGGTAAATCAATGATTTGAAAACTATCTGTGGCAGATATTTTAACATTAGAATCTGAGCAAGAAAATAAAGTTAGAACAACTACAATAGATAGTAGTATTAAATTTTTCATAGGTATTTATTTTTATCAATGTTTGGCAAAGCACTTATAAACTGAACTTTTCCGTTTATTTTCTTTTTTCTAAAAGTTAGCTATACTAACACGAATCTAAGTAAAATTCATCTCATATCAAATCCGTAAATTGAGTTTTTAATTTTAAACAATTCATATAAGAGTAATGTGTGCATGTAAATGATTTAGAATATATAGGTATGGGAATAATAGCTCGGTTTTTTATCACAACCTCACAGTTTGTAATCAAGCGTCCACTGTACCCACTCTTAATTAACATCACCATAACTTTTTAGTGTCTCACTTTAATCCGTTTTTTTATCTAACAATTTTCTAATGTATTTTAAAAAAAAACTCATAAAAAATCGAGGATAAGCGATGTTTTTGTTGATGACTTTGGTGTAAAATAGTTTTAACTTACATTCGCTCGTCACATTTGAAGCCTACTTAATAGTACGTTTTAAAAAGCAAATAAACCCCCATAAAAAGAATAGAATGAACACGAAATCTTTCATAATTGCAATTATTACAATGTTAACAATCTCCATTGACACCTATGGGCAAGACTGGGGAATAGGTGTTAAACTTGGTGATCCAAGTGGAATAACTATCAAAAGATACATGGATGGTAAAGCACTTGAGCTAAGTGTTGGACGCACACATTTCTTTAATAAGAAAGGTTATTATAATAACAGATTCAATGATTGGTATGGTGATAAAAAATTTGGATACAAGGACTTTCAATATCTTGATTACAAATCATCTGCACCAATTGGACTTCAATTGCATTATTTAATTCAAAAAAGCTTGGACAAAGTAGCTGATGAAAACATAAGTGGACTTGAATGGTACTTTGGTTTTGGTGGACAAGTTAGATTTCAAAACTACACTTATGACTACCGCTATAAACTGGAAGGAAGTCCAGATTGGTTATATGCTACTGGTGAAAAAGTAACAGATACTGACATAGGAGTAGATGGTGTTATAGGTTTAGAATACACACTTAAAGATGCGCCTATATCTTTGTTCGTGGAAACTACTCTGTTTATGGAAGTTGCAGACAATCCATTTTTATTTTGGTTTCAAGGAGGTATTGGTGGAAGGTACAGATTTTAGATAAGTTAAGGACTGAGTCTCAATAGAAGTATCATTGCGTGCTCATAATTAGATTAAGTAGCTAACTTATACACGCACCACACAACCCATTAAGCCCCGTTTATACAGCCTTTAATTGCCATCAGAGCTAGTTTGTCATAAACTAAAAGACAGCCCGATATGGACTGCCTTTGGTTGTTGTTTAGGTGTTCTTGTTTACCAGATTCGGTTTTGCTTTGAGTAATCCGAAAAATCAGTGTACTTTAAGAATGATGAAATATTATCCTTCTCTAGATACTTTTCTTGTAAAAGGGTAAAATTAGAAATTGGTAAAACTATCTCTTGATTAATATTAAATCGTTTCTTCATTTTCTCCTTTGGTTGACATGAAATAAATTTTCCATTAATTGGAGTTACATAAACAGATATTTCGGTTTTCCCTCCATCAAACCACTTCTTTTTTATACATTGAATCGACTTCTTATTTTTAGCTAAAATACCTTCAAGTCCTTCAAGTCCTTCAATTTCAATCTTCCATACTGGATTATTAGACGCAAATTGATAAGGTGTCATATAGTAAAAACTTTCTGCTATTGGGTCAACTCCAAAAAACCTACCAAGTGCGGGGTCACCATTTCTCCACTTAAATGAAATCAAATTCAAACCTAACTCATCCTGAGTTTTTTTACCAAGATAATCAAATTTATGGTCACGTCCAGTAATAACGTTGTTATCCCCTTTATGTTTCAGTCCAAAGAAGTAATACCCAGCTAACCAAAAATAGCTGTATCATCAAGAGTAGTTTTTTAGGCTACTTGTATTTTAAAGAACGTAATACGAGGATAATAACTTGAGTATTATTACTGCCGTTTAATAAACAATTACTTCTGATTTATAACAAATGTTAATTTACGAGGTAGGGTATTTAAATATAAATACGTTTAATATTTAGAACTATACTAACCAATATTATACTATGAAGAACAAATACTTATTTTTTATTTTAGTTTTTACCATAACTCTATCACAAGCTCAAATTATTAATTTCCCAGACCCAGCATTTAAAACAGCGTTATTAAGTCATGTACCTAACATAGATACAGATTTTAATGGGGATATTGATGTTGTTGAAGCATCTTTGGTTTTTGATTTAGATGTGTCAGATAATAATATCACTTCAATTGATGGTATTGAGAATTTTATAAATTTATTCTCTTTTAAATGTAATACTAATTATTTAACAAGTTTAAACGGAATTCAATCTCTAACCAGCTTATCGACTTTGGAATGTCATACTAATCAATTGAGTAATATTAATGAGACTCAAAACTTAATTAATTTAGATTCTATAGATTGTAGTTACAACTACGCAATTACTAGTGTTGATTTATCTCTATTAACTCAACTTACAATTTTTAACTGTAGTTTTAATGATATTTCAAGTATTGATGTTTTTCAAAACCCAATGTTATGGGATTTGAATTGTCAACAAAACTCTTTAACTACAATAGATGTGTCCAGTAATTTTCAATTATCCAAACTTAATGTACAGTCAAATCAATTAGAATCAATGTTCATTAAAAATGGGAATGAATTATTGGTGACTGGGGGTGATTTTTATTTAGCATATAATCCAGATTTAGCTTATATATGTGTAGATGATGCTCAAGTTGAGAATGTAGCAGCTGGTTGGGCAATAACAAATAATGTATCACCTTTCACATATTTAGATAGAGTAAATTCATATTGCACATTTGTCCCAGGTGGAGGTAGTTATGTTATAAGTGGACAAAGTACTTTTGATGCTGATAATAACGGCTGTGATATTAATGATGAATTTCTGCCTAATTTAAACTTTAGTGTCAATAATGGAACTGCTACTGGAAATTATGTTTCAAATTCTACTGGAGATTATTCAATAGCCGTTCCTCAAGGAATTTATACTGTAACTCCACAGATAGGAGCATATTTTACAGCAACACCAGCTAATATTGTAGTAGATTTTTCTACAGCAGTAAATCCAAGTATTCAAGATTTTTGCATTACCTCAAACGGTGTCTTTAATGACTTAGAAATAACAATATTACCATTAACCCTAGCTCGTCCAGGATTTGATGCGTCATATAGTATTACTTATAAAAATAAAGGAACAACAACTTTATCTGGAGATGTTAATTTAGCTTTTAATGATGACTTAATAGATTATGTAAGTTCTACACCTCTTGTTGATACTGCTAATACTGGTGAATTAATATGGAATTATACTAACCTTAAGCCTTTTGAAGCAAGGGAGATATTATTGACAATGAATGCCAATACACCTACAGACCCTACATTTCCGCTCAATAATGGAGATTTATTAGGTTTTACCGCAACTATAAATCCAGTTTCGGGAGATGAAACTCCAGAGGATAACGTTTTTGACTTACACCAAACAGTCGTAAATTCTTATGACCCAAATGATAAAACATGTTTAGAGGGGAAAACAATCTTGCCTTCTGAAGTTAGTGAATACGTAAGTTATATGATTCGTTTTGAAAATAATGGAACAGCAAGCGCAGTTAATATCGTTGTAAAAGATGTTATTGATGTTTCTAAATACGATATGAGTACTTTAAGAGTGATAAAAGGAAGCCATAGCTTTGTAACAGAGGTTAGAAATGATAATATTGTAGAATTCATCTTTGAAAATATCAACTTACCATTTGATGATGCAAATAATGATGGGTATGTTTCTTTTAAAATAAAAACATTACCAACACTTGTTGAAAATGATACATTTGAAAATAAAGCTGAAATTTATTTTGATTATAACCCAGCAATAGTAACTAATTTAGCACAAACAACCGTGAAGTCTTTATTAGGTATTTCAGATTATCAAATAGATAATTCAATTACATATTATCCTAATCCAGCAAAAGATGTTATTCATATTAATAGCAAGAATAGCTTAAAAGGTGTTTCCATATATGATATTAACGGTAGAATGCTATTATATACAGAGTTAACTGGGAGTCACGTTCAAAATGATTTTGATGTATCTAAATTTGATAACGGTGTTTACTTTATCAAAATAATATCAGAGAAAGGCCAATTTATTGACAAAATAGTAATTGAATAACCGTCCTAAATAGATGAAAAATCACTTTATTAATAAACAATTATAATAGGTGTAATTACACCTATTATAATTGTTTAAATTCAGACAAGTATATGAGACTTTTGATTATTGCATTATTTTTGTTTTACATTAATTCGGTAAATGGACAAGGTAACTTAATAGATGAGTACCATTTGTTTTTCAGAGTAGAAGCTAAAGAATATAAAGGAAAAACATATATATTAAAGAAAATAAATTCGATACCAAAGAATCATAAATTATCTAAACTGATTAATAAAAATAGCTTGTATGTAAATTATATTTTAACAAACTATTGTAAAGTAGATATTAATTATTTGCGTGATTATTCCAAAAAGAACGATAGCTTAGAACTTAATAGAAAATACATTGAACTTCTACAATCTGATTTGTTATTTAATAAGTACTTTCAAGCTCAAGTCGACTTTTTTATTCAAGGAAATAGTAACACTAAAGACAGAATAACACTAGATTCAATTACAAGCATTGCTTCTAAATTTTTCTATGCCTCAAAGTACACAAATGAAGGAGATATATACTGGAATGTATGTGTTGGTAAAAACGGCTATAGAAATAGCTTTAAAAATGATATGAAACCTTTGATGGAAGCTTTTTGTTTCAATACTGTGATGTCTAATCTTCAAGATACTACGTATGATATATATCAAGATTATTCTAACGCACGGAAAACAATCAAAGCTAAAAATATTGAAGGAGGGAATGAAGTGAAACTCGAATATATCAGAAATGAAATGTATAAAAAGATGAAACATTCAAAAAACCTATCGCAGTTACTCCTTAATACATATCAAAACAATAAAGACAAATTAAGTTTTATAATTTCAGATATTAACACCATGTCCAAATAAAGATATAACCATCAGTGATACAGTGGGTTATAGTTGGTTTTGTTTGTTGGTTACGTTAAAAACCTTATCTTAGAGTAAGTAAGTTTTTTTTTGGTTAAAAAGGGTAAACAGAGTAACAGGTTCTGTCACATTAATTAGCTGAGAAATAAGTTTTGGCTAGTTACATTAGATTAAGCTGCTAAAGTACAGAGTGTTTTAAACGTAGAGTTCTTAGGATTCAAGATTTGTCCTTTTCTAATGATGTTTATTATTTCTATTCCTGCTATTGTTCTTTGTGCTGATTCAAACTCTTTAAAACATGTTGTAATTGTAATTCTTCTTTTAATATTCCGATGGTCTTGCTCTACAATATTGTTTAAGTATTTTACTCGTCGAATCTTTATATTTTTTGATGTAAAACTTCTTTTGTTCCAAGTCCTTATTCCAGCAGTGTTAGCTCCACTTTTATCGATGTTGATTATTCTAGGTTTTCCATTGTTTCCAATAGCTTTGTTTAAGAATTTCTGAGCAGAACCCTTCATTCTTCTTTTGGTTAATAGGAAGTCTATTGTGTTTCCTTGTTTGTCTACAGCTCTGTATAAGTACCTATCTTTACCTGCTACTTTTATATATGTTTCATCTAGTCTCCAACTATTAGTTACTCTCTTTTTACGCCTATTCATGTTAAATTCTATCTCTTTAGAGAACTTGAATACCCAACGTTGAATTGTAGAATGATCTACTTTGACACCACGTATAGCCAAAAGTTCTTCAACATCACGATAACTAAGAGTGCATCTTAGTTTGAAGTAGACAGCTTGTTTTATGATAATAGGAGAGTAGCGATGGTGTTTGTACATATTAATTACTTTACCTTTTCAAAATTAGGTATATTTGAAATAGCGATATTTAATGCGACAGTACCACAGAACCAAACATTGAATTAATTTCTAAGAAAAAAACAGTTTCAAAATTTCTCAAATACACCTAAGCCAAAAAGAGCAAAATCATATTTAACAGGGTCATTAACATCCAGTAATCTTAGGTTGTCGTCTAGTTCGATTAATGCCTTTGCATCATTTTGTTTCCTAGTCAATAATCCTAATTTACGAGCTACATTTCCAGAATGAACATCTAAAGGGCATGAAAGTAGGGAGGGAGAAATGTTTTTCCATATTCCAAAATCGACCTCAGTATTATCTTGCCTACACATCCAGCGTAACCACATGTTTAATCGTTTTGCTGCAGATCCTTTTAAAGGGTCAGAAATGTGTTTTGTAGTCCTTTGTGGGTGAGCAATTTCAAAAAATAGTTTTTTAAACTCATGAATTGCTGGTTGAAGAGATGTAGTAGATTGATGTTTTTGAAATACACTTTCCAAACCATTATGATTTGTATAAATATGTTTAAGTGCTTTTATAAAGTACACGAAATCTATTGAATTAAAAGTTCTGTGAACAAACCCTTCTAATTGTTCTAGGTTATGATCTTGATGGTTCATTATAAAATCATAAGGAGAGTTCCCCATTAACTGAATCATTTTATGACTATTTTTGATAATCATTTTCCTATTCCCCCAAGAAATTGTAGCAGCTAAAAAACCAGCAATTTCAATATCTTCTTTTAGTCTAAATAAATGAGGGATTTGAATAGGATCACTATCAATAAATTCAGGAGTATTGTATTCAATTACTTTTTCATCTAGAAAAGCTTTTAGTTCATTCTTGGATAATTTTAATGACACCTTTCTATTTGTTTTTTATAAAATTAAACTCATAAAAATAAAAATCAGGGTTAGGAACATCAATATGTAGTTTAGCTACTTTTCCATTTTTATCCAAATCAAACCATAATTTCCCTTCAGGTAATGAAGATAGGTTAGTGTCAAATCGGAAGGTGAAAATATGATGATTCCAATGTTTTAATTTGGCCTTAAAAATTGGTGTATTATCCATTGAAAAATATAAAGTATTATCTTTCTTTGTGACAGTAACAGTTCCGTACATTTTATCAGTGTAAATACCTGTGTATTCTTTTAAGGATAGGTGTTTTTTTTGAAGCTTGTAGCGTAGTTTTTCGTTTTTAAGTTGCTTAGCTGTATTGGTGCTATCATTTTGTTTGTAATTGTCTAAATAGTTTTCAGACCAATCTTTAGCGTCTAATTTATGAGCTAATAAAACATCTAAACTCTTATTTACTAATGCGCCTGGAGCCCAGTTAAGACTGTTTGTTAATACAATAATTCCTAATCCTTTTTCCGGAACAAAAGTAGATTTTGATATCATACCATCATATCCACCACCATGACCAATAATTTGGTATCCTTGATAGTCTTGTGTGTTCCAACCTAGGGCATAAGATTTAAAATGAACATTTTCAGAATTTTTTCCTACTCTAAAATTTATATGAGGTGTCGTAAGCTTGTAGTATGTATTTTGGTTGTAGTATGTTTTTCCGTTAAGAGTTCCTTTGTTAATATTTAAGGATAACCATTTAGCATAATCATTAACTGAAGAAATTAAGGCTCCTGCTGGAGCGATATTATCCCAGTTTACCCATTTCAGTTCAATAGCTTTTTTATTTTCTATAAAATAAGGAGTTGCTGTATTTGTAGTGTTTTTAAGCTGTGATGTTGAAGTAATTGTTCTGTTCATTTTTAATGGGGTTAAAAAATGAGTACTTACATAATTACTCCACGTAGTATCGGTTACTTTTTCAATTACTTTTCCAGCAGCTAAATAAGCTAGATTTGAATAACCAAATTTAGTTCTGAATTCAGAAGTTGGTGTTAAATGTTGTTGTGCAGATAGTATTTCTTCAGCTGTTTTAGTAGTTCCGTACCATAATAAATCACCACTAAAAGTTTTTAAACCACTTCTATGACATAATAAATCTTCTATGGTTGTATACTGAGTAGTGTATTCATCATACATTTTAAAGTAGGGTAGGTAGTCGATTACTTTATCTGTCCATTTTATTTTTTTCTGTTCTACTAATTGGGCTAATGCGGTAGCTGTAAATGCTTTTGAATTTGATGCGATTGCAAATAAAGTATTGGAGTCAACTTTTGTTTTTTCTTCTAGGTTGGCATATCCATAACCTTTACTAAAAATAATACTGTCGTTTTTTACAATAGCGATTGCCATTCCAGGAATGTTCCATTCTTTTAAGGCTTTTTCGTAGTAACTATCCAAATGATTTAGTTGCTCTTTAGTTTGAGCAAACACTAAGGAATTGTAAATAACTAGTACTGTTATAAGTATAATTTTATTCATGATTAACGTATAAATGTTTATCGAACTATATTTCCATCTTTCATTACTAACTTCCTATCGGCCATATTTGCTAGTGTTTCGTTATGGGTAACAATCACAAAAGTTTGCCCAAATTTATCGCGTAATTCAAAAAATAAATTATGAAGATTTTCTGCGCTTTCAGAATCTAAATTTCCTGAGGGTTCATCAGCAAAAATAACTTTCGGGTTATTAATTAAAGCTCTAGCTACTGCTACACGTTGTTGTTCACCACCAGAAAGTTCGGTAGGTTTGTGTTCATAACGGTGTGATAAGCCTAAAAAAGCTAGTAATTCTTTAGCTCTTTGCTCAGTTTTTTGTTTGTTTTTTCCTCCAATGTAAGCTGGTATACATACATTTTCTAAGGCTGTAAACTCTGGTAATAACTGATGAAATTGAAAAATAAAGCCAATATGTTCATTTCTGAATTTTGCTAATTTCTTTTCTTTTAGTGTATTTATAACTTGACCGTTTATGGTAAGTGAATTATCAGTGTTGGTTTTATCTAAAAAATCTAAAGTTCCTAGTATTTGTAATAAAGTAGTTTTTCCAGCCCCAGAACTTCCAACAATAGAAACAATTTCTCCTTTTTTAATATGTAAATCTACACCTTTTAATACATGTAAGTTCTCGTAATACTTATGTATATTTTTTGCTAAAATCATCTATTTAAAATAAGAAAGTGAAATTAGTTAAAAAACAGCTTAGTAGCCAATTATGTGTTAGATTTTTTGAATGTTTTTTTAAGGTTGTTATAATCTAAATAATATACTAGCTTCAAAGAAAAAGTTTGTTTTAATGGTTCTTTAAAGAGAGTGTCGATACTATTAATATACCCAATTTCAGATGCTTCGGTATAACTAAATAGTTGATTTCGGTACAATGCAACTAGTTGACTTCCAGGTGCAAATTGCCAAGAATATTTCAAGTCAAAATTCCAAATATTATAATTAATATTAGGATTGCTATAATCTGAATCATTTATTAGTGTTTGTTGCACTTCATAGTTGTTATTAGAAGATAATCGCCCATCTTCTTCAAGGGTAAGTAATTGGTTTTCGTAATCTACAGAAGTCCAGTAATTTCTAAGCGTAAGTGTAAGACCGTGAAGGGTATTGAAATTATAACTCCCTGACAAACTATTTATTGTTGTTTTTTGATTACGTTGTCCAAAAAGTATATCATCATTTAGATAGGTAGTAACATAACCTCTGTCTCTGGCATCTTCGCTAAACTCAAATGAATAGTTAATTTTAAATTTATCACTTAATCTTATGATAGGGCTAATTCTATACCAATAATCAAATGAGTCTCTACCGTTTTCAAATAAAGTTTTAAAACCAACATTAGCGTCTATTGCTAGAGTATTATTGTAGTTTGAGGATATCCAAACGTTAGAGTTTAGTACATTTTCATAAATAAAAAATCTACCTTCTGTACGTGGTTCAAAATAGTCATATTGCTTGCCAACTTGAAAATTAATATTACCCCCCATATCATGTAATTTTTTGTTTTTTGCATAGAAGTTTAACCCTAAGTTTTTGCCTGTGTATGTATTAGGATTGTATAGTTGCCTGTAGTTAAACCATGTATTAACTCTAAAATTGTTAAAGTTTTTAGTAGGTTTAAAGGTTCTATATGAAGCGTCTATAGAAAAATTATTGTAATTATTTTGCCTTGAAATACCAAAGTCATTAATGTCAAAATTTTTATCGGATAAGTTATGGGAAACTCTATATTGATAGTTTCCGCTAATTTTTCCAATTGATAAGTTTGTGTTAAAGCCGGTTTGTGTATCAGTGTCTAGGTTTAGATTACTCATTTTCACATGACCACGTATATTATATTTATTAGCTTTATTTGATAAACTAATTAAAGCACCTGTCACATTTGCATCTCTATAATTGCCGTTTCGAGTAACATTTGTATTTACTAGGCTGACAGATGAGTTCTTATTAAATTGTTGATCTAATACTAAAACATTATAATTGGTAAAAGGTTCTGTAGTTACTCTTCTGGTTTCTCCTGTTATGTTATTTATAATTCTTGCTTCTGTTTTTTCTGTGATTGCATTAAAAACACCAATACCTAAACCTTTTTTTGTTCTTCCAGATACTTTAATAGCATTTAGCATTTTTACTTCACTTGGATTATCAACTAACGATTCATTTGTATTTAAATCGGATTCATTAAAATATTTGGAAGGGGTGTTCCCAATCCTACGCGAATAAAATAAACCTCCTTTATTAAATAAATCTACTCCTTCAGTAAAAAACTGACGTTGTTCTGAAAAAGTTTGCTCAAAAGGACCTAAATTTAATGAAGCATTATCAACACTTGTTTGACTAAAATCAGGGATTAAAGTAGCATCTAAAGTGAAATTTTCACTAATACCATATTTAATATCCAACCCAGCACTAAAGTTACTTTCTGACGTGCCATTAAAACGTGTTTCTGTACCAGAAATAAATGGGTAAAAACTCAAACGAGTAGGGGGGGAAATATTTGTCAAGCCCTTTAATTCGCCATGATATAAACCAATATTACCTTTTGTAGTGTCAATTGGATTCCATGTGAATTGCTCTAAACTTCGTCTAAAATGCCTATGGAAGTTTAATCCCCATGTTTGTGGACCTTTATTAGAAAAACGTAATGCAGAGTAGGGAATTTTCATCTCAACGATCCAACCATCATCTACTATTTTAACTTGACTATCCCAAACAGCATTCCAGCTAAAGTCTTCTCCGTTACTAGGATTGGAAACAGCATCTGCTTGATTTCCAGAGCTGAAAACAAAAAATTCAGTATCGTTTTGTGCATCATTATTAGGATTGAAAATAACCCCAAAGAAATCTGACTGACCAAAATTATCTCTACTGTTGAATTGGCGCATTATTTTATCAGGAGTGTCATATAAATATGCACCTATATAGATAGCTGTATCATCATACGTGATTTTTACAACAGTCTTATTTGTATCCGTTTCTGTTACACCCATTGTAGGTCTAAATTGAACAAAATCTTTTGCTTCATTGGCATTTTTCCAGGCATCGTCATCTAAAATCCCATCAATTTTTGGTGCATTTGAAGTTTTAACAATTGTATATTCTTTTTTTATCTGATCTAATTGAGCAAAACTAAAACTAAAAGAAAATGAAAATAATAAAATGAGAAGTGATGATTTCATAAAATAATTTAATTGATCAAACAAAATTACAATTATGCAAATAAGATGATTCACAAATAAAAGTTAAACTATGATAAAAATGACAGCTTTTATATATGAATAAATGTTTTAGTTATAGAATTTAGATTAATTTAGTGTTTTGAATTTGTAAGAATAATATTTATCATGGGATACAAGCATTTTGAAGAGTATAATGAAGAAATTACAACTGAAATTAAAGCTAGATATGCTAAAATAATTGAAGAAGTAGGGGAAGATGTAACTCGTGAAGGATTATTAAAAACCCCTGAACGAGCATCAAAAGCAATGCAGTTTTTAACACAAGGCTATGATTTAGACGCAGCAGAAATTCTAAAAAGCGCTATGTTTAAAGAGGATTATAACAACATGGTTATTGTTAAGGATATTGAATTATATTCGCTCTGTGAGCACCACATGTTGCCTTTTTTTGGAAAAGCTCATATTGCTTATATTCCTAATGGGTACATTGTTGGTTTGAGTAAGCTGCCTAGAATTGTAGATGTGTTTTCTAGACGGTTACAAGTTCAAGAAAGGTTAACAGATCAAATCCTTAAATGTATTGATGATACTTTAAAACCTCAAGGAGTGGCAGTTGTTATTGAGGCCTCACATATGTGTATGATGATGCGTGGAGTTCAAAAACAAAACTCTACCACAACTACATCTGGTTTTACAGGAGCCTTTAAAAATCAAGAAACAAGAAACGAATTTTTAAAATTAATTACCTCAGACTTAAGCTAATTTATATTGCGAGATTTTGAGAAAGCTAGTTTGGTTTTGAATAGAATAATAGATGTACATTAATATAATTTTTTCTGAGTTAATAGGAGTGTTTTTTAATAAAAAAAAAGGCACATATCAATCACTTTAAAAGCAGTATATATGAATTTTGTTAACTAATACTTTTTTTAGTTTAAGATCTGTCTTGTAAAATTATCCCACAGGTAGGTTTTAATACTTGAAAAACGAAATCATTTGCTTAAATTTGCGTTCCAATTATTGAAAGAAGTAACATGTTAGAAAGATTACAAATAGTAAAACAACGTTTTGATGAGGTATCGGATTTAATTATTCAACCTGATATTATCATGGATCAAAAACGATATATTGCTTTAAATAGGGAGTATAAGGATTTACGTATCATGATGGAAAAGCGTGATCAGTATATAGAACTTACTAATAATGTAGATGAGTCTAACGAAATTATAAAAGATGGTTCAGATGCAGAAATGGTTGAAATGGCCAAAATGCAGTTAGATGAAGCTAAAGAACAATTACCAACTTTAGAGGAAGAAATTAACCTGTTAATGATTCCTAAAGATCCTGAAGATGCTAAAAATGTTGTAGTAGAGCTTCGCGCTGGTACTGGAGGAGATGAAGCAAGTATTTTTGCAGGAGATTTATACCGTATGTACACTAAATATGCGAGTGATAAGGGTTGGAAAGTTGATGTTGTAAATGTAAGTGATGGTACTTCTGGAGGGTTTAAAGAAATCATATTTGAAGTTTCAGGTGAAGATGTTTATGGAACATTGAAGTATGAATCTGGAGTGCATCGTGTACAACGTGTTCCTCAAACTGAAACTCAAGGTAGAGTTCATACTTCAGCAGCTACAGTAATTGTACTGCCAGAAGCTGAAGAGTTTGATGTAGAATTGAATATGCAAGAAGTACGTATAGAGCGTACAACATCTACAGGACCTGGAGGGCAATCAGTAAACACAACTTATTCTGCAATTAAATTGCATCATGAGCCAACAGGTATGATTGTAAGTTGTCAGGATCAAAAATCCTCGCACAAAAACTTAGAGAAAGCCTTAAAAGTATTGCGTTCTCGTTTATACGAATTAGAACTTGCTAAAAAACAAGCAGCAGATTCTGCTACACGTAAAAGTTTAGTAGCTTCTGGAGATAGATCATCAAAAATTAGAACATACAATTACCCACAAGGGAGGGTAACTGATCATAGAATAGGGTTAACATTATATGATTTGCCAAATATTGTAAATGGAGATATTCAAAAAATAATTGATGAGTTAAAAATTGTTGTTAATACGGAAAAGTTAAAAGCAGCTTCAGACGAAATTTAAAAGAATTTAATTCCCGCTATCATGCGGGAATTTTTATATACGATCAGTTTAGAGATTATACAATGACAACAGTACAACTAGTAGAGCAGATAAAGACAAAGAAATCATTTTTATGTATTGGTTTAGATGTCGATTTAAATAAAATACCACAACATTTATTAGAAACAGAGGACCCTATCTTCGAATTCAACAAAGCTATAATAGATGCCACACATCATTTATGTGTTTCTTATAAGCCTAATACTGCTTTTTATGAAGCGTATGGATTAAAAGGATGGAGATCGTTAGAAAAGACAATTCAATACTTAAATACAAATTATCCAGAAGTTTACACAATTGCTGATGCCAAACGTGGTGATATAGGGAATACCTCTACCATGTATGCAAAGGCTTTTTTGGAAGATTTAGCTTTTGATTCAGTAACTGTTGCTCCGTACATGGGAAAAGATTCTGTAGAGCCTTTTTTGGCTTTTAAAGACAAGCATACGATTATGTTGGCGTTGACGTCAAATAAAGGGGCATTTGATTTTCAAACATTGGAAACAAATGGACAAGAGTTGTACAAACAAGTTTTGGAGACTTCTAAAACGTGGGAGAACTCGGATAACCTAATGTATGTTGTTGGAGCTACTAAGGCGGAGTACTTTAAAGAGATTCGTAAGATTGTTCCTAATAGTTTCTTGTTGGTTCCTGGAGTAGGAGCACAAGGAGGAAACTTACAAGATGTTTGTAAATTCGGAATGTCTGATAATGTTGGATTACTTATTAATTCTTCTCGTGGAATTATATATGCAAGTAATGATGAAAACTTTGCACAAGCTGCAGCTGATAAAGCATTAGAGTTACAACAACAAATGGAAGACGTTTTAAATAGCTAATAAATATTTAATATGTTTTTGTTTAAGGATCAGTTAAATAGATCAATAGAGTTAGCGAAGGTTCCCAAACGAATTGTCTCGTTGGTACCATCACAAACTGAGTTATTAGTTGATTTAGGAGTAGAAGATAGTGTTGTTGGATTAACTAAATTTTGTGTACACCCAACTCATTTAAGAAAAGCAAAAACTATTGTCGGAGGGACAAAACAAGTTCATTTTGATAAAATAAAGGCATTACAACCTGACATTATCCTTTGTAATAAAGAAGAGAATACTAAGGAAATGGTTGAGGAACTGGAGAAAATTGCTCCAGTTCATGTTTCTGATATTTATACAATTGATGATACATTAGTTTTAATAGAGCAATATGGCGAGTTATTTGCTGTACGAGGTAAGGCTAGAGAGATCACCAATAAATTAAATGATTTAGTAACTGAATTTAAATCATTTATAGCTAAAAGACAAGCTAATAAAGTTGCTTATTTTATTTGGAGAAAACCTTGGATGGTTGCAGGAAATAATACCATAATAAATCACATATTATTATTAAATAAGTTTGAAAATGTATTCGCTGAGGAGTCACGATATCCAGAGGTGGATATTACATCATTAGTAGAAAAAAATAAACCAGATTTTGTTTTTTTATCAAGTGAACCTTATCCTTTTAAAGAAAAACATATTCTGGAGTTGAAAGAACTTCTTCCTAAGGCTAATATATTATTAGTGGATGGTGAATATTTTTCGTGGTATGGCACAAGACTACTTGGGGCTTTTGATTACTTCAAAAGCCTGCATAGAATTATAAGCTCAGAATCTTAGTATCCGAATTTAATTCTATTGATTTTTTCTAATAAACGCATAGCTTTGTATGCTGCTAAGTCACTTATTGTACTGTTTGTATACTTAAAATTATACGCTTTTTCTACTAGTTTTTTATAACGAGATTCTAATCGTGTAGTATCTCTGTATGTATCTAATTCAGCTAACATTTTATTGCAATTTACTGGTTCTAAGTAATTTAAAGATAGTGAAAAATAGATGATGCAACAAGTGTTTATAAGTTAAACTTTTGTAAATGTGATATTTACGAGGTTGTGTAGTATAAAAAACCGCCAAAACAACTTGTTTTGACAGTTTATATATTTAAAAAAAGTATAGTTTAATCTTGTAATGCGAATACTTTTTGTAATAAAGAAGTAGTTCTAGAACCAACTTTATTTCTAATTTCTTTTTCTTCTACAGCTATCATAGTGTAAACTCCTTTTAAAGCTTCATTTGTAGTGTAGTCAGTTAAATCAGGATTTACTTTGCTAATAAAAGGAATACTATTGTATTTAGTAATGATATTACTCCATACTTTGTCAGCACCAACCTTTGCAAACGAATTTTTAATAACGGGATTGAACTTAGCATATAATGCACTTTTAGTACCGGTTTGTAAATAAGTTGTTGCGGCATTGTCGTTTCCTAATAAGATGTTTTTAGCATCATTAAACGTAATTCCTTTTACTGCGTTGACAAAAATAGGTGTAGCTTCTCCTACAGCATCTTCAGCCGCTCTGTTTAATACCTTTAGACCTTCATCAGCTAATTTACTTAATCCAATGTCACGTAATCCTTTATCAACTTTCTTTAATTCTTCAGGTAATAATATTTTCACCAATTGATTGTTTAAAAAACCGTCCTTCTGAGTTAATTTAGAAACTTGTTTATCAATCCCTAAATCTAAAGCTTCCCTTAAACCAGCTCCAATATCTGCATTAGAAAGGATTCCATTAGTTTGTTCTGGCAGGCTATCAACTACTTGTTGTAATTCAGCACAACTAGTTATGAATAAGATTGAGGTAATTGCGAAAATTTTACGTATCATGTTTATCTATTTTTAATACCACTTGTGGTTTTAATTGTTCTTAAAGTTTATGTAGAACAAAATGTTAATGATTAATTCGTCCTTTTTACGTTTTTATGAAGGACATATATGGAAGTTCAAATGTACAATTTTATTCCTGCATGTAGGGTTGATGAAGTTCTTCTTGTGTGAATTGTATTAATTCGTTGAAAAAAGAAGTAAATTCTTTTTCAAAATCTACATAGAACTCTTGTAATTCTACTACAGCAAGATTCATTTTTGATCTGTTTTTAGTTCTACGATTCATTCCTTCCAATACTTTTGTAATCCCTTCTATACTTGCATAACTGAGTAACCAGTTATCTTGAGTCATAAACGGAAGCATTTTTTGAACAGGTAGAGGCAAAACTTCAAAATTATCTTCTAATAAATCATAGAAATCTTTCACATATTCATCTAAAGGAATATCAGAATATGTTAACCAATTTTTAGCTAAAAAATGATCGTATAAAATATCTACAATTACACTAGCATAATGTCCGTACTTTTCATAAAGTCTTCTTTTACTCAATTTCACAGTTAAATGGCTGTCTGTAAAAGTATCAATATGTCGGTGTAGTATAATTCCTTTTTGAATTTCTAAAGGATATTCTAAGTATTGTTTTCCTCTAATGCTGTCGGCAATAAAGTTTCCGATTTTTAAATTGTCGTTATTTCGGGAGAGGTATATATGTGCTAAAAAATTCATGAATCTAATTTATAAAAAGAGAATTAATAAATACAGTATCTAATTGTATATTTGCGATAATAAAAAAAATAAACATGACCTTAATAAAATCGATATCAGGAATTAGAGGAACTATAGGTGGATCAGTAGGAGAAAACTTAACTCCCATTGATGCAGTAAAATTTGCTGCTGCTTATGGAACTTGGTTAAAGAATGATAGAAATAAAGATACTTATAGAGTAGTTGTAGGTAGAGATGCTCGAATTTCTGGTAATATGATACAGGACTTAGTAATGAACACCTTAGTCGGTTTAGGGATTCATGTAATTGATTTAGGCTTATCAACTACACCAACAGTTGAAATAGCTGTTCCTTTAGAGCATGCTGATGGGGGAATTATATTAACAGCATCACATAACCCAAAGCAATGGAATGCTTTAAAATTACTAAATAATAAAGGAGAGTTTTTAAATGGAGTAGAAGGGGCTAAAATTTTAGATATTGCTGAAAAGGATGGTTTTGATTTTGCTGAGGTTGATGATTTAGGAAAAATCACTAAGAACGATGCTTATATTGATATTCATATTGATGAAGTGTTGGATTTAGATTTGGTAGATGCAGATGTAATTAAAAAAGCAGGTTTTAAAGTTGTAGTGGATGGAGTAAATTCTACTGGAGGAATAGCTATACCGTTATTATTAGATCGCTTAGGAGTAAATACTGTAAAATTATATTGTGAACCAAATGGAGAATTTCCACATAACCCAGAACCTTTAAAAGAAAATTTGACAGATATATCAGAATTAGTTGTTAAAGAAAAAGCTGATTTAGGAATTGTGGTTGATCCTGATGTTGATCGTTTGGCATTTATTTGTAATGATGGAGAGATGTTTGGCGAAGAATATACTTTAGTAGCTTGTGCTGATTATGTATTGAGTAAAACAAAAGGGAATACAGTTTCAAACATGTCATCATCAAGAGCTTTACGAGATATTACTGAAAAGCATAATGGAACTTATGAAGCTTCAGCAGTTGGAGAGGTGAATGTAGTGGAATTAATGAAAAAAAATAATGCTATAATAGGTGGTGAAGGTAATGGTGGGATTATTTACCCATCTTCTCACTATGGTAGAGATTCTTTAGTTGGTGTAGCCTTATTTTTAACGCATTTAGCAGAGCAACAAATAACTGTGCGTGAATTAAGAGATTCATATCCAAGTTATTTTATGAGTAAGAATAAAATTCAATTAACCCCTCAGTTAGATGTTGATGGAATTTTAAAAGCAATGGAAGAAAAGTATGCCCATGAAAACATAATTACTGTTGATGGAGTGAAAATTGACTTTGCTGAAAACTGGGTACATTTAAGAAAGAGTAACACAGAGCCAATTATTAGAATATATACTGAAGCTAAGTCGCAAAATTTAGCGGATGAATTAGCACAGAAAATTATTAATGAAATAAAAGTAATAGCTAATATTTAAGAATATATTAACAATAAAAGGTAAGTATTAAGTTTAACTTCGTCTTAATTAACTAAAAAGAACTATCATGAAAAAATTATTATTATTAGTGGCCTTATCTGTTTTAACAATACAGTTAGTTACTGCACAAGTAAAAACACCACAACCAAGCCCTGCTTCTAAGATGGAACAAAAAGTAGGTTTGACAGATGTTACTGTTGAATACTCAAGACCTGGTGTAAAGGGTAGAACCATTTTTGGTGATTTAGTACCTTACGGAAAGGTTTGGAGAACAGGAGCAAATAAAAATACGATAGTATCTTTTTCTGATGATGTAATGGTTGGTCAACAAGCATTAAAAGCAGGAGATTATGCTATTTTTACTAAGCCTAATAAAGATTCTTGGGAAGTATATTTTTATAATGACACCAATAATTGGGGAACACCACAAAAATGGGATGATACTAAAGTAGCAGTAAAAACAACTGTTAAAGTAGAAAAGTTACCTTTTAATGTTGAAACCTTTATGATTTTGGTAACAAATATTAAAAATAACGGGGCTTCTTTAGAGTTCGTTTGGGAAAATGTTATGGTAGAAGTACCATTTACAGTACCAACAGATAAGAAAACAGTAGCTAGTATAGAAAAAGTAATGGCCGGAGCCAGTGCAGGGGATTATTTTTCTGCTGCTAGATATTATTTAGAAGAAGGAAAAGATATCAATAAAGCAAAAACTTGGATTGATAAGGCTGTTGAAATGACTAAAGACAAGCCTAGGTTTTGGTATTTAAGACAACAGTCATTAATTTATGCAAATGCAGGATCAAAGAAAGAAGCTGTATCTATAGCTAAAGAATCAATGAAGTTAGCAGAAAAAGCAGGTAATGCTGATTATGTTAAAATGAATAAAGGTTCTATTACAAAATGGAGTAAATAATTAACTACTTCTTTAAGTATCAAAAAGAGCCAATATCATATGATATTGGCTCTTTTTATTTTTTTTGAGTCATTGACTTTACTTATTCTTTTTCAGTAACTGTAAGGTAATTGCGATACTCATAGTGAGGAAGCATCCAAATAGATTAAGCCATAAATACGGCATCCAATCAAAGAACCATCCTACTATAACGATTATTTGTGTGATAATAGCTGCAACAAATACAGCTTGTGACTTTACAAGTTTAAAGAAAAAAGCCAGTAAAAAAATACCTAAGATGTTACCATAAAAAATAGAACCTATGATGTTGACCAACTGAATTAAGTTTTCAAATAAAGTTCCATAGCAGGCAAAAATGATGGCTAAAGCACCCCAGCCGAAAGTGAACCATTTTGTTGCTTTTACATAATGTAAATCTTCTTTTTTGATCTTATGATTCCTTTTGTATAAGTCTATTGTTGTAGTAGTTGCTAAAGCATTTAATTCACTAGCAGTGCTTGACATAGCTGCACTAAGAATTACAGCCAATAATAGTCCTATCAATCCTTTAGGTATATTGTTTAATATAAAATTTAGAAATACATAATCTTTATCATTTTTTTCAGCAACGATATTGGCTTTAGAAATAAGCTCTTTAGCTTCAACCCTATACTCAGAATCTTTTTGATTTAATATTTTTCTAGTCTCATCATCATTAGCATCCAAATTAAAAATTAGCTGCTGATTTTTGAAATGCTTTTGTTCCAGAGTTATATATTCATTTGCGTATTCCGTTTGTAGTATTTGGCCTTTTACTTTAGGGTTAAAGTGAATAGGAGAGGCATTGAATTGATAAAAAACAAATACCATTACACCAACTAGTAAAATAAAAAACTGCATTGGTATTTTAAGAGCAGCATTAAATAATAATCCTAACTGACTTTCTTTAACTGATTTTCCAGACAAATACCTTTGTACTTGACTTTGATCTGTTCCAAAATATGATAATGCTAAAAATGTTCCTCCAATGATTCCGCTCCAAAATGTATACCTATTTTCTAGATTAAACGAAAAATCTAACACTTTCATTTTTCCAGAAACCCCCGCGATATCTATTGCTTTACCAAAATTCACAGATTCAGGTAAATAACTAAGGATTAGGTAAAATGCAATAAACATCCCTGTCATAATTATAAACATTTGCTGTTTTTGAGTAACACTTACAGCCTTTGTTCCACCAGAAACGGTATATATTATTACCAAAACACCAATTATTAAGTTTAAGGTTTTTAAATCCCAACCTAGTATGCTAGATAAAATTATGGCTGGTGCAAATATTGTTATACCGGCTGCTAAGCCTCTTTGTATTAGGAATAAAATAGCGGCTAAAGTTCTTGTTTTTAAATCAAAGCGTTGCTCTAAGTATTCATATGCAGTAAAGACTTTTAATTTGTGATAGATAGGTATAAATACTAAGCAAATTATTATCATGGCTATAGGTAAACCAAAGTAAAATTGCACAAATCCCATTCCGCTATGAAATGCCTGTCCTGGAGTAGATAAAAATGTAATAGCACTTGCTTGAGTTGCCATAACCGATAAGCCTATAGTCCACCATTTTCCATCTCCTCCTTTTATGTATTCTTTTATAGTTACTTGTCCTCTAGTTTTCCAGACACCATAAATAACAATAAATAATAATGTTCCTATTAAAATAACCCAATCAAGTGTTTGCATATCAATTATATAATGAGGTTATTAAGTAAAATAGCGCTATATAAATGGCATTTACAACCAGTATTATAGTGTATATTTTTTTCCAACGATATTTTTTATTTTTCATCTTTTTCTTTTCCTAATGAAACTAAATTAGCAAATAGTCGGTAAGCGCCAGTTACCCCAGCTGGGAACTCTCTAAAGAAACTTAATCCTGTATAGATGTAATAACCTGAACCATATTTAGCAATCAATAAACTTCCGTCCTTTTTTGACTCACCTTTATCATGCATTGAAAGAATAGGGGTGAAGGCTTTGTCCCATTCATTAGGAAAATATAACCCCCGTTCTTGTACCCAGCCATTAAAATCTTTCTGAGTTATTTTATTTGGAGAGTTTAAAACTTCGTGACTAGGATTTATAAAAGTAACTTCAGCAAATTCATCGGTCACTCTATCACGAGATAGTTTTAAAGGGTATGGTGCAATTTTATCAGTTTTTAATCGATGACTAGTGTTATATTGTACAATCATATTCCCGCCACTTTTAATATAATTAAAAAGAATATCTTGTTTAAATGTAATGTCATTTAACACATTATATGCTCTAATTCCTAAAATAATAGCATCATATTTTTTAAGGTTATAGGGATTAATATCTTCTAGATTAATGGTTTCTACTGTATACCCAATATGCTTTAAACTTTCTACAGTTACATCACCAGAACCTTTTATATAACCTATCAAGTCACCTCTTTTTTGGATATTTAGTTTTACTGCTTTTGCTTGAGAAGGTAAAAGAATCGTCTGTTTTGGAATATGGTCATAATTAATTTGAATTAATTTTTTATCATAAACTTTATTATTCATAATAATTTGAGAGCTAATAATACCTTCAGATTGCTCTTTAGTAGCTATAACATCAAAACTTAGTGTTTTTGTTTCACCTTTATTAGTTAAAGAAAAAGCAATATTTTCTGGAGTGATTTTCCATCCTTTAGGGATGTTTAACTTTAAACTCCCTGAGATACTATCCTTTCCAGATTTTACATTAATGTTTATTTTCTGAGGCTTTAGGCTGTTAAAAATATATACTTCTTGCTCAAATGAAGAACTAACTTCTGGAACGATTTGATAAGGCTCATATACTTCACCTTTTGCAGGGTCTGTATATTTATAAACGATGTTCTTAACAAAAGTAATGGGCGTATTTTCTATAATTAAATCAAATTTAATTACGGAAGATCCTGGTGTTTCTGGTAAACCAATATCTAATTTATTTTCCACATTATACATCCCAGTTGTACCTTTTAGCTTAAGCCAATAAGGGGTAGTTAAATTCTCATTTTTTGATACGTAAGAATCTAAATCTAAATTAAAGGGCTTGTTGGATGTTAACGTTTTGTTTTGACTATAATTTTTATTTGATAGTTGAATATTACCTAGCTTAATAGTACTATTTCCCCTATGTATTACTTCAATAGCAATTTTATTGGTTGTGTCTAAATTGACAGAAGGGTTTTTAGAAACACCTTCAAGGAATAATCCAGTACAAGCTTCAATAACTTCAGAAATTTCTTTTGATTTTTGGCCTTTCCAATGTTTGTCTTCAATTTTTTGAATAAGCACATATGCTTTCATTAATTCTTTTGTATGAATGGAAGGATCTTGAAAATTAAAATTAGCTTCAATTTTTTTTAAAATTTTTCCAATTTCAACCCCTTCTTTAATTCTATTCCATGAGGTGTCAATTCCTTCAAATAGATTATTATTGTTAGGGAAATCACCTTTTATATGTTCTAAATATTCTTGTTTTTCTCCTCGGGTACCTAAACTTCCAAATCCCTGACATTTATGCTGACTTCTACTTAAAGCAGCAATCTCTGTATTAGATAATCCTTTAGAAGGATAGTATACTCCAATGTCTACATTAATAAGTTTAGATTTATCGGCTTTATTGAATTTCTCTCTGCTGCCATAAAACCACCAAGAAGTATTGAATAATAGTCGTTTAGGTTGCCATGTGCTATAGTGTTCTAAATGGCTAGGGTATTCATTAGAATCATTAGCTTTATCAAATGCCTCAACACTTAGCATAGCAGATGAAGTGTGATGACCGTGAGTAGTTCCAGGGCTTCTATGATCAAATCTATTAACGATTACATCAGGTCTGAATTTTCTTATTGCCCAAATTACATCGTTTAAAACTTCTTTTTTATTCCAAATAGCTAAGGTTTCATCTGGATGTTTTGAATACCCAAAATCATTAGCTCTTGTGAAAAATTGTTCACCTCCATCTATCCGTCTAGCCGAAAGTAATTCTTGGGTACGTAAAACGCCTAATGACTCTCTCAACTCAGAGCCTATTAAGTTTTGCCCCCCATCACCTCTGGTAAGAGATAAATAAGCCGTTCTTGCGTGGGTATTATTTGAAAGATATGAAATTAGACGTGTGTTTTCGTCATCAGGATGTGCAGCAACATATAAAACTGACCCTAGGAAGTTTATTTTTTTAATTTTATCATGTATTTCAGAAGATGATAATTTCCTAGGATTTTGTGCTTTTAAACTAAAATTGAAGACAATTGAAAAGATTAAAAGAAGGCTGATTTTAGGCATTTTTTTTCTTGTTTTATCAAATATATTAAAACTAAAAACCTTGATGTGTTAATATTTTATTAATACGTGTAAACTTGAAAAATAAGTAACATCTAATGGCCTTATTTTTTTTGAAAATTAGTTTACAACATATAAAGGGGGTTTTGCAACATATAATTTTTTAAAGAAATTCATGTGCTTATATTTGAAGTATAATTGGTTTATTAATTTAAATTAATTATCAATATTGGTTAGTTTACAAAACCCTATTTCTCCCCAAAGAGTAGGGTTTTGTTTTTTATAAACTTTTTATTCCTTTTACTACAATATTTATTACACAAGCAACAGATTTTAAGTAAGTTACAACTAATAAATTTTAGTGGTTTAGATATCCTTTATATTTGATGTATAATTGTTCATTAAGAAGAACTTAATGTTTTTCAAGAAAAATTTAATATTGGTTAGTTAGTAAAAACCTTCTCTCCCCAAAGAGAAGGTTTTTTATTTTCAATTAGTAAGTTTTTAAAACTTATATGGATTGACAACAAAATTGAATTGATTTACAACATGAAATATTAATAAGTGTTGTTTAGTAGTACATTTGAATTATAATTATTTCGTAAAGAAAGAATTTAATATTGGTTAGTTTAAAAGTCCTTATTTCCCCAAATAAGGACTTTTTGTTTATATACTTGTTTACATTGATCATAAGTAAGTTAACCACAATAATAGTGTAGTTTACAACATAGTTCATAAAATATTGTTGTTTAGTAGTACCTTTGAATTATAATTATTTCGTAAAGAAAAATTTAATATTGGTTAGTTTAAAAGTCCTTATTTCCCCAAAGTAAGGGCTTTTGTTTTATACAAGATTTAGCAATTCTCTATAAACAACATTTACGGGTAAACCTACAACGGTATTATAGTCTCCTTCAATCTTTATAATACCAATAGCCCCAATCCATTCTTGAATACCATATGCCCCTGCCTTATCAAAGGGTTTATAGTTTTTGATGTAATAATTGATTTCTTGCTCACTTAACTCTTTAAAAGTAACTTTAGTAACTGAGGCAACCGTTTTTTGAAATGTATTAGTTTTAAAACAAACTGAGGTAATTACTTCATGTGTAGTGTTACTCATGCTAGTTAACATGTTAAAAGCTTCTTCTTTAGAACGTGGTTTTCCTAAAGCTTTTTCGTTTAGCCACACAATAGTATCGCTAGTAATAAGAATATCGTTTTCTTTTAATTCATTTTCAAAAGGAAGTGATTTTAACTGTGCTAGATAATCACTAATTTCAAAGTGCTTTAATTTAGGAGGATATACTTCTTCAACTTCTTTTAAGCGAATTTCAAAGTTAATCCCTAATTCTTTAAAAAACTGTTGCCTTCTAGGTGAGCCAGAGGCTAAAATAATATGTTTGTTTTTTAATTTGTCTTTTAACATTTTATGCGAATTTTAAAAGTATCATCGAGCAAATACCTAAAAACATTATTACTTTTAAAATTAAACTCAATTGTTTAAAACCTGATTTTGTTTTTGCGGATAATAATTTTATGGCACAATAGGATAGCGGGCCAACAATTAAAAAGATGAAATAGAGCAATAAAATTTGATTTTCAAATAAATAAGTAATTACATAGTATACAACAGTCATAATGGTTAATATGCAAAAACCAAAAGTAACTTTACATGCTCTGTTCCTGCCAATAGCGATAGGGAGAGTGTTGTAACCTGCTTTATGGTCTCCATCTACGTCTTCTAAATCTTTTACCAGTTCTCTAACTAAGTTTATTAAAAATGAAAATATTGCATAGTCAATCAAGAATTTAAACATAAATAAATACGCATCTCTACTCTCTGGAGTAATCATAGGGGTAATTTCAAAAATACCTACGATCAAAATACTTAATGCGACTAGAAATGAAATTACAATATTTCCAATTAGAATTGTTTGTTTTAAAGAAGTTGCATACCAATAGAGTAGTGCTGAAACTAATAAGAATATTGTAGCGAAACTATTCTTGTCAATTTGCCAAGTAACATATATACCTAAAATGATTCCGATAACAGTAAAACCAATGAATAGATTATTTGCAAAATCTTCTGAGATACTTT
>Ga0209291_1000871_pt1 | contig 28401 bp, 20 predicted proteins | sample GOMGulsemesocosm_FD_184633 | JGI IMG/M metagenome (GOLD analysis project Ga0209291, IMG submission 184633) | Methane-oxidizing microbial communities from mesocosms in the Gulf of Mexico - GOM9B Gulf of Mexico (SPAdes) (version 2) | ecosystem: Environmental > Aquatic > Marine > Cold seeps...
GTCATGTATATGCAGTCTTCAAGACGAACGCCAAACTCTCCTGGAATATAAATGCCGGGTTCATTTGAAAAACACATGCCCGCTTTAAGTTTCTCTTGTTCGCCATGAACAAAATTAACGCTTTCATGACCTTCCATCCCTATGCCATGTCCGGTTCTGTGTGACAAACCGGGCAACTTATAACCCGGGCCAAAACCTTTTGCCTGATAATGTTTTCTTACGGCATCATCAACTAAACCAGCAGCAGTATTTATTTGGGCTTGTTCGAAAGCTATTTTTTGGCCCGTTCGAACGGTTTGCCAAACATCACGCTGACGCTTTGATGGCTCACCAACGACAAAAGTTCGGCTTATATCTGATTGATATCCGTGAACATTACAGCCACAATCCATCAAAACAATGGAACCTTCTTTTATAATATGTTTCTTTTTACTACCATGAGGGAAAGCACTGGCTTGATCAATTAAGGCCATATTCCACACGCCTTTACCGCCTAAAGTTGCTTGTGCCTTACTCATCAAGCTTTTAACTTGTGAGCCGGTCATGCCGACTTCTAATTTTGAATAAACCTCGGCATAAGCCAATAACGTCACTTCATTAGCTTTGTGCATTAGCTGTAATTCATGGTGACTTTTAATGATACGACAGCCACGGGTTACAGGCTCTGCACTGACATGCTCAAGGTTTGACAATAAACTGATCACGCCATTTTGAACAAAATAACGGACGGAATTTTCAAAAGCAATTTGACCTTTTGCAAGGCTAATACCGCGGTCTACTAATATTTGTTTGATGCGCTCAAATGGACTTTCATGTTCTTGCCAAACACGAATGTCACCGTTAATCGCTAAGCTTTCTTGTATGCTTGGCTCTTCAAAAAACGGACAAACAATACCCACTTTACCTTCACGAGGAATAACTAAAGCCGTTAGACGTTCGCTGCGCCACCATTGAATACCCGAGAAATAGTCCATTGCTGCGCCCGGTTCAATGATTAATGCCGAAATGTTCATTTGCTGCATTAATGCCTGGGCTTTTTTTATGCGGTTTTCACGCTCAATTGAAGTAATCGCAGAAACATTGTTAGTAATGTTTTTGAGTGCATCTTTTTTTGATTCACTCCTTTTATTTGCAGAGGCTAATGCCGCGCTTGATACTGATAATGCAGCTATGCTTGCGCCACTGGCTTTTAGAAAGGCTCTTTTATTCATGTTCATAAATATGTTCCTGCAATAATAATGAGGTAACGCTATCTGCTTTTGACTGATTCAACAAGGAATAGGCGTTAAAGTGTTCGGTTTATCAGATAACCTGAGTTCTTGATAGATAGGTTAATATTTTAGAATATTCGACTATTTATCTATTGCAGAATTAACAGATAAGCTAAAAGGCGATTGTTACTTTTCTTTCGCCGATTCATCATTACGTTGTTGCGCCAAAATCTGCAATTGTTTTGATTGTTGATGGAGACTACATCTTACTAATATCTCGCGGTCTTCTTCACGAATATGATGATAAATAACTTTATAGTTGGTGACTTCGTTATTATCAACACTTGCAGAAATTATTTCCCCACAGCAATAAATCGCACAATTATCGTCAAGTAGGAATATTTTTAGCTCAATAAATTGGCCAACAATGAAGTTGTTCTTACTGGAAAAAATAACGCCACCACCACCAAAATGTGTCCCTTGATAGCGTTGCTTTTCGTTATCTTGTTCGCTCAAAATGTAACTAACCAACAAGTCGATTTTTTGTGCTTGATGATGCAAATAATCAACTAACTGTCCGGCAACGCTGCCTATGGTTTGAAGCGGGCGCAATGCGGCTTGGTCGAGTGTAATAATTTCAGATGCCATCTTAAAGGGCATTGGCATTGTATTCATAAAGGCCTGATAACTCTGCGGAGTATCAGCATCCATGATTGTTGCATTAACATTAAATGGATAATTGATTGAGAAAAACTCATCAAATTTAGCTGATTTATTTTCGCTATTTTCAGACATGTGTGGACCTTTTTATTTTTGTTGTTGCTGAATAAAAACCTTTACTACACATTCGCACATTTCATCAATATGACTAGTATCAAGGTAAATTCCATCAATGAGTAATCGTGCAATTCCATGCAACGTTCCCCAAGTAACTTGCGCTAAACGTAAACTATTTTCATCTTCAATTAATAAACCTTGTTGCTGCCAAGTTTTAGTCATTTCTAGTTGATAATTGAAACTAGGATAGGCGATATCGCGTAAGGCTTGATCACTATTGTTGTTCTTCCAAATTGTTTTGCCAAACATTAATTCGTAAATTGAAGCGTTTTCCGTTGCAAACTGTATATATGCAAAGACAAACTGGCGAAATGTATCTTCCCCTGAAAGGGTTTTATTATCAAATATCTCATTAGAAACATTTTGTAATTGAATAAAACCTAGTGCGGCTATTGCGCAAAGTAAATCATTTTTATTATTGAAGTAGTGATAAGTTGCCGTACGAGAAACACCAATGCGCTCAGCAAGTTTTCGCAATGAAAGCCCTTCAATACCCGCTTCTTTAATCATCTCCGCGCCAGTCTCTACGAGCGAACTGCGTAAGTCACCATGATGATAGGCTGTTTTTTTGCTTGGTGGTTTCATTACCGTACTTACTATTTTTTTGCTCATATTAAAGCGTTTTACGTGAGGGCAAGGCAACATTTGCAAAAATAAGCCCTGCGACTAATGACATAAAAATCAAGAATGCCTGTGAACCAATGTTGCTGGTATTTAACATATCAACACCGGATATCGCACTGTTCAAACCGATATAGACTTTACTGCCTGGCACAAGTACCACTAGGCCTAATAACTTAACAATACTCGAAGGAAGCTTCATAATTCGTGAGAATACATTACCATAAATACCCAGTATAAATGCGCCAACAAAAGCGCCTAGCGCTGGTCCTAAGTAAGCAGCGCCAATAATACTTGCACCATAAGCGACATAACCTGAGATTATTCCCCAAGGTGCGTCTTTCTTACGTACACGAAACAATATAACTAAGCTGATTGATAAAGTAGTCACTGCTGCCCATGCTGTCCAAATAGGCATGTTATTCGGTGACACGTATACAGCTTCGCCCCAAAAAAGCTTACCTAAAGCCATGCCGAGTACCGCACCAAAATAAAGCTTAAAGAGCATCATTACCGCATCCATAATACGTGCGGTTCCCGACATCAAATGTCGAGCGGCTAATTCTGCTAAGCCGAGTGTTAAAGCTAAGCCGGGTATAAAGGCAATAATGGCTGAAAGGATGACAAGAGGCATGTTAATGCTTGGGTCAATAAGTGTAATTGCCGATGCCATCAATGCTGTTGTTATCGCTGCAACAGGCTCTAACATATCAGTAACACGGCGAGATTTTTCGGCCCAAAAGGTAAATAAGCAAACTACAAATCCCAATAACACCGACCAAAAAACATCGTTCCAACTGGTGTGCATCAACATAGCAAAAGCACCACTTGAAGCGCCATAGGCTAAGAATGTAAGAAAACGACCATAAGGATTTGGCTTGTTAGCAATATCATCTAAACGCTCAATTGCTTCTGACAAAGAGCGTTGACCAGAACTTAATTCATCAACGAGTTCATCCGTTCTTGCCAAAGAGCCTAAATCAAGGTCTCCTGGTTTTACTCGAATAACATGATTGTATTGCTGATGTTCTTCATCTTCTGAAAGCACAAAGGTTAAAGCCGTAGGCGTTATAATAAAGCATGCTTTTAAATCAAGATCTTTGGCAACATTCTGTAGGTGTGCTTCAAGGCGATAAGCGGGAGTACCAAACTTATGTAAAGCCTTGCCTAATCTTATAATAAATCGACGCTTTTCAGCGAAATTATCAGTTGCGGTCATATAATTGCTTACGTAATATTACTTGTTATCTTGCTATGGTAATTGAATAATTAGCTAATGCAATGTGCAATTTACACATCGTTAAATAAAGGGGGAAATAATGACATTAATCATAATTTTATTAGCTGTTTTTGCCGGTATTGCTCTAATGGTAGTATTAGGTGAACGCTTTGCCAAGCCGATAACTGATGAAGAACAAGCTAAGTATTCAAAGATTCTTCCTATATTGGTGTTTATTTTAATTGTTGGCAGCTTAATTAAAGCGTTCATCTAGCTTAAGTTAGTTGATTTTTATCTACCAATTCGCTGTAATTTATTGATCTAGCAGTTTGATTCATATTCTTGATGATTTAAAATAAAGGAATAACAATTTTTTTAAGGATTTTAATGTTAACTATCCCGCAGATTAACTTAAAAAATAAAGTATCAGTACAAGAGTGGCAAACACGTATAGATTTAGCCGCTTGTTATCGACTCATTGCAATGCATGGTTGGGATGATTTAATTTACACGCATATTTCAGCGCGTATTCCAGGATCTGAACACTTGTTAATTAACGCATTCGGTTTAGCCTTTGACGAAATAACGGCGTCGAATTTAGTAAAAATAGATTTAGCGGGCAATATTATTGACCCCGATTGTCCCTTTGAAATTAATCCGGCTGGCTTTACTATTCACAGCGCGGTACATGAAGCTCGTCACGAAGCGCAATGTGTTTTGCATTTACACACCAATGAAACTATTGCGGTTGCCAGTTTAAAAGAAGGTTTATTACCATTAAGCCAGTACGCTATGTTTGCACTCGCATCGATCAGTTACCATGATTATGAAGGATTAGCGGTCAATGCTGATGAAAAATTACGTCTACAAAATAATTTAGGCAACGCAAATTTCATGCTGTTGAGAAATCATGGTGGTTTGACCCTTGGTGAAACTATTGGCGATGCGTTCATGCATATGTACGATTTAACACGAGCTTGCCAAGTACAGTTGAAAGTAATGGCTACCGGTATGAAGCCTATCTTAGTTGACCAAAGCATTGTTGATGGCATTAAAACGCAGGCTAACATTGTTCATACAGGCAGCACTGGCGGACAAAAGTCTTGGCCTGCAATGATCAGAAAAGTGTATCGAGCTGATCCTAGCTTTGCGACCTAATATAAGTAAACGGTCACTCTGCATTATAAATAAACACAGTTATCCTGATTTTCAGGATCTTAATATTGTTGCTATTAAAATCATGCTATTGCGACAAGTCCTAAAATATTTTGAGAATATAAAATGAAAGTAACTCACGTAGAAATTTTTGATATTGAATGCCCAAATCGCGCAGGTTGGAACCCGGTTTTCATTCGTGTTCATACTGATGAAGGTATCTCAGGTGTTGGTGAAGCGGGTCTAGCTTATGATTGGGGGCATAGTGCTGCAGCGGCAATGATAAAAGAGATCACCGAAGCGGTATTAATTGGTTTTGACCCATTTAGAACCGAATTGTTATGGTCGAGAATGCTGCGCGAAAGTTTCTGGGGGCTTGGTGGTGGGCCAGTTTTATATTCTGCAATGAGCGCTATTGATACGGCACTTTGGGACATAAAAGGTAAAGCACTAGGTGTACCTGTTTATCAATTATTAGGTGGTAAGGTGAATGATAAATTACGCACTTATGCTAGCCAATTACAGTTTGATTGGGACGTTGAAATTAAGAAATTATTTTTACCTGAAGAATATGCAGAAGCGGCATTAAAAGCAGTTGCTGAAGGTTATGATGCAGTGAAAGTAGACCCTATTGTTTATAACGCTGATGGCACATCGTCTTTTGATCGCACTAAATTATTTACTAAACCGCAAATGCGTTTATTTGGCGACAGACTAAGAGCCATTCGTGATGCTGTTGGCGAAGATGTTGATATTATTTTTGAATCTCATTCATTAATGGGCGCAGCTTCGGCGATTCAAATGGGCGAAATTGTCGAAGAAGTGGGTTGTATGATGTACGAAGAGCCAGTGAATTACCTAAACGCTAAAGTGCATAAAAAAGTCGCTGAACGGGTCAATGTGCCAATTGCGGGTGGCGAACGTTTATACCATCGTTGGGATGTACGTCAGTATTTTGAAGATCAAAGTATTGATGTTTTACAACCTGATGTCGGTCTATGTGGCGGTTTTACTGAATCTAAAAAAGTTTGTGACTATGCTGATGTCTATGACATTCGTATTCAAGCTCACGTTTGTGGCGGCCCTGTAGCAACCGCAGCATCTCTGCATTTAGAAACAGCCATTCCTAACTTTTTAATTCATGAGCATCATACTTATGCGACCAAACATTGGAATCGTGAATTATGTATACAAGACCCACAACCTATCAATGGTTTTTTTCAGGTCACAGAAGTACCGGGTATCGGTATTGAATTGAATGATGAAGTTGTGAAACGCTCACCGAATGTTACGGTTAATGCGTTGAAGTAATATTGTGAGTTTACCCCTTGTTATCACTTATGCTTATCTGAATATTATATAAGCATAAGTGCTATTCCCAGATGTTTCTGTTACCTAAATAGATAGAACCGATTTACGTGATTATTTATCCGTTAATCATCTTATTCAACGTTATTTGATAGGTGATGAGCTAAACCCCTGTAAAACAAGTTTTTTTAGTTTAGGGTTTATAATTAACGTTGCCATAATTTGATTGTTATTCAAGGTCCATACATCATGGCTATGAGCATTTAATGACACCATAATCATATTGATACCTGGATTAAATAACCCGCTAGGTAAGTGTACATAATTACCATAAACACGGCTGATTTTTTTCCCGTTAACATACAGATGAGCATGGCCATCAACGATAAGCTTTTCAGTTCTAGCCATCGTAGACTGAGCAGGGCTTGTAATGAAAGTGGACTCAAATTCAGGCGGTTCAAGCTCAAAGTCAGCGACGGAAATATGTAAGTTGAACCCATCTTTTTTATCTTGAAAAATGGCGATGTTGATTTTAGGTGCTGCTGCTCCTTCAGGTATTGAAATAGGTTTATGGTCATGAACCATACCCTTCATATTTTCCATTTCAGCCATGCCTGACATGTTAGCCATATCATGTTTCATGGGCACTTCTTTAGCGGTAGGTGTTTTTTCTTGGGCTGATAAGTGTGTTGTATCCAACAATAACAGCAGAGGGAAAATTAGCAGCTTAAAAATTTTTGTTTTTATTTTCATATGAAAATTTCTCCAGAAATCAATTGTTTTCATTATAGGTTTCAGATAAGAAGGAGTTCTATTGATACTTCCTTCTTATCTCAATAATCGCCTTAACGGAACATTGGTTTAATTACAAACTTGAATGCCACTCGTTGCTAATTTGCCATAAAATGTTGGACCTATGTTATAAGGAAAGGATGCTTCTAAATTTCCATCAACTTCGGTCACGGTTGTATGATAATGATAACCATAATCTCCGTGTGAATGGCCGTTGTGGTCATCTAAATATTCGCCACCCAAGTCAGTTAAACTTGAATCATAATAGAAATCTTCATAATAAAATCCAGAAATGGTGGTGAATTCATTACCTGAATTTGATGAGACAATTTCATCTGTCGTCGGCCCAGACGTTACACTGACAGTTCCTTTGCTTAAGTCGTAGTTATCAACAAGCTGACAACTACGTTCGCCGGTTGTTCCACACCCTGAACTTGATGATATATCATCGTAGTCACGTGCAACCCAAGCACTTTTAGCGAGTACATCAGAAGCATGATATGGACCATAGATAGGGTAACCATCAGCAGCATAACCATAAACAGGAGAGTGACCTGTGCCATCGTCATTAAAGAGGGTCATTAAACATGATGAAAACATGTGGTGATGATAATCACCCGATGTTTGAGCGTGGCCTAAACACACATCTAAGTCATAAACTTCAAATTTAGGTGCGTTATTACTCCATACTTGTTCACCATTAAAGCTCGCACCATCTGACCAGCTATATACGGCCGTACCATTGAGCATATAGCCGATCATGCCAAGTCCACCAGACGTACACACTTCAGAGGCAACTTCCGGCTTAATGGGTAAACTCTTTACTTTACTTTGATCACTAGGACAAGCAGGGCCAGAAGGCCAAAAGCCTAAGTCACATCCTTGCCCACGAATTTCAAAACCAATGTCTTCACCGAAGTCGATTGTTTGACCTGCAGTTGCTGTGGTAACACCATTACTGTTTCTAAAATCCGAACTTGCCTGAGGCCTACTGTTTAACGTGTCAATATCGTCTTGTGTGAGTGTAACTTGATAGTTTGGAATACCACTGGCAGATACTTCTATCATACTTTCATTGTCTGAATTGGTTCGGTCAGTAATTGATTGAACATTCACTTCGGTACCTAAATTCGTGGTGTCATCTAAAATATATAAGGATCTTTCTGCATTGGGGTTGGTTTGCCATTGCGCTGCAATAATGTACATAGTATCGCTGTTGCTATCTTCAGTGCCATCGTTTACCACTAAACTGAAGGTGTAGTTACCGGCAATATCCGCGGTGAATGTTGGAGAAACAACTGAACTATCGGATAAATTTGCAATACTACCCACGGGGGCATTTTCTATCGCCCAATTGTAAGTGAGGGTTTCGTTATCTTCGTCAGTACTGTTACTTCCGTCTAAATTAACTTCGTTATCTAGGTTTATATGAATATTAGTACCGGCATCTGCAATAGGCGTATTGTTTGATGAATTGACGGTAATCGATATGGTTGCGGTGTTGGAGTCTGTTTCGCCATCATTTGCGTTAAAAGTGAAACTGTCACTGCCGCTAAAGTTCGTCGTAGGAAAGTAATACACGGTTGCACCGTCATACTCTAATGCACCATTACTTGGATGAGTGACTATGTTATAGGTTAGGTTATCATTTTCAATATCAGTAGCAGTTAAAGTGAGTTCAACAGAGTCATTTTCATTGGTGGTGCCAACAGCGTCGTAAGCAACAGGTGCATCATTTACCGGTATTATCTCAATCGTTATCTCGCCAATATTCGAGGTGTTATCGCCATCATTGCCAAAATAAGTAAAATAACCTGTCTCATTGGTGTTTTCTGTCGGCGTAAATGTGACGCTTGAGCCACTGATAAGCACACTACCATTAGTTGGGCCGTTATCAGAAGCCATGGAATAAGTTAAACTGCCGTCATCATTATTTTCTTCAGACAAATTAATCACTACAGGCACATCTTCAAAAGTAGTTACCGTAATATTTTGAACCACAGGGGCCGTGTTTATTGCGGTAATAGAAATTGCAACCGTAGCTATGTTTGAATCATCGCTGCCATCATTGGCAATAAAGGTAAAACTATCGTTACCACTATAACTTGTTTCAGGCGTATAAGTAGCGGTTGTTTCTGTGAGGATTATGCTACCGAAACTTGGCCCCGTAGCAATAGAATAACTGAGCTCATCACCTTCGGTGTCTTTGGCTGCAAGAATAATATTGGTGGTGACATTTTCATCCAATTCAACAGTGATATCACTTGCAACGGGTACATCGTTCACTGATTCAACGTAAATGGACACTACCGCGATATTTGAATCACCTATGCCATCATTAGCTTTATAAGAAAAACTATCATTGCCTATATAATCAGTGTCTGGCGTGTAAAGGACTATGGATCCCGTGAGTGATATATTACCGTTGCTGGGAGAAGTTACGAGTGAATAGGTGAGTTCATGCTCGTCGCTGTCAGTCGCATCGAGATTAATTTCGATAGCCATATCTTCAGGTGTCGATGTGGTAATGTCCATTGCTTCAGGCTTATTATTGGCCACAGTCGTTACCATTAATGATAGGGTTGCCAAATTTGAGTCTGAAGTGCCATCGTTAGCTTTAAAGGTAAAGCTGTCCTCGCCATTATAGTCAGTCGTTGGCGTATAAGTTACGGCAGAGCCGGTTAAAGTGATATCTCCATGATTAGCTTCATTAACGATGAAATAAGTGAGTGCATCAAATTCAGTGTCAGTAGCAGAAATATTGAAAGTGACTGTGGCATTTTCAATGGTACTAATATTGTAATCGTGCGCGATAGGTGCATCGTTAAGTGCTGCAACAGTTAAAGTGATCTTACCGATATTTGAATCATCACTGCCATCAAAAGATTTAAAGGTAAAACTATCAGGACCACTATAATTTCCATTGGGCGTAAATCTAGCAATAGCACCATCTATCGTAATTTTTCCGTTAAGAGGTTGAGTAACAATAAAATACGTTAAATCGGCGATGCTTTGTTTATTTGATCGACCTGCGTTTACAGTAATACCTGATAAATCAATCTCTGTATCGCTGTCTTCACTGGCGACAACGGTATCGTCATCAACCGTTGGAGCTATATTTTCCGTATTGTTTGTTGTAATCGTTACCGTCGCTATATTTGATTGTTCCCCACTATCGTGAGCTCGAAAGGTAAAGTTATCGGTACCCGTATATGAAGTAGTCGGTGTGTACGTCGCTATGCCCGCATCTAATGTAACACTGCCATTAGTGGGTTGGCTGACCAGTGTATAAGTTAGGTTGTTGGAGTCTGAATCATCACTCCTAAGTGTAATGTCGACAGCGGTATCAGTAATGTTACTCAGGTTATAATCATGTGCAACGGGACTATCATTCACAGGGGTAAGCGTTAATGTAATGGTTGCCGTGTTTGAATCTTGATAACCGTCATTAACTTTAAAGCTAAAGCTTTCTTCACCTGTTTCATTCGCATAGGGTACGTAATCTACTTGATTGCCATTTAACGTTAATTGACCTTTTGTTGGCGCTGTAACAACGTTGTAAATCAGTGTGTCATTTTCAGGATCTGTCGCACTTAGGGATAGTGATATTGGAGTGTCTTCATCGGTGGTTAAACTATCGTTAGCAGCAACAGGGGCGTTGTTGATGGCTGTAGAAGCCGTAATAATCATGGTGTCTGCTGCGCTGTCAGAACTACCATCATTGACAATGAGTTCTACGGTATAATCACCATCAACATCTGCAGTAAAGCTAGTTGATACCTGAGTGCTTTGCTCTAGGGCTGTGCTGCTGCCACTAGGTCGTGAAGCCAGTGTCCAAGCATAAATTAACGTGTCACCATCTTCATCACTACTTTGACTACCGTTTATGGTGACTTGATCACCCGTGGTCACTTCTTGGTCTGTGCCAGCTTGGGCGACGGGAATAGTATTTGATGGCGTGGCAATGACCATTACAATATCAGGACTACTATCGACGGTACCGTCGTTGACCACTAAACTGAATTCATACTCTCCTGCAACATCAACAATAAATTTTGGTGTGCTTATGGAATTATCGGATAAAGATATTGTGCTGCCGTCAGGAAGTGAATTAATCGTCCATTGATAACTTAAGCTATCGCCATCAGCATCTGAACTGTTCGCAGCATTTAAGTTGACAAGTTGGTTAACCGTAACGGCTAGATCTTGTCCTGCACTGGCCACGGGAGCTGTATTGGTGGTTGTATTAGTATCATTGTTATCATTGGTAGATGAAGAAGTGTTATCACTTCCGCCGCCACCACAAGCACTTAGAAAACTGATCCCGAAAGAAACAATTGAACATTTAATTATTCGTAAGATCGTTTGTTTAGTGGTTTTAGGATGCTTTTGCTTTTGAACTAAAAAGTGATGATTGCTCATAATTTTACCCATTATCAATGTATCTCATGATAATAACGTTAAAATGTGAAACAAATAGGGAACTGTCAATTAATGGATTTTATAAATAAAATTACGGTATAAATAATAGGTCAAAGGATTATCTGAAATCATCGCACTACTTTGACAACCTGCTATTATTCCTAATAATAACAGGTTGTTATTAACTGTTTTAGCGAAAGTACGTATAGTAATTGGCTGACAGCTAAATATAACTAACCGGTAATGCGGTGGTATATTTTATTTCTTCCATGGCAAAACTTGAACTAATATCAGCAAAGCTTGCTTGGCCGATAAGTTTTTTATAAAAGGCATCGTAGGCTTTCATATCCGAGACCACGACACGTAGCAGGTAATCAACTTCGCCACTCATTCGATAGAATTCAATGATTTCTGGAAATTCTCTTGAGTTGATACTGAAATCATTGAGCCAATCAGGGTTATGTTGATTGGTTTTAATCATCACAAAAACCGTTAAACCAACATTTAGCTTTTCAGGATCCGCCAACGCGACTCGGCCTTTAATAATGCCCTTTTTTTCCATGGTTTGAATACGTCGCCAACACGGTGTTGTTGAAAGGCCAACTTGAGAGGCAACTTCACTGACAGGTTGAGTGCAGTCGTTTTGTAATATTTTGAGGATTTTTTTGTCGAAGTTATCCATTAATTCACCATGAAAAATATAAGATAACGAAATAATATTTTATCCTACCGGTAATTGGTAGGTTTTTTTTGCTTTGTTTAGCGATTAAATTGGGATTTTATATATGCACTGAGCATTTTTATAATATATTAATTCAAGGGTTTCTTCTGGTAACCCTTTGTTTTCATTATGAGCTAACCAACATCTTTGATAGCTACTTTTAAATAGACACAATGGGAAATTACTCGCTAGCATTGTTTTATTTAATCCAAAAGTTGATAGGCATTGTTCGATAACTCTTTGTTGCCATGTCGCCGAATAATCTCGGTTAATCATTTCAAAACCAGAACACTTTATACTGATATTTTCAAAGCAGCTTAACGACTGTAAACTCTGTTGCCAATTTTTCCATAAATCGCTGTTGACGCTTTTGGGAGGGCAACCGGCGTGATTAATCACTAATTTAAGTGTAGGTAATTCACCGAGCACTTTTATTAATTGCGCTGTTGCTACAACATCAGTTAAAGGCATTTGGCATTCAAAGATCAGCTGCTGCTTTGAGAGCAATGCTAGGTTTTTTTGAACGAGAGGATTGGATAAATATTCGAAGGCATTCTCATCAAGAATATCACGGACACCAACAACCGATTTATATTGGCAAAGTTTATCTAATGTTTGTTGAAAATCGCTTGAAGATAAAAGTAAATTAATGCCGGCGATTGATCTAAAGGGTAGGGAGCAAGTCCTTTCTAACCAAGCAATTTCGCGCCAAGGCTGTTGGTTATCAAATCCTGCTTCAATATGCACAAAGCCCGCAAGCTTGAAAGGAGACGATAAAAGTAAATCTTTTTCGGTAAAGCTGTGATTGATGATATTTTTATCTGACCAAAAAGGAGGACTCTCAGCTTTTAACCACTGATAATCCCCTTGTTCAAGATCAAACAAATGTAAATGCGGATCGATTATTTTCATCATGTACTTTTATTATAAATGTTACAGCTACTGAGCAGTATAACCACCGTCAATCACTTGCAGACTGCCGGTAATGAACTTGGCTTTATCAGATGCTAAAAAATAAACGAGTTCAGCGACTTCTTCTGGTTGCCCTAAACGCCCTAATGGCTGTAAAGCCGCCTCTTCAGCGTGAACTGCTGTTTTGTCAGCACCAGAACGTTCACAATAGTTATCAATTGCTTGATGATACAAAGAGGTTTCTATCGTCCCAGGGCAAACTGCATTGGCACGAATGTTAAAGCTGGCGTAATCAAGCGCAGTGGTTTTTGCCATTGAAGCAAGTGCCACTTTACTGATGTTATAAGCAAAAGAATTTTGCTTAGCAATTAACGCTTGGTCAGATGCCATTAATATAATGGCACCCTTTTTATTCGCTTTCATATTCGGTAATACAGATTTAACTGCGGCATAAGCACCTTTAACATTTATGTTAAGTATTTTATCTAAATCGGCTTCTGTCGTGTTTTCAATATTACCTGAAAAGTGAATACCCGCATTCGAGACTAAAACATCAATAGTCATTGTTTTAGCGATATGATTAATAATATCACTGACTTGTTCAACATCACTCATATCACATAAAATATCAGAGGAACCCTGCACTGAAACGTTACTCGGTTGTATGTCTAAATTAAAAACCTGATATCCTTCATGGGCAAATAACTGCACTATGCTTAGACCAATGCCAGAACTTCCACCCGTAACAATACATGTTTTTTTCATACTTTCTCCAATTTCTTCCGCTCTCAATAAAGCTGTTACTGAGTTTTAACGGCTGTCATTTCAACTAAAGCTGCTGTATACATTTTCAAATTTAACACAAACTGTTTCAATGTAATAAATTCATTCTCAGAATGACCTGTGTATGCAGTATTAGGCATTGAAGGTCCAAAACTAACCGCATTAGGAAATAATCGAGAGTTTGTGCCGCCACCAATAGAAATAGGTTTAGCCTCTTTTATCCCGGTGAAGTGCGAAAACACAGCAAGTAATGTGTCAATATGCGGCGCTTTGTCTTGGACGAAAGGTTCGCCAATAGAATGATCTAATTCGGTAATATTAACTATATTAGTTAATTTCCAAGTGGCAATCGCATGATTAATTTCTTCTGTTAATTGTTGAGAAGACTTACCTCGTGGGCGACGAATATTAATATTTAATTCAATATTATTTTTAAGCTGTTTAATAACGGTTGGTGAAACTGTCATGGGTCCCATAAAGTCATCACTGTAAGCTATATTACCGAATTTCTTTCCTTCTAATCCTAAACCAATATTATCATTGATGAAGTTCACTAAGGTGCCCGCACCATTATTTCTCCAGCGTGTTTGTGACAATAAATCAGCTAAATATGGAATAGCGTTCACGCCATCATGAGGTGTTGATGAATGTGCTGATTTACCTAATGCAGTAACCGTTAATTGATTTTCTTTTAGTTCTAAATCAAAACTAACACCTTTATAGCTTCTTGCTTTGTCCATAAGTTTTTGAAGTAAAGTGATATCAGCATTCTCAATAACGGCTTTAGCATCTTCAGGTATCTGACTACCAAAAAAACCACCACTAAACTCACTTAGGTAAGTATCAAAACCGGAATAACGTTCTTTATTAAAGGCGATTTTTATCGTTCCGTAGCCTTTTTCTGCGGTCACAACGGGGTATTCAGCATCAATAGTAATATTGGTTTGTGGAAGTGTATGCGTTTTAATATATTCTTGAAGTGGACCCCAATCAGATTCTTCCGCCATATAAACGTATAACTCAATTCGTTTATTCAGTTTAATATTTTTGTCTTTGATTGCTTTCATGGCATAAAGTGCAGTTGATATTGGACCTTTGTCATCTTCTGTACCACGACCAATAAGTTTGCCTGGCTCTGATGTTGTATCAAGTGAGAAAGGGGATTGTTTCCATTTTTTTGGATTAGCGGGTTGCACGTCTCCGTGGGTAATTATGCCGAAACGTTCTTTGTTTTCGCCTAAGCCAATGACAACTACATAACCGTCGTCTTGGTAATCAAAACCTAAATCTTCAGCTTGCTTTTTAAGCTCTGCTTTAAAAGCAATATGCGCAGGATTATCATTAGCTGAAATGCCGTCAATCGCTAATGTATTGTATTTTATCAACTTAGCCAAACTTGCCACCATTGATTTTTGGTAAGTTTGAACGGCGTAATCTGCCGTCTGCTTTGCTATAGGGCTGATATCAGCCGAAAATACTGGCAGAGCGATGAAGGTGCATAATGCGAGTGACGCTATTTTTTTGAACACAGAAGTTTCCTTTTGTTTTTATTAAGATAATTTATTAATTGTACTGTAGCGATAAAGAGACATTTAAAACAGGTACACATTTTTAAAAATGCTACCTGTACAGTTTTTAGTTCTGCTGGAAATTTTTTCATTAGTTAGTTTGAAAGTTTTACTTATCTATTAGAGGCAATTTTATTTATTGGTTCAATATTGATTTGTTTTTAAGTTTATATTTTTGCTGTAAAGCATAGGAAGTGTGAAAATATACTTGTACTATTATCCGATACGAAAAAATATAACGAATAAAAACAGGAACGTAAATGTCTGAAATAATTATACGCGAAGCTAGTCTAAATGATGCAGAACTTTTGTTAACTTTTATCAAAGAATTGGCTATTTATGAAAAAGCTGAACATGAAGTGCATGCCACCGTTGAAACGATAAAGGACACAATGTTTAGTGAAAAAACACAAGTTCACGGTTTGATCTGTGAACTTGATGGGGTTGCTATAGGCTCTGCTATTTATTTTTATAACTATTCAACATGGTTAGCAAAGTCTGGTTTATATCTCGAAGACTTGTACGTAACACCTGAACATAGAGGGATCGGTGCGGGTTTAAAATTATTGAAAACGATGGCGAAAATTGCTGTTGATAAGGATTGCGCTCGCTTTGAATGGAGTTGTTTGGATTGGAATAAACCGTCACGTGACTTTTATCAAGCTATCGGTGCTGTTTCTCAAGATGAATGGGTAGGCTATCGCATGACCGGCAAAACATTACTTGATTTTGCACAGTCTTAAAGGAAGATATCACTAGAGCGTGAATTGGATAAACATACTCTCGCTCTAGTGATATCAGATCAGTAATCTTGTAAATCATGAAGTTCTTGGCGTAAGCGTTTTCTGTCATTATAGCTTTCTATTTCACGCCATTTTCTTTTTCGTGAACGTGGTTCTTTTTTGTCGACAAGTAAACTGTCGAAAAGGTTAAAAATATCATCATATTCATCCAAGCTATTTCGTTCCATGTGGACTCCTTATTCAGCGTTATTTAGTTGACGTGATGCACTTTACACCTTGAAGATGACTTTTTTCTTACTGAAATATGACAACTATAATATGTTTAGCTTTATATACGCTGAGCAAAAAATTGAAGCTTCGCTATACTTTCCTTTAGAGAGACTTTTTATAGGGGTAGACATGATCGACAGTAACGAAATACTATCTCAATCAGAGTTAGACAACTTGTTACGTATTAATGAGTTTATAGACCAAGTCGATGAAAACTCACTGGTAAACGAGCTAAAGCTAGCAATATTAGACTCTGGAAAACTAGAACTAACACAGTGGAAGGTTTTAAGAGATCATATTCGTGATATTGAGGAACTTATTCCTCATATTGATTTGATCATTAAGTTGAAAAAAGAACAACCTTCGCGCTGATTTTATTACCTACTGTGTATTGGCGCTTTATTATTCAGTTAAGAAAATGCCGATTATTTCTCAATAATCGGCATTTGTATATTTATTTATGTTTGGTTAATTGGTGTAAGTGAGTAACTATATAAGTTGTTGTTCAACCCAATTGACGGTTAATTCTTCCAATAAATCCATGGGTAAACTACCATTTTTAAGCATTTGATCGTGAAAATCACGTATGTTGAATTTCTCCCCCAGCTTTTCTTCTGCCATTGCACGTAACTGGCGAATTTTTATCTCACCAATTTTGTATGAGAGTGCTTGTGCAGGCCAGCTAATGTAGCGATCAATTTGTGCAATAACATCTGCCATGCTTAGAGCGGTATTTTCCGCTAAGTAATCGATTGCTTGCTGGCGAGACCAACCTTTAGCATGCATACCTGTATCCACGACTAAACGACAAGCGCGCCAAGCTTCATAGGTTAAACGACCAAAGTCACTATATGGGTCTTGATAGAAACCAATTTCTTTGCCTAAACGTTCTGAATATAACCCCCATCCTTCGCCAAACGCTGCGTGGTAAAGTGTTTTTCTAAACTCAGGCATATCAACTTCTTGAGCAATAGCACTTTGCATATGATGCCCAGGTTCTGCTTCATGAAAGGTTAATGCTTCTAATGTATATAAAGGCTGACTTTTTAAGTCTTTAGTATCTATGAAATAAGTGCCTGACGTAGTACCACTGCCATCAGATGCTACGTAATACGCACCACCATTTGGCGATGCTTTTATATCGAAGGTTGAGCGTGGTAGTACTGAAAACCATTTCGGTAATTGTGCGGCCATTTTTCGAGCAATATAACTGGCTTTTTCTATTAAATCTCGAGGCTCGTCAGTATAAAACTTTGGGTCTGTACGTAGATATTGGATAAAGTCTGGAAAGTCGCCTTTAAATTTAACTTCCTTAATAATGACATCCATTTCTCGACGAATACGCGCCACTTCCTTTAAGCCTAAATTATGAATATCATCAGCCGACATTGATGTGGTGGTATAAAACTCAATAAGGTATTGATAATATGATTCGCCATTTTTTAAAGGACTAATCCCCACCGTTTTACGACAGTTAGTCATGTACTCTTGCGTGAAGAAATCATAGAATTTTTGATATTCGGGAATCACTTTTTTAGTAATCAGCTCAGCGGCTCTGCGTTGATAACTCGCTTTGTCACTTACTGTTATCTTACTCGGCATATTGAGTAATGGCTGATAAAAAAGACTCTTATTTACGTTATTAACAATATGTTTGCTGATACTCTTATCAACGTTTTTAAAACTCTCACAGTAATGAGTATGACCTTGAGCAACCGCTTCAGTTAAATTGTCGATATGCTCTTGGTTGTAACGTGGGAAATCAGCAAGGCTGATTAAGTAATTATCGTAATCTTTAGCGGTTAAGAAAGACATATTGGCCGGCGCACCAGCAAAGTAGCTGTGAAAGCCAGAGTAAATATTCATCGGGTAAAATTGGTCTAGCTGCTGATAACTTTTGGCTTCTGTTTGACGCTCATATTTAAATAAGCGATAAGTGATTTGTTCTTTAGCCGAAAGTTTTGATAGTTCAATTTTATCGAGCCTGCTAAGTAAAGACTGATTAAAGTTCTCACGTCTTTTTTCTGACTGCTTTGAAAACGATGGGAGCTTACCGTTCATGCGAAAAGCATCAGGATCTTTACGGAAAAACACTTGTTCTTTATTAGCTCTCTTCCAATGGTCATTTAAAAGTTGTTCAAATTTTTGTGATGAGGGATTTTTTGTTTCATCAGCAAGAACTGAAAAGCTAGCACTTGTCGTAATAGTTGAAATGAATAAAAGGGCGAGTGTGAATTTATTTCTTATCATTATTTTTATCTTTGTTTGATTTGGAAAGCGAGGTTAATATAGCAACTGCCGTAATGCTTACAAAGTAAATTAATATGTTTTCAAAAACTATCGCTATTTTGTTCTTGTTTATATTGGTATTCCTCTTTATTAATAAAGGTCTCCATAGATTCATTTTAGTGGAATATTTCACGTTAAGTGTTTTTACATTTTTACTTTATGCCATTGATAAAAGAAATGCGATTAAAGGGCGAAGTCGTGTTTCAGAAAAAACACTACAGATATTTTCTATACTTGGAGGCTGGCCGGGAGCGATATTAGCTCAGCATGCTTTTAGACATAAAACCCAAAAGCGATCTTTTATACGTGTGCTGTGGCTAGGTATTTTGACTAATGTTGTGATCTTTGGTTATTTTCTATATTCAGTTGTTTTCAGCCTTTAAGTTATCAGGATTAGGTTTTACAAAGAAATTTTTAATAAGGTATGATGAATAAAAAGTAGATGAAGTAAACCTCATCTACGTTAAGTTTATTTTTGTCAAACGGTTTCAGTTACCTATAAAGCTTTAAAGCGAATGGCAGCACCACCACTTGTTGCCAGCGGTAATACTAATTCGTCGTTAGCCGTTACTTGTTTGTTTTCAATAATCATTTCATATGGGTTGTTAATCCATTCTGCATTTTTACCGTCGCGATAAATTTGTGCTTGATAACGTTTGCTCTTATCAAGAAAGTCTAACTTCAACGTTAATGTACGCGCCTTCTCATCGGTTAATGCACCAACGAACCAGTCATCGCCATCTCTTTCTTGACGAGCAAAAGCAACATATTCACCTACTTCACCAGCAATCGCCTTACTTTCTTCCCAGTTAGTAGGAACATCCTTAATAAACTGAAATGCCGCTAAATTTTCTTGATAGTTTTTAGGTAAGTCCGCCGCCATTTGAATAGGGCTATAAAGCACCACATATAATGCTAACTGTTTTGCTAGTGTGGTTTGTGGACGATTACTTTTATCACCTAAACCATTAAAACTCATATCGAAAATACCCGGTGTAAAATCCATCGGTCCCGCTAACATTCTCGTGAAGGGTAAAATAGTTGTGTGTTCAGGTGGATTAGGTGGCGTTCCCCACGCATTAAATTCTTGGCCGCGGGCGCCTTCTCTTGAAATCCAATTAGGGTAAGTTCTGCGCAAACCGGTATCTTTAATCGGTTCATGGGTATTAATACTGATTTTATGTTTAGCCGCTTCAGTTACACTATGTAGGTACTCACTTACCATGAACTGACTGTCGTGCCACTCTTTACGAATAATACCATTTTCATCTATACGTTTAATATCGCCACCGTCAGCGACATAACCTGTTTTTACTTGTCTTACACCATGCTTCTCATATAGCGCGTAAGCATCACTCATTTGATTACGATAATTAGTGACATTACCTGATGTTTCATGATGACCAATTAAGCGTACACCTTTTTTCCTACCGTATGCAGATACAGCTTCGATATCAAAGTCTTCATAAGATTTACTGAAGTTGAATACGTCTCCATTAAAAAACCAATCGCCATCCCAGCCGACGTTCCAACCTTCAACCAATACACCTGCAAAACCATGTTCAGCAGCAAAGTCAATATAACGCATGGTTTCACTTGTCGTTGCGCCGTGCTTTTCGCCGCTTCCCCAAGTATTAGCATTTATATGCATTCCCCACCAAATACCTATATATTTAGCGGGTTCTACCCAAGACACATCCCCCAGTTTATTCGGTTCGTTAAGGTTTAATATTAAGTCGGAATTGAGTAAACCCACAGCATCTTTGCTGATTTGAATCGTGCGCCATGGGCTTTTAAAGTCAGTTTTTGTTTTAACGAGTATGCCATCAGACCAAGGTGTTAAATCTGCTTTTAAAACACCTGGACGTTTTTGATTAATGGTCATTGCGGCATAATCAACTAATGCGGCTTCATGAATACTAATGTGTGTGCCAGAGTCTAGCTTAAAGGTAAAAGGTGTATGAGCGCGGTCAACCGATGCTACATCAGTGGTGTTATAAATATATTCATAACGATTCCAACCGCGTGCAGGTATCCACCATGCGGTGGCTTTTTTCTCGTCATTTATCGCAAACTCGGTGAATTCATTAATAATCTCGACATGATCTAAGTTTTTTTGTTTTGGTACTTCGTAACGAAAACCAACACCGTCATTGAAGAGGCGAAAACGGACGTTGAATTTTTTAGCATCGGACTTATCACTTGTTGAAAAAGTGACTAATAACTCATTGTGATGATCAGTAACATTTTTGCGTTCCCCCCAAGGTAAATGCCATACTGATTTGGCAGATTTTTCTTTACTTGATGAAAGGGTAAATCCGTCACTAAATGGCATAGTATTTTTAAATGCCAAGCCTAATCGGGAGGGTTGGATAATGCTTTCACCGGAAAAGCTAATTTTATAACTTGGTTTACCCTCGTCATTAACGCTGAGAACAATTTTTCCGTCTGGAGAACTAACCTCAACAGTTTGTGCAAATATACTGTTTGAAAACAACAGTACGCTAAGGCTAAGTATGATTTTTTTCATGAATATTCCCGATGTTTTTTTATTACATCAAGCATAAAGGACTTGCGCAAATTTACCGCTAACCTACATACGTATTCATCCATTTTATGATGGATAAATAAACTTACTCTATAAAAAAACAATGTGATTGGCGTTATAAAGAACAAGCAACAAAAGCTAAAGCAATAAAACTCGTGCTTGTGGAACAAGGGTAGGGATTTTAATGGAGAAGTAATTCAGGTTTATATAAAAACCAATGAGTTATATTGTAAGATTTGTGAATAATACAAAACGCTATTGATTATTATACCAATAGCGAAATACTTTTTATTACACTTTATCCGTTAGGTAAGGCAAACGAATTACCTTTCGAATACAAATGCAGGTAACAGCCTTTCCCTGCTAGGGTTAATCGGTATGTGATTTCAGCTCTTTCTAGAAAACCTTGCTCAACAAGACCTTTTTCGATTAAGAAATCGAACATAGTATTTGATAATTCTCCCATTTTTGCTTTTGCGCTGATTTCCATTTTAGTCGCAACCCCTTTAATAGAGTTAATGGCATAAAGCGCACGAATAATTGCCGCTTCTTTATCACCTATGATGGGCATGCGACCTTGGTAGGGTGGAAATTGTTTAGTTGGATATTTGCCATAAACACTTTTATATGAGGCTTGCATCGCTTGAATATCATCGTCTTTATTATCGGTCAATTTAAAGACATGAAAAACGCCAGTTTCTTTACTGAGGTAATCAACTTTGGCTAAAAAAATAGGTAATCCACATCCTTGAGCAACATGGTAAAAGCCTGTTTTCCATTTTGCTACCCCGCCTCGTGTGCCTTCAGGGGTAAATAAGAAAAAAACCCGTTTACCTTTTTGTGTTTCAATAAACTGCTTAATTTGATCAACCTGACCTGAACCTGCAGGGGATCGATCGATAGGCATAGCGCCAAGAAACATCAGCCAACGACCCAAAATTGGTACTCGGCACATACTGTCTTTAATTGAAAAATATATTTTTACATCTTGTAAAATGGCGGCGCCAAGCGCATAAACAAAATCCCAATTTGAGGTGTGCGGCGCTGCGATAGTAATTCCGGCACCTTCTGGAGTGACTTTGCACAGTTTCCAACCTGCAACTTTAAACCAAAGGCTAAAAAGGAACTTTAGAATGTATTTACTGAAAATACCGTCAAAGATTGTTTTTTCACGAATACGGAGATTTTTTGTCGACATAATGAGATTACATAAAGATTAAGGGCAATATTAAATAATAGCATGTTTGTGCTATTTATTTTGCGTGAATAAGTAGAACATAGAGTCTCATTCATAGATTGGCGCTATTAGCTAATCAATGCAGAGTTGAGGGTTTTAGATATCAGTGTGAGTAAACAGAGTAATAACTGGTCATATAACAGCTTTATATAAAATCCCTAAGACTCAACAATAAATATTCACAAGTACTTTATGAATACAGAAGCACAAGCTGTCAGTTACTCTATAGGTCTTATTTTCACTAAAAATCAGACATTTCTCCCTCGGAGAGAATTATTTTCGGGTTCTTCAGACAAACTAATAAAATAAAAATCGACTGAAGTGCTATCTTTATAAAGTATTGAATAGTAATAAATGAATTTGAGAGAACATTAGGGTATCGTTAATATCTAGTTCTGTAAAAAATATTAGTTTATTAGTTAAGTTCTCATAAAAAATAAAAATACCGAAAGGATTCATTAAATGCTAAGTCTTGAATTTATTGAGAGTAGTGCTGAGCTTGTCAGCCAGATGAGCTACACCTACTCATATTGGCTAGTACTATTTTCCTACCTTATTGCTTGGTTGGGGGCCTACGCAGGCTTAAACACTGTTCCTTCGATTATAGAATCCAATAAGATGCTGACCAAGTATATTTGGCATTTTTCTGGTGCAATTGCAATGGGAATAGCCGTATGGTCTATGCATTTTGTCGGTATGTTAGCCTTTAAACTCCCGGTGATGATGCACCATGAAGTAAGCCTTACTGCAATTTCAATTATCCCCGCTATATTTGCCAGCTACCTTGCCATTGCCATTTTCATTAAAGACAATGTTGCGAAATATGAATTTATCATTGGCGGCATATTTTTGGGTGCTGGTATAGGGTTAATGCACTATATAGGTATGGAGGCAATGTATGGTAATTTCATTTTAAAATATGATATTTATAACTTTTTATTATCTATTCTTGTCGCGGTTGTCTTAGCAAGTATCGCTTTATATATTGGCATTAAACAATTCAAAAAAAGCAAAGTAGCTCCACAACTAGCCGGATCGTCGGCTATCATTGGTGCAGCTATTACTGGCATGCATTATATGGGGATGAAAGCGTCGCACTTTTTACCCGCTGAACATGATCATCTTCAAAATATGGGATTATCACATGACAACATGATCATTATAATCGTGTCACTGACCTTGCTTTTATCCTTATTGGCGATTACTTCATCCATCATTCACCATATCATTGTAAATTTGATTACAGCTAGAGAAGCGGCAGAAATTGCAAGTAAAGCTAAATCTGAATTTTTGGCTACGATGAGCCATGAAATCAGAACACCGATGAATGGTGTGATAGGCATGACGAACCTCCTACTTGATACGCCGTTAAATAAAGAACAGCACAATTTTGCAAAAACGGTAAAGTATAGTGCGGAATCTCTGTTGATCGTCATTAATGATATTCTTGATTTTTCTAAAGTTGAATCAGGTATGTTAGAGCTTGAACTCCTTGAATTTGATTTAGAATTATTGTTGCATGACGTGGGCAGCAGTATTGCTTTTCAAGCTCATAATAAAAGGCTTGAATTGATTTGTCCCGCTAACATTGTACCGAGTCATTCGTTCATTGCAGACCCTGGACGTATCCGTCAAATACTCAACAACTTGATTGGTAATGCCATTAAATTTACCGAACAAGGGGAAGTCTCACTCTATTGCAAAGTGCAAGAGCAGACTGAGCAGTGTACAAAACTCTGCTTTGAGATCTCTGATACAGGGATCGGTCTTACTGATGAACAACAAGGCAAACTTTTTGAACGTTTCAGTCAAGCCGACGGCTCAACTACTCGAAAATACGGCGGCACAGGGTTAGGATTGTCTATATGTAAACAATTAGTGGAATTGATGGATGGTGAAATAGGTATCAGAAGTGTTGAAGGTAAGGGGTCAACATTTTGGTTCACTATCAATGTTGGTAATGCCAAAGCGAATAGCCTGCAGCCAAAGAAAGCTTTTGACAATTTACAGGATCAAAAAATACTGGTGGTTGATGATAATTTAACCAATAGGACCTTGTTAGGCGAACTGTTCACTAAATGGCAAGTTGAACACACATTGGTAGAGAGTGGTCAAAAAGCGTTAGCAAAACTAACTGAAGAAAGTGCAAAAGGGTTTCCTTACCATATTGCTATTCTAGACATGCAAATGCCTCAAATGGATGGTTTTCAGTTGGGGGCAATGATCAAAAGTGAGAAAAGCCTTTTTCAAAATACTCGTTTAATGATGCTCACCTCTCAAGGGCAGCGCGGAGATGTTGAGAAGTTAAAAGCCGTAGGTTTTAGCGGATATCTTAATAAACCTATCGACCAAACTATTCTCTACAATACTTTAATGACAATAGCCGGGGAAGGTTCCCCAGAACAAAAATTAGTTACAGCATACAGCAATCGTGAACTTCCGCAGTTCAAAGCAAAGGTGCTGGTCGTAGAAGACAATGCTGTTAATCAGAAAGTAGCTCAAGGCCTATTGAAAAAATTTGGTGTGCAAGTTGATTTAGCTGCCAATGGGGAAGAAGCGTTAGATACTTTGAAGAATCTTGCTTTTGATTTGGTATTTATGGATTGTCAAATGCCAGTAATGGATGGTTATGAAGCTACCCAACAAATTCGTCTACCAGAATCTAAGGTACTTAATCGAGAAATCCCCATTATAGCCATGACCGCAAATTCAATGGAGGGCGATCGAGACAAGTGTCTAGGGGTCGGCATGAACGACTTTATTTCTAAGCCAATCAACCCAAATAAGTTACAGGAGGCATTAAAAAACTGGCTACCTGTGTCTGACGCTGAATTTCAGGAGCCAGTACTAATGGATCGCAAAGTTAAACCAAGCTATTAAGCTTCTGAGTGGGAACAAAACTTAATAGAATTGGTATTTATCTGTTGATTAGCAATCTCAAACATTATGCATAGTACTATCGTTTTTTGATAAAAATACTTGTCGTTAAAGCGGGAACAATAAAATGGTTATTATTGCTCGTACTTTGTTTAACAATAGTATCGACACCATTTAGCTGAATAGGATGTAATTGATATTGTTCAGCATTTTTAAAGTTGATTGTTTTAGCGCTTGTGCTGGTATTAAAAATAACCATGATACCGGAGATCTCAGTATCTAATTGATGAGGTTGTGCTGAATCATCAATACTCATTACAATTAAGCCAACTTGTTGCTCTTTACCTGTATTGTGAAACTTCACACGTTTTATTATTTCATCACTGTTAGTCAGTCGAAATAGCGGTGTACTCATCCGTAAACTAATAAATTCTTTAAAGACTTCAGCACTAAATTCAATATCGCTTGGGCTGACAATATCTCTGCCTTCATTTTTTGCTAATAGCTGCTTGATAAGTGGCCAGTTTTCTTGGTCTTTATCTGCTGGCGGTAAACCGATATTATAGTTATTGGTTTGTTTAGTGAAATCGACTTTATTAAACCAGTCACCGTAGTCATAACTGTCACGTAAAAATGATTTTGAACGTAAAAACTCTGAACCCATGTGTAAGAATGGAATACCTTGTGCGAAGATTGGAAAGGCGAGTGATTGCAAGTGAATACGAACGCGATCTTTGGTTGATGTGCTGTAAGGTAAGCGATATTGGTTGTTGTCCCACAACGTTTGATTATCATGCTTTGACACATAATTAATGGTGTCGGCAGGATCTAAAGCATAACCAGATGGTTGATCGCCATAAGGTATATCTTTACCAGTTACGTTTTCATCGTTAGCATTTCTAAGTGGAAATTCGGCTAAGTTCCCTGCTAAACCGATACGTAATTGATCTGCTGAAAGCAGGTAATCCATTCTTGATTTTACGTGGTTTACTAACTCATTAGGTAATGTGCCTAAACCACTGCCGATACCTTGGCTTTTACGAATGTCATTGCCGCTGGCGCTAAAAGCACCACCGCGCACCGCGTCGCGTAACCTGTCAGTAAAAGTACCAATTTGTGTTCCGCCAAGTTCTAACTGACTCGCTTGCGTAAAACGTTGGTTATTTGCCACCTCGCCGAAATTCCAACCTTCACCGTAAAAATAGGTGTCGCTATCCACCGTTTGAACAGCGTTTCTGGCTTTTAGCATGGATGATTTAGGTTGATGCGCCATCAGGTCAAAGCGGAAACCGTCAATTTTGTAGTCTCTTGCCCAAACGACCAGTGAATCGGTCATTAATTTTTCCATCATAACGTTCTCTGTGGCGGTATTATCACAACAAGTTGATTGCGCTATTTGTCCAGTGATAGGGTCAAGACGGTGGTAATAGTTTGGCACAATTTTATCAAGCACAGCGGTTGGTTCTAATCCTGCTTGATGAGTATGGTTGTACACCACGTCCATTATCACGCGGAAACCTAAATTATGAATGCTTTGCACCATTTTTCGAAACTCTATAATACGTGCTGAACCGTCAGGGTTTTGTGCGTAACTGCCTTCTGGAACCGTGTAATGGAAAGGATCATACCCCCAATTATAATTATCAATTTCCCTAATTGAACTGACTATCGCTTGGCGTTGCTCTGTTTCAGCAGGAAGCGACTTTAAATAATCACGTATCGTTATTTGGTGATTGCTTTGACCACAAAGTTGATGTGTTGGTACGAGTTGGCAAAGTTTACTGATGGGATCATTAAGATCAATCACTTGTGCGTCGTTTTCGTTAGCTGTGCCAATATCAAAAGTGGGTAGTAGATGAATATTGTTTATACCTGCTTTTTGTAAGTCAATTAAGTGTTTAATGCCAGCACTGTTTGTTTCAGTGAAAGCGGCATATTTACCACGCACCTCAGGAGATGAAAGCAGGGGATCGTGAGCACTAAAGTCACGAATGTGCGTTTCGTAGAAAATATTGTCCTCAGGATTTTCTACTAACACATCCTGTTGTGAATCCCATGCTTTAGGTTTGTTTTTTGAATTATCCAAGTCGATAACATGCGAATACTCACTATTTGTTGAAAGGCTCAAAGAGTATGGGTCTGTCGTTGTTAACGTTTCAACTTTACCGCTAGCAGGGTGGTATGTTTTTATTTGATACTGGTAATACACATCTTGCTGTGTGTTGGCGATTTCACCCGACCAAATACCGGTACTTGTGTCTTCTTTGAGAGGTAAGATATGTGTCGATTTTTTGTCTTTATTAAACGCTAATAAGGTTATCTGTTTTGCGGTAGGTGACCAGAGTTTGAATTGGATATGACTTTCATTTTCATTTTTACTGAAAGTTGCACCTAAATCGTTAACTTCATCGGCATCGTTATCTTGCGATGTATACAAGACATCTAATAATTGGGCTGTTTGCACTTGCGCCGAGTGTGTTTGCATTAGCTGATCAGATTTAATATTTTCACTTGATGAATTTACGTAAACCTTATTTTTGAGCCATTTTTTAATTTTCTCATCAGCCATTTTTACTTCGAATAGGTTGAATGATGTTAAATGTTTGGGGATAAGTTCATTATTCATTTTACCGGAAAAAGGAATAAGAGGAGACTCTTCAATAAATTCACCATCTTTGCTGATCAGTGTATGTTTTTGATGAAGATTACTTTTAGGCAATAAGATGAGAGTAGGGGTTATCCAATGTGCAGAAAAGTCATGGGTGATCGCATGTTTGTCGCTGGCGACTGCAGCTAGTTTTTCAGTGGCTTGAATTGTCTCTATATTTTTTGGGGTACTTTGATCATGCTGACATGAGCTAATGCATGTCGTTGTGATCATGATTAAC
>Ga0209291_1000873_pt1 | contig 28382 bp, 25 predicted proteins | sample GOMGulsemesocosm_FD_184633 | JGI IMG/M metagenome (GOLD analysis project Ga0209291, IMG submission 184633) | Methane-oxidizing microbial communities from mesocosms in the Gulf of Mexico - GOM9B Gulf of Mexico (SPAdes) (version 2) | ecosystem: Environmental > Aquatic > Marine > Cold seeps...
TATTGTAATTACTTTGGGTAAGTACTGAATCTGCATTAATTCCTACCACAAGTGTATCACCACACTCTTTAGCAAAACGTAATAAACGAATATGTCCCGGGTGGAGAATATTAAAGTCGCCAGTGACGAGAACGACTTTAGTTTCGTCAAAACAATATTTTTTAATTTCTGAGAGCTGTTTAAGCATATTTTTGAACCGTACGATACATTCTTTGTTGAGTAATAACTGTAGATCTTAACTAAAATGTCGAGCTAAATAGGTGCCGGTAATATGTCCAATAATGCTATGTACATCTTCAACAGGGCCATATTCTCCTTTATTGGAAGAAATTAACAGGGAAACTTCGCTATGCTTAGCTAAATATCCGCCATCGAAACCTGAAATCCCAACAACCGCATTACCCTTTTTATTTGCAATATCAATAGCTTTCACTATATTAGGTGAATTACCTGATGCAGAAATTGCGATCACGACATCGCCAGGCAGTAAAAATTTTTCCAACTGCATTGAAAAAACATTATCGTAACCACAATCATTAGCTAAAGCGGTGAGAATCGCAACATTATCGGTTAACGAAATAGCCTTTAAACCTGAGTCTAATTGTTTAACCCCGTAGTTTATATCATTTGCATAATGTGAAGCGGTTGATGCACTACCACCATTACCTATAATATATAGGGTGCGGCCTTGTTCAGCGGTAGATAAAACAAGTTGGATATAAGCGTTAAATGCCTCTGTTTCAATAGAAGATAGCAGCTGAGTTAAATAACGATTATATTGTTGAGCATAATCCATTGGGCTTATTGATTTATCAAAAATCATATCTAGCTTATTCAATGAATTCTCCTTAAAATTGACGTATAAATATATTGTACTGACCATAACATTCATATCAAAGTCTATTTGCAATCTTTACGCCATAATGTGTATATATTCGATGGTAAATTTATAATTTTAACAAAAAGGAATAATCATGAAAGCTATAGTAACCGGCGGCTGTGGTTTCATTGGCAGTCACTTAGTTGACTGGCTATTAGGTAAAGAGATTGAAACCATTGTCTTAGACAACTTTTCTTCAGGGCGACCAGAAAACCTAGCACATCAAAAAAATCACCAATTATTAACCATTGTTGAAATTGATTTAGCTGAGAACAATAAAGATTTAGGACAATATTTTGACGATGTGGATTATGTTTTTCATCTCGCATCTTTAGCTGACATTGTTCCTTCTATTAAAGACCCCGATGCTTATTTCAACTCTAATGTGGTAGCAACGAAAAACGTTGTTCAAGCAAGTAGACAAGCTAAACATTTGAAAAAGCTAGTCTATGCGGCATCGGCTTCTTGTTACGGCATTCCTGATGAATTTCCTACGAAAGAAACCGCTGATATTCGTGTTGAATATCCTTATGCCTTAACTAAACGGCTTGGTGAAGAAATAGTATTACATTGGGGTAAGGTTTACGATCTACCTGTTAACTCAACCCGATTTTTCAATGCGTTTGGCCCTCGCTCTCGTACTTCAGGCACCTATGGCGCAGTATTCGGTGTATTTTTAGCGCAAAAGCTAGCGCAAAAACCTTACACGGTTGTTGGTGATGGTGAACAAACTCGTGATTTTACCTATGTTTCAGATATTGTTTCGGGTATTTGGGCTGCAGCAACCACAGATGTTAGCAATGAAGTGATGAATATCGGCAGTGGCGGCACATACTCGATCAACACTTTAGTCTCAATATTAGGCGGTGAAGTTAATTACATTCCCAAAAGACCTGGTGAGCCAGACTGTACTTTTGCTGATATCAATAAAATTGAAAAACTTACCGGCTGGCAGCCTAAAGTGAGTTTTGAAGAAGGTGTTAATAATATGCTTGAACATATCAGTTATTGGGATAATGCCCCAGTATGGGATGAATCTTCAATCGCTGAAGAAACTAAAGAATGGTTTGAAGCTTTAGGTTAAAAAGCATAATTAAAAGGCTCATTTATCGAGCCTTTTAATTATATGAACATAGAGGTGTCAGTTATTTAGAGATATTCGTTAAACTCTAATATAACCAGCTTCAGGCGATGTAATCCATTCAGCCACCATGTTGTCAAATCCCTCGTCACTTGGCATAGATTCATAAGGGTCAAAAACAGGCATACCAATCATATTCATAATGGTTTTATCTTGTTCATCACAACAATGTGACTCCCCTAAAAATTGAAAATAGTTATTCACGCCGGTAGCGATCAACTTTACATTAACGCCTTGTATTAAAATATCATTGCGAATTTGCTCAATTGAACGAAAAGCTAAAAAATTAACAATACTATAAACAATTGGGATCATGCCTGCTTGAGCTAATCCAGATGCAATTCCTATGGTTGCTTGTTCCATAATCCCAGCGTTATATACTCGATCAGGAAACTTATCTTTTAGTTCATCTATAACGCCAAAACCACTATCACAAACGAACAATACATATTTATCGTTCTGTTCGAAGAAAGACGTTAATTTAGCAATAATGTTTTTTCGATAGTATGGGTTATCTAAACTACTTTTCATAAAGTCCACCTTCTGCCAGTTCATGAGGTTTAGGTAATCTAAAATGAAACTTGGCTACATTCTCCATACAATTTAATCCGTGACCTTTTATCGTATCGGCTATTACGGCTAAGGGTTTATTTAAATGCTCACCACTAGAAGGTGTAGAAAAAGAATTAATTAATGAACCTACATCATGTCCATTACAAACATCAACATAACAACCAAAGCTTTCCAACTTACCTCGTAAATCTGGAATAATATCTTGTTTAGCCATCACGTTATCAACAAAATCCATCGCTTGTAACTTGTTCGCATCAATGATGATAACCAAGTTATCTAAAGAGAACTTACTGGCAAACTGAAGCGCTTCCCAGTTAGTTCCCTCTTGCATTTCACCATCGCCAATAATGCAGTAAACCTTATAAGATTGCTTTTGAATTTTTGCCGCCATAGCTAAACCCACAGCGATAGGTAAACCATGCCCTAAAGAACCACACGATGCTTCTATGCCATAATCCACGTTTCTCTCTGAACATCCAGATAAAGGTGAATCTGTATAAAAACCTTCCCATATATTTCTAGGTATATAACCTATGTCAGAAAGAATAGAATAAAGAGAATAGCAACCATGCGCCTTTGAAAATACAAGTCGGTCTCGCCCTTCCCAATGAGGATCTTTAGCAATATGCATTACATTGTAATAAAGCGCGACCAGAATTTCTGTACAAGATAATGATGGCGCAATGTGACCCGCTCGAGCAGGAATACAAATATCGAGTAAGTCTTGATTAATTTCTTTGGCTTTATCTGCCAGCTCTTCGGCTGAAAAACGTTTAAGTAAAGTCATTTTATTTCAAATCTAAATCAAGCATCGTTTTAATATTAAAGTAGCGCTTATCATCCATCGCTGCGGGTAATAACCCTGCTTCAAACGCTTCTCGCAATTCAACTACGGCATCTTTAATTGTATATTTAGGCACAAAACCTAGTTCTTCTTTTATTTTTTCTGAAGATATATGATATGAACGATTATCATCTGTTGGTTCGATATTAATCGTTATTTCTTCCCCTATTACACTTTTAACTGTTTCAGCTAAAGTCATTACTTTTTGATTTTCATAACCAGCATTAAAAATTTTGCCATTAATTTTTTCAGGTGCGAAATCAAGTAACTGAATATATAGATCGGTCATATCTTGAATGTGTAGATTGGGTCTAAGCTGATCGCCACCAAAAACTTTGATGCTACCGTTATGGTAAGCAAAGTTTGTTAATATGTTAACCACAACATCTAAACGTTGCCTTGGTGAATAACCACAAACCGTTGCCGGACGAATGGTTACGGTTACAAAGTCATCAGAGGTATATTTTGCTAAAATCTTTTCGCAATCTGCTTTAAATACTGAATAGTCAGTTAAAGGTTCTAGAGTCATATCTTCACTAACATTTTGTTCAGACTTAACGCCATACACACTTGAAGACGAAGCATAAACAAAACGTTTAACCCCTAGTTTTTTAGCGATATCAACAAGTGGCTCGAAAGCATCTAAATTTATCGACTTACCTAATTCAGGATTTAAATCAAAACTCGGGTCATTTGAAATACACGCTAAATGAATAACACTATCAACATCTTGAAGTAGTTCAGTTAATAGCTTTGTATCGCGAATGTCTCCCTTGATCATTTCTAGGTTATGGTGTGGTTCGATAACCTCTTCACCGTAAATCATTAAATCTAGTACTTTTACTTTATGACCTAAAGCCAATAATTTAGGAGTTAGTACCGCGCCTACGTATCCTGCGCCACCTGTTATTAATATTGTTTGCATAATCTTGACTCTAAATAAAGTTGATATGAATAGGTTTATTACCTTGCGGTTCGCGTAGCGGAGCTCCTTTAACATGCGCATCAAGCTGTTCGTTGACCTTATGTTGTAAACATAAAGAACCACACATTTTTTGGGCATTAAACTCTGGAGAAGATAAGTAATTCATAACATCCCAATAACGTTCAGAATGATAAATATCTTTAAATCGTGTTTCTGCAATATTACCAATATGGAATTTTTTGTACTTCTCATTAAATAACATTCCACAAGGAGCAACTAAGCCAGAACCTGACATTTGCAACATAAATGGCGCACCATAACATTTTTGATAAGTACGTTGTCCATTAGCTTTTATTTTCGACCATTTAACCACAACACTATATTCGTCATCGGAAAGTGCTTCTGCTTCGGTTAGGGTGTCATAAAAAGTTTCATACTTATCATAATCAACCCCTAAAGTGCCATCTTCATCATCACTACAGTGTTTAATCACTAAATAATCAGGTCTTAGCTCTTTACCTAATTGTGCTAAAGGTATTATTTGATCTTGATCTTGTGGCATCAACACCATTTGCATACCTATGGTTACATCTAAGTTGTTTTCTTTTTTAATACGAACCATTTCTTTAATGTTGTTACATACGCGGTCAAATGCTTTTTCTTTGACTCCCATTATTTCAGCATAACGCTTTGGTTCACCTGCCGAGATATTTATACGTATGTAATCAAGGTGAGGTAATATCATTTCTAATTTTGATGTAGTTAGTGCGTAGCCATTTGTACCAACTGCCATAGAAAGGCCGAGCTCTTTACCTCGGATAACAGCATCCACAAAAACTGGAGAAATCGTACTTTCTCCATCGGAAACAAAACTGATACCTTTTACACCAATCTCAGCACAGTCTTCCAAAAAATTATATATAATATCTTGGGTAATATTATGTCGGTCGTTTTCTTGCAGCATGGCATAACAAAATCCACATGAATAATTGCATGCGCGAGTTAATGCCATATCAATGGTAATAGGTGCAAATTTCTCACCTCTTTTCCACTTTTCTACGCGATCTAAATGCCAACCAATTTTGGTATCATCAAGAATGAGTTTTTCTGTAAAGTCTTCCATATTAGCTCCAAAAGCGTTTAAAGGTTTATCGCCCATTGATGGCCTTGACGTTTAGTATTTCGATCAACATATAAGGTTGAATACAACTGAATAGCAGCATGAACGTCTTTACGTAATATCACTTCTAAATCCATTAATAACTGCGACTTTATTGTCATATTTAGATCTCCGCCAAACATTACCGTCACTCTCGCTTTGTCGTCAATGCTTTCAACATTAAAAGGCTGTTCTAATAAGATTTTTGTTAAATAATCGGCAATAGTTTGAGTGATTTTTTCCTGAAGATTATCTTTTTCTAGCTGGGAAAGTTTTAGCTGATTACGAATATCAAATGTGTTTAATTTTTTAGGAGCGTATTCACGACAAAGTAGTTGTAAAATAGCTTTAAGCTCATCAAAGATAGTCGAAAAATTGAAGTGACATTGGATCCCCGACATTCTACGATGCTTATCACTCGCACGAAGCTTATATTCGATTAACGCTAAGCCATTATCTCGAATTTCAGTAAGTGGTAAACCAACTAATAATTGACTCGCGGCCTCAAAAATTCCTAATTGAGTTTCAACTAAATCACCTTGATAAGCTATTTTATGCACAATTAACTCTTCATCAACTATTACTTCTAAAGCAATGTTGTTATAACTAACGCTTAATACTTTTCCACTCTTTATAACCTTATTTATACGACCATGGTTTTGTCGATTAACAGCAAATTCATTTATTTTTTCAGCATAAATGTCGTCATTGTTAATTTGACTAACCGTTTCGGTTACGGCTTGATTACCATTAGCATTTTGCATTAAACGCTGATTTCTTTGAAATGAAGTTCTGGTATTTTTAGCTTTCATACCGGCCACAACATAATGTCTATCATTGCTTAGTGATAACACTTCAAAATCAGCAACTAGTCCTAACCCCTCACGAAACCTGTTTTCATCATATTCATCAAACAACTGAGAACTAAATACAATCGTAAACTGAAAAACGCTCTCTGAAAAAGCTGATTCAATTAACGAAATAATACTTACCGTTAAGTCGGCATCGGGTACCCATGTTGAAATGAAGTCATGCTGAGGGCTAAAACCCCTTAAGGTATTTAATAACGCTTGGTTATATTCTTCTATTGTTTCGTCGTACTGGATCACTTTCAATGGGAGCACCTATATATTCGTAGTGATTTCTTCTTTAATATTTGCTGCAATTAACACACCAAAAAATAGCTTTTCAAGGGATTATTTTTGATAAATTCGTCAAAAAACTGCCTGTTTAGCCATTACTATATCGGCCTTGTCAGTAATGGTTAAAAAGCGCCCGTCCTTTTTTGATATTTCGAGAAAGTCCGTTATCATACTATTCGCGGTATTTAACCTAAACGCTATCAATTGCTGCTTATCGGTGTTTGCATTAGCAAATGTTCTTCGAGCCAAAACGCCCGGTGCTGCAATATTTAATACAATCAAAACCCACTCTAACCCGATAAGGTCTACCACCAAATCAAATCGTTCGATTAATTCTTCTGAACCACACTTTTCAATATACTGCTCGTAAACAAACCACTTTTCATTAATGGTAAGTCCCTTCTGAGCATGATGAAACAGGTCAGCTAGCATCTTTGCGGGATCATCTAAACCGAAATATTCAAAATCGATAAAAAAGCTATTACCTAATGAGTGCAACATATTGTGCACACCTAAATCGGAGGGATTGAGTGTTAACGTTTGTTCGCTAAACGAAGCGGATATATCTTTTCCTAACAGCGCCAACTTATTGCGCGTACGCGCTAATATTTGTTCTTTAAATGGTAGGAATTTCTCAATAATAAAGCTTTCAATACTTTGTAAATCTTCACTATTATCACACCCGGCTAGAATAGCGTCTTGCCTTTGTTCTATTTTATTAAAGTAATCTTTAAAATTTTGACGACTATCTGCTGCTAACGGATAATCAGATAAACCTTTCTTTTGGTATAAATGGTTTAATTGAATAACAAATTGTGAAACAGCCAAAGAGAGATTATCCCACTCTCGGCTCAAGTCACTCTCAATAAATTGATAATAGGCAAACTGATTTTCATCATCAAAATAATAACATTGTGGGACTTGTTCAAAGCCTTCACTATTTAGCAGTTTTAATGCACTAAACTCTGTTTTTGCCCTATTACGTTTATCGTCACGTGAACTGAAATAGCTTTTCAATAAATATTTATGATTATTACTGTCAACAATTTCGAATATTTGATTGTTACCATCTCTATTGACTTTTTTAGCTTCTACAGGATATGAAGGAGATAAAGAAAGCCATGCCTTTAAAGGAACAACTCCAATACGTTCTGCGATTAAACAGATATTAGAACATTGTTGCCAATGCCCCACTCGATGAGATATTGAAGAGTCTTGTTGAACACCAAAAGCGATAGCTAATGTTTGGCTAGGAAAGTTTTTATGTTGTAATACTTTATCAAGGTCATCAATAAATATATCTAAAGTTAATTCATTAATCTTTTCTACTTTTTCGTCAACCGTATTTAAAAAAAATACATTTTCTATCAACAACCGTTCATTAGAGATTATTGCTTTTTGTTGCAACCATTGTGTAGCAAATTTTCGCAAGGCGACTGATTTATCAAAATGAGAAAACTCTGTTTTGTGGCTAACAATATACAACTCATGACCCGCTTCAATAAGTTGCTCTAACGTATTTAAAAAAAACTCAAAGCAATCAGCTTCAAAAATAGCTTTCCCGTAAACTATAGATTGTAATAACTGCCAATGCTGATCGTTACCAAAACGTTTTACAATAGCAGCCTTAACTTCACTTTTATCAATGGACGTTTCTGTAGGCACTAGCTTTCTCTCTATCGCTTTTTGATAGAAAACATGATGATAATTTATAATAGTATTATCAAAGTCGATACCTATTCGTAAACTCATAAATCTGTGTCTTAATTATGTAAGCATTGGTAAAAGGTCTTAACTGTATCGGCAACATAATTAATTTGATTAATGGTTAAATGTTGATGTACAGGTAAAGATAATATTCGATTAGCACTATCTTCAGTCACTGGTAGGTCACCTAATTTATAATTTAAGTAGCTAGCAGCTGGCTGTAAATGAATAGGAATAGAATAATGAATAGCACTGGATATGCCCTTGGCTTTTAAATAGTCTTTCAGAGCATCTCGTTGGTTACATTGGATCATAAACAAATGATTAGAGTCTACTTGCCCTTGCTCAACTTTCGGCACCGTTACAATGTCACTTAATAACTCTCGATACAAATCTGCATGCTGCTGCCTTTTTTCTGTTACTTTAGCTAAGCCTTCAAATTTGCAATTTAATATAGCGGCTTGCACTTCATCTAAACGAGAATTATAACCCCAACAAGATATTTCGTTACGAGAAACAAGTCCGTGTTGACGTAACAATCCTATTTTTTGGGCTAGGAAATCAGAATTTGTTGTAATAACACCAGCATCACCTGCTGCATTTAAGTTTTTTAGTGGGTGTAAGCTAAAACATCCTATCGTACCAATAGCCCCTGCATTTTTTTGTTGGTATGAAGCGCCTACTGCCTGTGCAGCATCTTCAATAACCGGTAATTGATACTTTTCAGCTAAGGCCATGATAGTCTGCATATCCGCTATTTTACCTGTTAGGTGCACTGGCATAATGGCTTTAGTTTTATTGGTGATTTTTTTTTCTATTTCTTTAGGATCAATTAATTGATCTGCTTTAATATCGGCAAAAACGGGTGTAGCACCACATAATGCAATAGACGACGTTGAAGAAACCCAAGAGTTAGCCGGTGTAATAACTTCATCGCCCGCCTCAATATTAAGTGCCTTCATGGCAATAACTAGAGCATCTGTACCATTAGCTACACCAAAGGCGTATTTCGTCCCGCAATAATCAGCAAACTTATGTTCAAATTGCTTTACTTGCTCACCCAAAATGTATTTTCCTGAAGACAATACATGATGAATTGCAGACATCATATCTTCTTCAACATCACTAAATTGATGGCTTAAATCAACGTAAGGTACTTTCATATTAGTCCTGAATGTAAAAGCATTTAATCATATCAACCATATAATTAACTTCTTCTTCGGATAAGTGTTGGTGAACAGGTAATGAAATTATGGCTTTCGATTGTGCTTCAGCTACCGGAAAATCACCTTCTTGGTAACCTAAATGTTGACTAGCTTCTTGCAAATGTAGTGGTATAGGGTAATGTATTTTTGCACTAATTCCATTACTTTGAAGGTGATGTAACAATTCATCTCTATTTTCAACAAGTAGCATATACATATGATAAACACGCTTTTCTTGCTGATCTCTATTTGGAATAATGATGAATTTAGCAAGAGTACTCAATTCATCATCTAATTTGTTAGCAAAAGTAATTCTTTGGTTTGTGATCCATTCCACGTCATCAATTAAATGATTTCCAACAATGGCCTGTAAACTATCAAGTCTGCTGTTATATGCATATTCAGAATAATGGTCTCTGTCTACCATTCCATGATTACGTAATAGATGAAGCTTGTCACGAACCTTTTCACAATCTGTTGTGATAATACCGCCATCACCCCATACATTTAAATTCTTCAAAGGATGTAAACTGAATGCGCCGGTAATTCCCATGGTTCCACATGCTTTACCATTATACTCTGCGCCAATGGCACAACATGCATCCTCAATAATATGTAAATTATGCTTTTTCGCTATACGTAAAACTTCGTCCATATTAACGGGTTGACCTGAATAATGAACAGGCATAATAGCTTTTGTTTTGGCCGTAATAACGGCTTCTAATTGCTCAGTATTCATCACATATTTTTCATTACAATCGACAAAAACAGTGCGGGCACCCGCAGTTTCAATAGCTCCTACGGTAGCAACAAAAGTATTTGCAGTTGTAATAACCTCGTCTCCCGCACCTATTCCCATAGCTTTTAACGATAAAAAGAGTGCATCTGTCCCTGAATTAACGCCAATGGCATATTTGCTACCAATTAACTTGGCAAACCGTCGTTCAAATTCTTCAGTTGCTGCACCTAAAGTAAAGTCACCAGATAATACTAACGCTTTAATATCGGCTAAAATTGCATCTGGATCAGCAAATTGTTTTGCTAAATAGGAGTACCTAACTTTCATTTATACCTCTGGGGTCTAGGAGTAATTAAAATTATATTTAAAGTTTGTTGGTATTTACATAATCAGATAAAAAACTATCACTAACGACACAATAGTTTTTATGACAAAAATCGTCAGGTAAAGCATCATAATAAGACTGTTGTTGCTCTGTTAACGTCATATCAAATGTTTTCCCCTCCATCCTGGCTTCAAACTCAATAACCGCTTTTAAAATATCCTCTTGTGAATTATCAACATATTCAACCCCATATTTTGTAAACTCTACCTGATTAAAGCATAAATAAATGGGTGCTTTATTTTCATTAGATAAAGGCTTACCACGACAAAGTTCAGGTAACATAATTTCGTCACCGTGCTGGAATATTCTCTTAGGAAGAAACCGGCCAAACTTTCCATAAGGATGCTGAACAGGTGTACCATTTACAATTAATATTGGCGTGTCAAAAATAGTAGCCACGCCATAAGGACCACTAAAATTAGCTAAAAAGAAATGACAAATATCTAATAAAAACAACTCCAAAAAATCACCATATTCTTCAGAGCGATTATTAGCTAAATCTATATAATGGTTAGATTCTATAGCTAATTTTTGATTCGTTGAGGCACCGATTTGAACCACCTTATAACCTTGCTCTATTAAGTACTCAATAGCAGGAAGGTAAGTTTGCACATCGGCATCTCTAAAGTTGTGGTAAGAGAAGTTTTTTTCAGGAAATTTGCCACTTAAATAAGCATTGTCTCGAACATGAAAACAAACTATTTTTTCTTGCGGGGTAATCCCATAGTTCTTTAAAAACTCCCAACCAAAGTTGACGTCTTCTTCAGGTATAACTAGCGCTGGCTCACTATTTTGATAAATATTAACAAGGTTTTTAAAACCATTAGTATTAATCTCTGACGCTTTAACCCCCCTCATTCGACTATTAACATCGTAAGGATATTCAGCAAAAAAGAAATCGTTAAGTAGTGTTGGCCTGGTAATATATAAATGATGAAAAAAACTATCCTCTACAACATTAGTGTGGAATTTTATTAGGTCATATAAATAATGATTAGCTATATTTTGACCGGTACTTAAAAATAAATATAAACAGTCATTTTTATCTACGTTCAACCTTAATAACGGTTCTATTTCACATGCTAAATGACCTATGCGATCTGTGGTCATTATATTGATTTTAACGCGCGTATAATTTGTATCAATTTTTTGAAGTAATTGAAAAAGAGTGCTCGACAATTCGGCATTATCAGGTTCAATACTCAATGCATAAACTAAGGAAAGTACAGCACCTGCAACGTACCCTTGCTCCATAAACACTTCATACAATAATAAAAAACCTGTTGCATCAGTACTTTTTGAACGGATGTAACTTTGTAAAACATCTATGTTTTTTGATAACGTACCCAATGCTTTATAAGCTTTGATCTTATACAAAAGGTAATCACTGTTTTCAGGATCTTTAGATAATAAAAGCTCAATGTAAACAAGTAAATCGGCATAGTTATGAGAAACTTCACAACTAACCACGTTCTCCAACAACTCGCTGACACTTAACTGATTTAACGTCATAATATTTCGACCTAATTTTTTTGGGGTTACGTTTACAAACAAAAAGATTTCGTGACTTTGTCATGCAATATACAAAAATGATAGTTTATACATATGAGATAAGCTAATACTATGCCAATAACTAAAAACTAATGAAATGAACCAATTCCAATAGATTACCGTTATTATTAGGCATTGATATTGCTTTTAAATCACTATTCAAGGCAATATAGCATTGCCGTTTAGTCAATTTGTTGACTAACACTTATTTTAATCAGCATTATTGCAAGGTGCATTTTCCCAATGACTGTCGATATACACTCTGAATCATTCAAGCTTAACCCCTACAAAGAAAAATACCTTTACTCGGTGAATCGTCATACCTTTGAAAATGAAAGTTCAGAAAATATTTATCAAAAACATTTTAATGACAGCTTACTTGACGAAGAAACGATTTACATAATATTAGGAACCGATTCAGGATTATTAATAAAATACCTATTAACGCAAGAATTGTCTGAAAATAGCCGCTATGTATTTGTTGAGCTACCCAGCTTTATTGAAAAAATAAAAGCAGAAATACCTGATATTAATGAACATCAATCAATCAAACTGACAACGGTTGATAAGTGGAAAGAAGTGGCAGAACTTTTTGAAATTAGTATTTATATATATAAGAATAAAGTTAAATATACAAAATCCATCGCAGCTTTAGACTCATTTATTCCTGAATATCATCAACTTAATTCACAAGCAGTTAAAGAACTGGAAATCTTGTTTTTTTTCACCCGAGCTTTAGTGGGGGTTTCGCCTTTCATGAGCAAACAGCTGATGAATATTACCGAGAATAGATTCCCTTCTTCTTTACTTAACGGTTTATTTAAAGAAAAAACATGTGTTATTTTAGGTGGCGGCCCATCGCTTGATGATGATATTGAATGGATTAAACACAATAGAGAAAATCTTGTTGTTATAGCGGTATCACGTATTGCTAAGTCATTAATTGCACACCAACTAACGCCTCATATTATAGTTTCAGTTGACCCTTACGACGTAAGTTTCGACGTAAGTAAAGAGTTACTAACACTACCGAAAGAAGTACTATTTTTACATGCTAATTGTGTTAATCCGCCTTTAGCGGCTCAGTGGCATGGTAAAAGTGCCTATATTGGTGCTCGCTTTCCTTGGGCAGATCCATTAGATGAAAGCTGTAATAAAATGGCAGGACCAACCGTAACTAACGCTGCTTTACAAGAAGCTATCATGATGGGGTTTGAAAACATCTTATTAACAGGTGTTGACCTCTGTTACTCTAAAACAGGTGTTAGCCATGCTTCTGGTAGTAACGAAGCGAAAGTAGGTCCTACATTAGGACAACCAGGCGTTTGGGTAGAAACTTACGCGGGTAACAAAGCAGAAACCCAAATAGCATTTGATAATGCTGTATCTGCACTTTCTGGTCAGGCAAAAGAAGCAAATGAATTAGGGATAAGTGTCTATAATCTTTCAGAAAATGCTGCAAAGGTTGAAAATATTGACTATATCCCAAGCTCGGCGCTTTCTTTTGATAATGAACAGAACAACACGTTAGAGATCATTAACCAAGCAATCCCTAGTTACACTCAAGATCAAAGTCGCCAAGACGCCAATCAGTTAATCACTAAACTACAAAAGCGCCTAAAAGATATTCAAGAAATAAAGCTATTAGCAGAAGAAGCATTAAGCTGTAATGAAAAATTATTTCAGAATAAAGGTCAAGAAAGTGAGAATTTTAAACATAAAATTCGTATGGACAAAATAGAGAAAAAATTTGATTCAAAATACAAAAAAACATCTGCATTTATTAAAAACTTTGGTTTAGACAAATTCATAAAATCAACACAAACACAACATGAATGGTCAGATGACAAAGTTGAAGAAACAGGTAAAGTATATTACCAAGCCTACATTGATTCATGTATTGAATTAATAACGTTAATTAAAGACAGCTGTCTACGTATACATTCAAGAATAGAAGAACTAAAACCAACTCCTAATATTGAGAGCTTATTCACTCAATGGCAAAACGATAAACAGCATGGCAGAGCTAAAAACTGGTTAGATACAACAGCGATAGAGTTAAGTGAATTACAGCGCCAGCAGTATGATAAGTTATTATCAACCTATAACGATATTCTAACTTGCGAGGATACAGCACATTTAACTAGAACGAAAAAAGAGGCTTCTCTTAGCGGTGTTAGACGAAAAATTATAGTGATGTACTATCAGCGTAATATTGATGCACTATCAGTGTTAGCTAATAGCTTATCTCATTATGATAAAAACAATGAACAAGCGAAACAGCTGCATCTATTAGCGACAGCTTATTTGTTAGCAGCCCGTAATAATCCTACCGAGTCTCTGAATTATTTTGACATGTTAAATCCGAATGAAGTACAAGAGGATGAGCTTCAACTTATTGCGGCTATCGCGATAAAGGCCAATCAATTAGATAAGGCCGAATACGCGTTAAAAGTTCTATCTGAACTTGCTGATATTTATATGCCAAAATATGCAAAATTACTCAAACTTACCGCTAACTATCAGGCTGCTATTGATCAATATAGTCAATATTTAGAGGCAAACCCTACTGACTTGTCTGTGTGGAATAGTTTAGGCAAACTGTATCTAGATTTAAAAGCTGATGAATCGGCCATTATGGCGTTTACTTTTGTCCTCCAACAGGAGCCAACAAACTTAATCGCTAAAAAATATTTGGAACAACTTGACCATTAAAAATTGAAATAAATACAGAGAGTTTACCGAGTAAATAAACTCTCTGCTTTATTGAAATCCTCAAGCGTATCAATATCAACAGATACTGACTCATCCATAATATAAGGGACTGAATAGTCATTATAGAACTGACCTAAATCATATCTTGGCAATACAAAAATAGCGCCATTAGGCAGTAATATATCGGCATTATTTTGTCGGGCATGCGATGTCTTACTTTGTTCTTGTTGATCAATAAAATTAGCATGACCACTCGCATTACAACGCATAATCCACGCATACTTTTGCATTATTTGATAACACGAAAACACTCGAGTTAACTTGTTGTGCTGGTGTTGCTGATATAAAGCTAATGCTTCATCGATATGAATATGAGTTCTTAACGGGCTAGTGGGTTGCAAATTAACAATACAGTCAAAAGTGTTATTCTGATTTTCTAGTTCATCAACGGTATATGAAATGGCATCCATTAAAGAGGCTGAATCTCCAGCCAACTCATCAGGACGCATAATAACGTTAGCCCCGTAATGAATAGCAATATCAGCATATTGTTTAGAGTCGGTTGAAACAACGACAGCATCCACCAAGGTCGAATTAAGAGCGGCTTCAATTGTCCAAGCTAACATAGGTTTGCCATGAAAAATTTTAATATTTTTATCCGGTAACCCTTTTGAACCAGAACGCGCTCCTATAAACGCTAAAACGCTTTTATCATCTAGCATAGTTATGCTCTTTTCTCTTGGCAGGTAATCAGTTTCACTAAAACTCTGTTTTCACATCTATTTGTGCTTGGTCGAAATCAGGCATTTTACCAATATCTAACCAGTATTCATGTATAGGGAAGATAGTGACATCTTCGTCATTAGCTATTTGTTGTTCAATAAGTGTCGGCATGTCAACCACTTGGTTTTTGTCTACTTTATCGACTAATTCAGGGTTTACAACATAAATACCTGCGTTAACAAAATGACGTTGCATGGGTTTTTCAACCATCGAAACAATTTGATTACCTTTTGATTCAATTACACCGTATGGTATTTGATACTCATATTCGGTAACGCACATTGTCGCGATCGAACTTTGTTGTAAATGGTAATCGAGCAAGTGAGCAAAATCGACTTTTGTTAATAAGTCACCATTCATCATGATAAGGGGTAAATCCGGCATGTTATCGGGTAACAAACCTAAAGCACCGCCAGTACCTAACGGAGAGTCTTCATAAACGTACTCGATGGAAACGCCCCATTTGTCACCATTACCAAAATAATCTTCAATCATTTCAGGCATGTAATGGGTGGAAATATAAAACTGGTGAAACCCTGAAGCAATAAAGTTTTCTAATATTGTTTCTAAAATAGGTTTTCCACCTAATTTTAGCAGCGGCTTAGGGCAGTTATCGGTTAATGGTTTTAAACGAGTACCAAAACCACCAGCCATAAGAAATACAGGATTGTCGTAATGACTACGTTCAACAATCTTTTTTAGTGTTTCAAGTCCAACAACAATATCGTTTTCAACCAAAGGAATAGCGAGTAAGGCTTTTCGGTTCATTAAGTTTAACAATTGGCTTTTTGACGTGCCACGCTTAGCAACAGAAGGATTTCGGTTCATCACCTGTTCAATGGCAGTATCCATTTCAACATGCCTAATTAGCGCTCGTCGAATATCGCCATCGGTAACCACACCTAACAGTGTATTATCAGCATCAACCACCAAAGCTAACTGCATAGCTCCTTTGTCGATAACTGAAATAGTTTCAGACATAGTTGCTTGGGGAGAAATCAGTATTTTTTTCCAATCTTCAACGGTCATAGATAGCCTTAATAATGCGCTGCTTGAGTCTATTTAAATAAAGCAATATTTACACCAATGATTACATCAATCAATTAGTGATCGACAGCTTTATCATTTCTCCCTGGGTAAAGTCTTTTATCGCAATACTCCCCAATACATCATAGTAGTGAATAGCCGATAAACCATTACCCGGTCTCATAACAATAATATCGCTTTCTTGAATAACCTGGCCTTGTTTAATATTTTTATTCGCCATAATGCTTTTACGCGCCACAGCAATATTTTTTTGCTCGCTTTGGGTTGCTTGTTTAACGGGTTGTCCAAGGGCTAATTCAATGTTTCTTATACCTATCACCATCGCTTTAAGTTCATCAGGTTCAAGTGAAGCTTTGTGATCTGGCCCCGGCATATTGCGATCTAGTGTAAAGTGTTTTTCAATAATACACGCACCGCGAGCAACTGCTGCTAATGAAACATCTATACCTTGAGTATGGTCAGAATAACCAATAGGTAAGCCTAAACATTCAGACATAACATCCATCGCAGCCAAATTGACTTCAGTTAATGGCGCGGGATATTCTGTAGTGCAGTGTAAAACTCTAACCTTTTCTTTTAATAATTGTTGACCCAACTCACTTTTATACGCATTTTTAAATGCCGTATTACTAGGTGGTTCACTGTCGGTATTTTTGTTATTACTGCAGATAAAACCAAATGCGATAACACTTAGGGCAAATTCAATTTCAGCCATACTCGACATGCCTGTAGATACAATTAAATCGCAGCCGGTTAATGCATGCTCTAAAACAAACGGCGTATTTGTGATTTCTCCAGACGGTATTTTTAACAAGGAAAGTTTCATCGTTTTAACAAGAAACGCTAAACTTTTCGACTCGAACGCTGTAGATAGATATCTTATACCTTGTGTTTCACAATAATCTTTTATGGCTAAATGGCTGTCAAAACTTAATTCAAGCTGTTTCAGCATAGCGAGTTGAGATTGTTCTTCCTGCGTATTCTTAACCTGATAATCAGCTTGTTTAGCGGTTGCAGAAGCAAGTAACTCAGACTTAAAAGTTTGAAACTTAACAATATCGGCTCCTGCTTCAATAGCTGCGTCAACCAACTTGAGTGCTAACGCAAGCTCACCATTATGATTAACGCCTGCTTCTGCAATAATTAAGGTGTTATTCATTGTCTATATCCAAATCGTAAAACGTTTTACCTGCATAAGTAGGTTTTTTATAGGCAATTAGGTGCTTTGCAATTTTTTGAGAAGCATTACCTTGCCCATAAGGATTGTTGTATGACGCTAAAGATTCTTGAGCTTTAAAATGAATGGCTTTTTTTATCGTTGCTATGATATGGCTAGTACTCTCCGCACAATGTAAAACTGACTCAGCAGCTAATCGCCCTTTTTGCCTATCGCCTATATTTACCGTAGGAACATAACATGAAGGCGCTTCAATAATTCCGCTAGATGAATTACCAACAACAGCCGTTGCTAACTTCATTGCTGATAAATATTTTATTCGCCCCATCGAGGTTAACAACAATACATTGTTATTTTCCTGACTAAACTCTTCTAACCTATCAATTAATTGTTGGCTAAAAGAATCGGCATTGGGATAGGTAATAACGAGGTTAAAATCGCTATGTTCCGCTAATGCATCAAGTAATTTATTAAGTTGAGCTACCGGCGATTTATCACTTAGTGTTACCGGGTGGTAGGTCACTAAAAAGAATGGAATAGTAAAATCAAAATTTAAAGCGATAGACAACTGCTCAGCGCTCATATATTCAAGCATATTAATATGGTCTAAACCTGGCGCACCAACATTAAAAACAGCTGATGGCTGCTCTCCCATTTGCACTAGGCGATTACGATAGGTTTGAGTTGAAGTAAAGTGAAGGTGTGACATTTTACTAATCGCATGGCGAATAGCATCATCCATTGCCCCCTCTGTTATTTCTCCACCATGAATATGTGCAATAGGTATTTGCAATAACATCGCCGCTTGGGCAACTCCTAACAACTCATAGCGATCGCCTAATAACACTAATATGTCAGGTTTATTTTTACTCAGTGCTGTTGTTGCTAATTGAATACAAGTCGCTAACGATTGACTCACTTGCTCGACCGATTCTGAGCCTTTAAAAAAGTCTAATTGTGCTGTTGCAGTAAAACCATCGGCTTCTATTTGATCTAAGGTATAGCCATGTTGCTTTGATAAATGGGTGCCACCAACATATAGTTGTAACTCAGCTTGGTTACTCTGGTGTATGTCGTCCAATAAAAGATGAAGAAGTCCATACTCAGCACGAGTCCCTGTAAAAACACCAATTTTATTCATAAAACCCTAATTACACGTTATAAATATTATGTTTATATTTTGATAAATTTTCTTTTTTTATAAACCAGCTTATCGTTTCTCGCAAACCTGCTTCTATATCGAAACTTGGTGAAAAATCCGTTAATCGTTTAATTTTACTATTATCGCACCATAAGCGCTGCACTTCAGATTTACCAGGTCTTATTCGTTGTTCGTCAACAATAAAATCGACATCACTCGCCATAATTCTTTTGATTAATTCCAGAGTATCACCAACGCTGATCTCAAAATTTGAACCGATGTTAACCACTTCACCAATACTTTCTTCACATTGGGCTAACGCCAAAAAACCACGGCAAGTATCAACAACGTAGTTAAAGTCGCGCGTCGGTGATACATCACCTAATTGAATGCTTTTTTCACCATTAGCAATTTGAGCAATGATAGTAGGAATAACCGCACGAGCAGACTGACGAGGACCATAGGTATTAAACGGACGTGCTATGGTTAACGGTAAATCAAAGGCATTAAAAAAGCTCATTGCCATACTGTCTGCGGCAATTTTTGACGCACTGTAAGGAGATTGCGGTTGTAATGGATGTGCTTCATCTATTGGAACATATTTAGCGCTGCCGTAAACTTCACTAGTAGAGGTATGAATAACACGACCCACTTTATTATCAAGCGCTGCTTGGCAAATATTTAATGTACCGGTAATGTTCGTTTCAACATAAGTTTGTGGAGCAACATAAGAATAAGGGATGGCGATAAGAGCTGCGAGATGAAAAACAATATCGATGCCTTCGGTGATCTTCCGGCAGAAGTGCGGATCACGGATATCACCACAAATCACCGTCACTTTTGCTAACTGTTCAATATCCTCTAACCAACCCCAATCATTAAAAGAGTTATATTGTGCTAGTGCTGTTACTTGATAACCTTCAGACACTAATAATTCGACAAGATGAGAACCGATAAAACCATCGGCTCCAGTAACTAAAGCTGTTTTACTAGACATGAAAAATACCACCTAATCGAGGGTATGAGAGAGATAATGATTATACGGTGAGTTGAAATTAATCTAAAACAACATTTTTATATGCGGATACCGCTTTTGAGCCCTTAAGCTGGCGTTGTAAACTACCAAGAACTTCTTGTTTAGATTTATTAATTTTTTCAATATGGACATTATCTCTACGTTGTATATTACGTAGAAATTGATGATATTGTTCCATCATCTCTTGTTTATTGGCCGCGCCTTCAACATGAGAGCTAACCCATTCAGATAATTCAACAAGCAGTTGCTGTCGTTGCGTTAATAGTAATGCGCAGGTTTCTTCATTTTTATCTGAAATTAGCAGCTCGATTTTTTCAGTTAAGCTGACAATTTTTTTTGATAGCTCAACAAAAACCACAACTTACGCACCTTGAGTTAATTTATTACGTTCATCAATTAACGACTGACCTGCTTTTTTCGATTCATCAGGCATTTCGAACCATGCATCTCTTAAAGGTTTTAAGAGTGATGTAATTTCATCAATTCCTTCTGGCTCTAAAGACAAGCTAATGTCGGTAAGTCGATCAATACAATAAGCGTATAAATCATCAAAACGTTGTGAAATTTCAGGCTCAGACGTAAAATCTAATGAGTTGCGAAGTGCATTGAGTATATTAATACTTTTAGTCATTGTTGTTGATTTAAGGGCTAAATCTTTACGCTCAATAGCTCCTTTAGCTTGAGATATACTCTGCAATACACCGTCAAACATCATTACAATGATTTTGTGAGGATCTGACGCTAAGATATTACTATCTATATTAACTTTTTTGTATGCTTGTAAATTTTGTCTCATAATGAGTACCTCTATCACTTATACCTAAACTAATAATAGTCAAATAGTATTTAAATACCTAACTATCTGATGAAGGGGGCGCTAATGCCGTTGTCAGCCAGGTAGCTGTAGCATTATAGCTAGCAACGGTTGAATCAAGAAATGAAAAACGTTTACGTAATGTTTCTTCATAGTCACGTAACCTTGTTTCCAAAGCCGTATATTCTTCTTCTACTTCAGTTAAATTTTCATTTAATGAGGTCTCTCTTTTCGTCAGCGTTCCATCAGTGCCATTGTAGTTTTCAATTAAAGATGTCAATTGCCCGACGATACCATCAGTACTAGCAAATATCTGGCCAACACCGCTAATGTTATTTTCGATTGCGTCTGATAGTTTTTCTGAGCCACTTTGTAAAGATCCGGCTCCGACAGTAGATATCTCTAATCGCCCTTCTTTATTAAAGGTGATACCTATATCACTTAAAGAAGCTGCTGAACTTCCTGATAAGCTACTTACCGATTCAATAACAATATTAGATAATTGCCCACGCATAGAACGTAAATCAGAATCAAACGCAAGCCGACCTTGTACAGGAGCTGCTAATCCAATCATATTTTCAACTAACGAATTGTAACCTGCCACAAATTCATTAATCAGCTCAGAAGCTACGCTAGTATCTTGAGCAATATCAAGCTTTGAAGTAACCCCTATTTCACTGACTTTTGAAGCAACAATAGTGACATCTTCAATATTATTTTTAAATTCATTGGTGGAATTTGTAATAACATTACCATCGATTTCAATAACGGCATTGTCAGCACTTTGAATTTCAGTCGCCGCTGTTGATAAACCACTTAAAGCAGCATCTCCTGAAGAAACCGTTAATACATTGTCAGTCCCAGTTTGAGTTGCACTGTAAGTTAAAAAAGTTCCACTGTCACTATTCACTAAAGTGACGTTCACACCAAAGTTTTCTGATGCCGAATTGATTTTATCTCTAATTGCAGACAAATCATCTGCCGCATCAAGGGTCACATCAAAGGTATCACCAGAAGCAGAATTAAAGGTTAATGTTCCACTACCAACAGTCGTTGAAGAGTCAGTATAGTTTGATGTTTGGATTTTTGTTTCTTGTGCAAGTTTAAGCACTTCAATTTCAAAAGAACCAGATGTGGCAAAACCATTACTGGTTGCGGTGAAATTATCACCTGAGGCGGTTATTGTTTGCTGATTAAAGTCGTCAGCATCTTTTAATTTATTTGCAACCGTTTGGAATGTAGATAAAGCTGACTTAAAACTACCTACACCAGAGAGTTCTGTGCGGTAACGATCTTCTTTATCTTGTAGTCTAATCTCATGTGGAACAGATTCGGCTGTTACGAATGCTTCAATGATAGATTCAAGTTCTAATCCAGAACCTATACCTGCTTGTGTAATATTCATAACTCTGTCTCCTATAAATTAAACACCAACCGAATAATGTGCCCTTTTAAATACTCTCATCAAGAAGTATACCAGTTTTTTTACTGACATCTTCTCTAAGCGCTACTATCTTCTGAGCAATAGATAAGATTTCTTCAGAGGGGAATTGCTTGATAAGCTCTTTATTTTCAGAATCGAAAATTTTAATCACTGTTTTTTCAGAACCGTCATCTTGTGTAAAATTAACCGTTCTTACTGGCATATTGATAAATTCAGCAATGGTCTTCATTGCCTCAGAAACCTTCTCGGCCTCTTGTTCTAGCTCTTTTTCATCACTTGCTGAGTTAAGTTTTTCTTCCTGCTTTCCGACTTTTTGTAATTCTGCAATCTTTTGCAGTTCAACAGTATTTCTATCGGCGGTAGAAGCATCAGCACTTACTGAGCCCTTCAATGCCAATTCAACTTGTGGTTTAGCAACTTTATTAGATTGGGTTAACTCATCAGTCATATGTACAGGGCTGCTTTTTACAACATTTATAGACATGTGACACCTCAAATATTAAATTCTTAAAACCAAAATGACACTCAAGCGTTGAGTGTCATTATTTTGCCGCTTATTACTTAACCATTATAACAATGATAAGGCAATTTGTGGTTGTTGATTTGCTTGCGCTAACATTGAGCTTGATGCTTGTTGCAATACAGAACTTTTCGCTAGTGCAGCAGACTCAGCTGCATAATCAGTATCAAGTACACGTGAACGTGAAGCAGATAAGTTTTGCGCTGTGTTATCGTTACTTCGAATAATTGAACTGAAACGGTTTTGCTTAGCACCTAAGTCAGCACGTACGCTGTTAACTTTACTTAATGCACTATCAACTAACCCAATAGCCGACCCTGCACCACCAGCACTAGATACAGTAATATTAGTAGCACTTAACATTGATGTTGCTGCAAAATCTTGTGAAATTGACACTCGAATTACTTGGCCAGCATCTGCACCTACTTGGAAGTCTTTACCTGTAAATGTTGCGTTTAATAAGTTTTCACCAGCAAAAGATGTGTCGTCAGAAATACGGGTTAATTCTGTTTCTAACTCTCCAAACTCCGCATCTAGTGCTAGTCTATCTGCATCACTGTTTGATCCATTAGCTGATTGTACAGCTAGAGTACGCATACGTTGTAAAGTATTTGTGTATTCATCTAACGCACCCTCAGCGGTTTGCGATAATGATATACCGTCATTCGCGTTACGAGAACCTTGGTTTAATCCGTTGATTTGTGCTGTTAAACGACTTGAGATTTGAAGACCTGCTGCATCATCTTTTGCACTGTTAATACGTTTACCAGAAGACAAACGTTCAAAATTACTTGCTAAGCTATTAGTTGAACTTTGTAACTGACGTTGCGAATTTAAAGATTGAATATTACTGTTAACTACTAAAGCCATGATGAAATCTCCTGGGTAAACTACCCTTCAAATTATTTAAGGACGAAGCAAGTATCTATTTAACGATTAATTTCACAATGCGTGATGCTTCTTGAAACCTGTATCGGTTACTTATTAAATAACTTTACGTTTTTTTTAATAAATTTTATAAAAAAACTTAAGAAATCACTTTACCTGTTGATTTTAATGACATATTTAAATAATAAAAAAACCCTCAGCAGAGGGTTTTTATTGAAAAAAATAAATAAATTACATTTATTGTAATAATGATAACGCAATTTGTGGCTGCTGATTAGCTTGAGATAACATAGAACTGGCTGCTTGTTGCAATACCGAGCTCTTAGCTAATGCCGCACTTTCTGATGCATAATCTGTATCCATTACACGCGAACGTGATGCTGATAAGTTTTGCGCTGTATTATCGTTACTTCGAATAACAGAGCTGAATCTATTTTGTTTTGCACCGAGCTCAGCACGAGTACTGTTTACCTTCACTAATGCACCATCAATAAGCCCTACTGCTGAAGTAGCACGAACGATCGATGATATTGTAGCTGTTGCTGCTGACAACATAGAAGTCGCGTTAAAATCTGATGGGATTGATAGTCTAATAACCTGGCCACCATTAGCTCCAATTTGAAAGTCTTTCCCGGTATACGTCCCGTTTAATAAATTTTCACCACCAAAACTTGCCTGATCTGATATACGTGTTAATTCTACCGTTAGTTCTTGGAATTCTGCATCCAAAGCGGTTCTATCTGCATCGGTATTTGAACCGTTTGCCGCTTGAATAGACAAAGTACGCATACGCTGTAATGCGTTTGTATATTCATCAAGCGCACCTTCAGCGGTTTGCGCAAGAGAAATACCATCGTTAGCATTTCGAGTTGCTTGGTTTAAACCATTAATTTGTGCGGTTAAACGAGCTGAGATTTGCAAACCTGCTGCATCATCTTTAGCACTATTGATACGTTTACCAGAAGATAAACGCTCAAAGTTAGTTGATAATGAGTTAGTTGCAGACCCTAAACTACGCTGCGAGTTTAACGACGCTATATTACTATTTACGACTAAAGCCATTGCTATCATCTCCTAAAGTTAGGTGGTGGTTCATTGCTGATAACAACATTTACCTGGAACCACATTGTATAATTTTTGACACACTGTAATTAATACATTTTTAATGCCAACATTTAAATAGAGCTAAATATAATTAAATAACGACAAACCTTTTACCTGAACAAAGGTTTGTTGCGCAGCTTGCAGCGCAACTTTAGATTGCTCGAAGTTGGCTACCGCTTTTGCAAAGTCTAAATCTTCTATATTTGACTGCCCTTTAGAAATAGTCAACTCTGTATCTTTATGGTTTTCAGACTGTATTTCAATAAGTTGCAATCTAATCCCCGCATCAGTTTGACGAGTGGTCATATGGTTAATTGAACGATCTAATTGTGTTAGTACTTCATCGTAATCCACCTTGTGTTGTATTGGATTACCAGGGTTTGAACCAACTCTCATCCAATCAATTGCCGATTTAATGGTATCGAATATACTTATATTTTCAGTTGGATCTAAAGTCAGTTGGTCGCCGGGCAAAGGGTTGCCGTTTAGCTGAACTTCTACACCGTTAAAGGCAATTGTTTGCCCTGGCGTATACGAAGCCGCTGGATATACCGTATTTGCTGGAGTATCACCATCTGTAACGGTTAATATCGGTGCAGCGGCAGTTCCACTAAAAGTAAACTGATAACCCGGTGGATTTGTAATAGGATCGTACGATGAAGGCACATCAATAACAGCTCGATTAACAGAAACTCCTGAAGTATTTGTTATGTAAGTCGGAGAAAAGTCACCTATTGCATTTACAATTTTTTCAAATGCTTCATCACCCGGTTGATTCGTTTCAATCATAACGTTTTTGGCAACTTGCAACTGACGCACACCGTTGTCACCACTATAATTGACCGAATTATCAGGTTGCAGAACAAAAGGTTCTTTATCTATTTGATAACCAGCAAATATGTATCCGCCGGTTTCATCCTTACTATTAGCGAGATCTAACATTTGAGATTGGCTATTATTCGCCAGTTCCGCTAGTGAATTTAAATCATCATCATCTAACGTACCGTTATTCGCTTGAATAAAGATGCGCTTTAATTCTTGCATTAAGTTTTGAGCATTATCGAAAGAAGTATCTTGTAAACTATTTCGGTTTTCAGCTTGAGTTATATTACGTTGATACTTTTCAATACTCATTAACTCTTCTTTGTAACCAGCTAAAGTTCCAAAAGCAACGGCATCATCTTTTGCGGTAAGAATTCGTTTGCCTGTCGACAAATAATTAGTTTGAGTATTTACATCAGATTGTAAGCTACCAATCTGTTGACTATTTAATAAATAAAACTGCTGGGTAGATACTCTCATAATTAACTCCTACCTTACTGCCTGAAGTAAAGTATCGAAAATAGTATTGGCTATAGAAATAATTTGTGAAGAAGCTTGATACGCTTGTTGAAATTTCATTAAATTCGCAGCTTCCTCATCAAGGTTTACTCCTGAGGTTGACTGATTACGATTATATGCTTTAGTAAAAAGGGCTTGAGCCGTTGACTCAACTAATTCTGCAGAACTCGCATTAGAACCAACATCGGATGTAGAAACGGCAAGACTTTGCCCAAAAGTATCTTTACTGCCGTTAAGAATACTTTTTTCTTGTGTTAAACCGATAAGTGTTGCGTTATTTCCATTACCTAAACCGAAAGAATCACCAATAGTAAACTCCTCTCTAGATAAAGCGCTTGCCCCATTAGGGCTACCTTTAATTTCAATTTGAAATGCTGCGATAGATGGAGAAGGAGGTAAATCGACCAAAGCACTATTACCTGCTAAGTATGATCCCGCGGCAATAGGCACTATAGGAGAGGCAACCGAATCGTAAACCCTATAATCAAAAACGCCTGGTGCGCTTTCATATATATCAACAGTTAAGCCGTCGTTCAAAGTACTTGAATAACTTTGTGCGGCCAAAGGATCGTTCATACTTGAGATAGTAACGCTACTACCACCTACGTTATTGTCAGATGTGGTTACATCTATTGGAGTACTTCCAGCGATACCAGCTCCATCACTTAGTTGCACTGTCATCAACGATGCGCTATTTTCCGTTGGTCTAATGGTAAATACGTCGCCTGCGTTAGGTGTTCCACCTTCTTCAATAAACTCAAAACCATAAACAGCTAAAGAAGCGGCATGCGATGCTCCAGCGTTACCCAGGTTAATGGTCGATTGATCTGTTAAATTTGTCATGATGAAATCGACACCGTCATATTTCACTTCAAATTCATCAGTTGGAACTTTTGTAATATCTGAAATTGTAACTTTAGCTTGCAGGCTACCAGTATTTTTTGACGGCGTTAATACTCGCCCTCTTTCTAATTGTATCGTATTAATATCGGTAAAAAAGTCTAACCCTTCTTGCTCATTTAAATCTAAGCCATCGTGCTGTGCCTGATTTAAAGTATCTGATATAGCCATAGAAATGCGGTTAATTTCGCTTTTTAACTGGGTTACATGTTCATCTCGAAATTCGAATTTAGCTGCAATTAAACCACCGACAACATTTCCATTTAATTGCACAGCACTGTTTGAACTTACAATATTTAAGGTGGTTTTATTTGGATCGGGATCGCCAGCACTAACGCTAACTGACATAGGAGTTATACCTGCCACTAACGTTGCGCCATTACCGATCATGACACTCATCACATTATTTTCGCTAGTAACGGTATTTACACTGACATATTTACTAAGATCATTTACCAATCTATCACGTGCATCTAACAAATCATTAGGCATACCCGCAGCAGAATCCTGAGTATGTAAAATTTGTTCGTTTATTTTTCCTATCTCGATAGATATTTGAGAAATATGCTCTGCTATTTGGGTTATTTCGCCATTAGTTGATTTTACCATTTGATCGAAGCTTGCATTTAATGATTTAAAATCCCCTGTTAACACTTCCGCTTGATTAATAGCCATGCTTCTTAATCCTAAATCACTAGGATTATCCGCAATGCTATTAATGGTTTGATAGAATTTATCTAATGAGGTATTAACTGCAGAACCAGAAAAGGTCATGACTTCGTTTAATTGGCTCAAATCAATATGAAGAGATTCGGCTTTGCTTAATTCAGTTTGACTGATTAATTGTTCTTTATAAGAGAACTGATCATAAATTCGACGGACATCTTCAATATAGGTTCCACCACCAATAAAATTGCCACCACTGTATAATCCCGCTGATGCGTTTTGCTCTGCCCGCTGGCGGCTATAACCTTCTGTATTTACGTTAGCAATGTTATTACCGGTTGTAGCAAGCTGCTGTTGAGCAGCGAGTAAGCCACTTACACCTGTATTGTATAAACTCACAGCCATGATTGCCCTCCAACCAGTAATTAAAAAGAAATAAAATAACTTACTGTCTTTATAAAAAGTTTTAGTTATTTATTTAGTAAGCCAGTTACAGTTTTTAATGTACCCATAATTTTATTTGCATAATTGGGATCAGTGGCGTAACCAGCACTT
>Ga0209291_1000876_pt1 | contig 28363 bp, 12 predicted proteins | sample GOMGulsemesocosm_FD_184633 | JGI IMG/M metagenome (GOLD analysis project Ga0209291, IMG submission 184633) | Methane-oxidizing microbial communities from mesocosms in the Gulf of Mexico - GOM9B Gulf of Mexico (SPAdes) (version 2) | ecosystem: Environmental > Aquatic > Marine > Cold seeps...
CGTGAAAATCGGAGATGAAGTAGATGCTGTTGTATTAACTTTAGATAGAGAAGATCGTAAAATGTCTCTTGGAATCAAGCAATTAACGCAAGATCCTTGGACTGATATTACTACTAAGTTCCCTGTTGGTTCTAAACACACAGGAACTGTACGTAACTTTACTAACTTCGGTGTTTTCTTAGAATTAGAAGAAGGAATTGATGGATTAATTTACATCTCTGACTTATCTTGGACTAAGAAAATTAAGCACCCATCTGACTTTGTTACTGTAGGTGATAAATTAGATGTTGTTGTATTAGAGTTAGACGTTGAAGGAAGAAAAATTTCTTTAGGTCATAAACAAACTCAAGATAACCCTTGGGATAAATATGAAGCTGAATTTGGTTTAGGAACTGTGCATACTGCAACTATTGATGAAATGGTTGATAAAGGAGCAACAGTAACAATCAATGAAGATATCGTAGCATTCATTCCTTCTCGTCATTTAGAGAAAGAAGATGGATCTAAATTGAAAAAAGGAGATTCAGCAGAATTTAAAATCATTGAATTTAACAAAGATTTTAAAAGAGTTGTAGCATCTCATACTGCACTTTTCAGAGAAGAAGAGGAAAAGAATGTAAAAGCTGCTGCTAAGAAAGCTGCAACTGCAGATAAACCAACTTTAGGTGATGCTAACAATGCGTTACAAGCACTTAAAGACAAAATGGAAGGGAAGTAATATTCACCTTATATTTTAAACTTAAAACCTCTCAATTTATATTGAGAGGTTTTTTTTATGCCCTTTGTTGAAATATAACTTAAGTTTTTGCTTAAATTTGTTTTCCAAATAACAGTTTGGAATTCATGACAAAACAAAAAGTGTTACTTAGTTCAAAAGAAGTCAACATTATACTTCACAGATTAACATCCCAGTTAATCGAAAAGCATGAAGATTTTTCTAATACCGTTTTAATAGGTATTCAACCAAGAGGTGTGTTTTTAGCTAATAGAATTAAATCCTTATTAGAAGATTTTTACAAGATTTCTAATGTAAAATTGGGCTTATTGGATATCACCTTTTTTAGAGATGATTTTAGAAGAGGCGATAAAACCTTAGAAGCAAATACAACTATAATTGATTTTATTATTGAAGATAAAAATGTAATTTTTATTGATGATGTACTGTATACAGGTAGAAGTATCAGTGCAGCATTAACTGCAATGCAATCTTTCGGAAGGCCAAAAGATATTGAATTGCTAACACTTATTGACAGAAGGTTTAGCAGGCATTTACCAATACAACCTAATTACAAAGGGAGGCAAGTAGATGTGATTAATGAAGAAAAAGTAGCTGTGAAATGGGCTGAAAATGATGGTGAGGATACTGTTTATTTAATATCAAAATAAAACGATGAGCGAATTAAGTGTAAAGCATTTATTAGGAATAAAATATATTCAACCCGAAGATATTGAACTGATTTTTCAAACGGCAGATCATTTTAAAGAAGTAATCAACAGGCCCATAAAAAAGGTGCCTTCTTTACGTGATATAACTATTGCTAATTTATTTTTTGAAAACTCAACGCGTACAAAATTATCTTTTGAATTAGCAGAAAAAAGATTATCAGCAGATGTAATCAATTTTTCCGCAGCACAATCTTCTGTAAAAAAAGGAGAAACTCTAATTGATACGGTAAATAACATACTTTCAATGAAAGTAGATATGGTCGTTATGCGTCATCCAAATCCTGGAGCAGGAGTGTTTTTGTCAAAACATATAAATGCAAGTATTATAAATGCTGGTGATGGAGCTCATGAACATCCAACACAAGCTTTATTAGATTCATACTCTATTCGTGAACGTTTAGGAGAAGTTGCTGGTAAAAATGTAGTAATAGTCGGTGATATATTACACTCTCGAGTGGCTTTGTCAAATATTTTTGCTCTGAAAAAGCAAGGGGCAAATGTGAAAATATGCGGACCAAAAACATTAATACCTAAACATATTGAAAAATTAGGGGTAACGGTTGAAACTAATTTGCGTAAGGCATTAGAATGGGCAGATGTTGCCAATATGTTACGTATTCAAAATGAACGATTAGATATTAGTTATTTTCCATCTACTCGTGAATATACACAGCAATATGGAGTTACAAAAGACTTACTAAACTCTTTAAATAAAGAAGTGGTAATAATGCATCCAGGACCTATAAATAGAGGAGTAGAGATTACTAGTGATGTAGCAGACTCTGATCAAGCAATAATATTAAATCAAGTTGAAAATGGGGTTGCAATTAGGATGGCAATCATTTATTTATTAGCTTCTAAAATAAAATAGTTATGATTTTAAGCAAAACAGGAAATATTACAGTAGTTACGCAAGAAAGAGCAACAATTGTAGATTTAGTAACGAATATAGATAAGAAATATGAACAATTAAAAAATGATAACATTATTGTAAATTTATTTTCTGTTAAAGAAATTCAAGAAACAGCAATTAATGATTTTTTATTGGTTTCAAAAAGGCATAAAGCTTCTAAACGATCATTTGTAATTGTTTCAAATACTATTTCACATAATGATATCCCAGAAGAGTTGTCATTAGTTCCAACTTTACAAGAAGCTCACGATATTATTGAAATGGAAGAAATTGAACGTGATTTAGATTTTTAGTTTACCAGTAGATATGATAATATATTGAAGTATTTTAATTACTATACATCCGAAATATAACAAATAATGAAACTTACTATTTTAGGATGTTACAGTGCTACTCCAAGAGCATTTACCAATCCAACAGCCCAAGTTTTGGATATCAAGGGAAACCTTTTTTTGATTGATTGTGGTGAAGGAACACAGGTACAATTACGTAAATTTAAAATAAAGTTTTCCAGAATTAAACATGTGTTTATATCTCACTTACATGGAGATCATTTTTTTGGATTAATTGGTTTAATTTCTACATTTCGTCTTTTAGGAAGAGAAGCAGAATTACATGTTTATGGGCCAAAAGGTATTAAAGAAGCTATTTTACTACAATTGAAATTAGGGAATTCTTATGGAGGTTATGAATTAATTTTTCATGAAATGACTTCTAATAAGTCTGAATTAATTTATGAAAACGATAAAGTAGAAGTTCATACAATTCCTTTAAAACACAGGGTATATACAAATGGTTTTTTATTCAAAGAAAAACTAGGGGAACGCAAATTGGATATCAATTCAGTATTAAGTAATGATGTAGAGCAGTGTGATTATAGAAATATAAAATTAGGTAAGGATGTCGTAAACAGACATGGTGATTTAATAGTAAATTCATTAGTCAGTTTTGACCCCGAACCACCAAAAAGCTATGCTTTTTGTAGTGATACTAAATATACGGAAACGATTATTCCAATTATTGAAAATACTACAGTACTTTATCATGAAAGTACTTTTTTAGAAGAACATGCGTACTTGTGTAAAAAAACGAAGCATGCTACAGCAAAAGAGGCTGCTACAATAGCATTGAAAGCAAATGTAAAACAACTTATATTAGGGCATTTTTCAACCAGGTATGGTAATATTGAATGCTTTAGAGAAGAAGCAAGTACTGTGTTTAATAACGTGCATTTAGCTGATGATGGTAAAGAATTTAATCTTTAATAATTCTTTTCGACATAAATTTTAAATCTATCCATCCATTTCATCATTTGTTTTTTGAAAAAACTAGATGCTATTTTAGACATTAGTTTTACAATGAAGCCTCTAAATTCAAGGTATTCAATTTCTACATGATATTCTGTAACGGTAGGAGTAATTTTTTTTAGGTTCACCTTCATGGTATTGCTAGTGTATTTATGATCGTATTTTGCATAAAATACAGCTGGTAACTTGTTTTCTATAATCGTTTCAAATAAATTAAATTTTTTATAAACCAACTTAGCTGTAGCTCCTTTGGTTCCTTTTTCTCCTGTTAATTGAATAATTTCGACAAAACCTTCCTGACATGCTTTCATTGCTTTTTGGATTTTCAAAAGCAGTACCTACATCTTTGATATTTTTATTGATAACAACAACATAGTTAAATTTCATAATTCTTTTTTTAATGATGAATCTAAATATAGGATTTCATAAAGATAATTAAATCTTGTAAATTGCACCATATGAATAACGATTTAAGTAATTATAGAAAATCATACGAAAAATCAGAGCTTTTATTGAGTACTGTTCCTGATAACCCTATGCAGTTATTTCAAACATGGTTCTATGAAATAGACAATTCTGGTTCTACTGATGAAGCTAATGCAATGAATGTTTCTACTATTGGATTGGATGGGTTTCCGAAAAGTAGGGTGGTATTGCTTAAAAAATATACACATGAAGGGTTTATATTTTATACGAACTATAACAGTGAAAAAGGAAAGGCTATTGCTAATAATAATAATGTATGTGTTTCTTTTTTTTGGCATGCTGCTGAACGCCAGATAATTATTAAGGGAAAAGCAGAAAAAATTGCAGAGAACTTATCTGATGGTTATTTTGAATCTCGACCTAAGGGTAGTCAGTTAGGAGCTGTTGTTTCAAATCAAAGTGAAGTTGTAGATAGAACGAAGCTAGAAGAAAAATTAAAGTCTTTAGAAGCTTCATATTCTAATAAACCTATACCACGTCCAAAACATTGGGGTGGTTTTCTCATTAAACCAGTTGAAATAGAATTTTGGCAAGGGAGACCTAACAGGTTACATGATAGGATTAGATATCAATTAGAAGAAGACTATTCATGGAAAATTGAACGTTTAGCTCCTTAATTTTTTTGGTATTGATTGTTTCTCTCTTTAAATTATTGGATTAAAACCAATATACTTCAATAATCACCAATAATCTAAGTGATATTTATATTATTATCAAAAACAAAAACCACCTCGCTTATAGTTCCATTTGTTATTGTATACTACTATACAATTGAAGCTACTTACGAAGTAGTTTAGCATTCAGGTAGATAGTTTTTTTAAAACTACTCTGTGTATGTAATTTAACTTAAACCTTAATAATTACATCTCATTGACACCTTGTACATTGTAGTTTGTGTCATTTTACTATTTCAAATAAGGAAACTATTCGTATTTATAATCAATTAAAATCCCAAGTAATCATTGATAATAAACACGAATTAATTCCCTGAATTAACATTGCTATATTAGATTTTTAAAAAACTACTCCGTATATAATGGCTCAACTTAAACCCAATAATTACACAATTTCGAAACCTCAATACGAAGTAGTTTTATTTTTAGTTCATTTTTTCAATTACAAATTCAGTTCTTCTATTTGCTTGATGTTTGTCTTCATCACACTTTATATTATTACCACAGTCATTCGTTAATTGGTATTCTCCATGACCCTTGTGTGATGTTATTCGTTCCACTGTAATACCTTGCTGAATAAAATAATCATAGGTTGACTTCGCTCTTCTTTCAGATAATTTTTCATTGTATTTATCAGAACCTCTTGAATCAGTATGTGATTCAATATGAATGACCATATTTTTATATTTATTCATTACTGCTACAATTTTATTTAATTCAGGTTTAGCATCTTCTCTGATATCGCTTTTATCAAAATCAAAGTAGATAATATCGGCACTTAATCCTGCTAAAATATTCATATCTTTTAAAGGATCAAGTTCTAAGTTTACAATCATTTCAGAATAGGATTCTTGGTTATATGAATTAAAAGGCTTTAGTACGTTTTCAAATTTTGGTTTATCGCCATTTAGTTGAAAATTGGTATCTCGATCAATTAATTTTTCATAATATCCATCTTCTTCAGTTTGAATTTCAAACACAATATTTCCCTTACTATTCGATAAAATTACAGTTGCATTTTCTAGTGGTTCATTTGTGATTTTATCGGTAATAATTCCTTTTAAGGTAAAGTCTCTTTTTCTTGTAAAGGTGTAGATATCATCATCCCCTATACCACCTTCTCTGTTGGAAGCGATATAGCCTTCTGAACCTAAATCATTTAAATAATAAGAAAAGTCATCACTACCGCTATTAATTGGTTCTCCTAAATTAGTTACATTTTGGTAAGTATCATCAATTAAATCGGCTGTAAAAATATCCAATTGCCCTAGTCCTAGATGTCCTTCTGAAGAGAAGTATAGTTTTTTTTCTAATGCATGGTAAAATGGAAACATTTCATTTCCTTCGGTATTAATAGTTTCTCCAAGATTAATGGGTTTTTTAACTCCACCTCGGTCGTGAATTTCAGAAACATAAATATCAGATCCTCCAAACCCTCCGGGCATATCAGAAGTGAAAAATAATTTTTTACCATCCGCACTTATGGCAGGATGTCCGACAGAATAGGAATCGCTACTGAAGAATAGTGGTATACTATTTTGCCATTGACCATCAATCCATTCTGCTTTGAATATTTTTAAATTATTAGTTCCACTATCGTCTTTAATTGATTTTTTATTAAAGTAATTATTACGTGTAAAATACATGTATTTTCCGTTAGGAGTAAAGCAAGCTGCCCCTTCATGAAATTTTGTGTTTACACCATCAACCATTCTAGTGACAACCTCAGAGGTATCACTTACTTTAAAAATATCTAAAAAGGGTTGATTATTCCAGTTGTAAATACGTTTTGTACTGGCATCCTCATCTTCTCTGGCTGAAACAAAATAAGTGTGTCCATTATGCTTTACAGCACCAAAATCACTATTTATAGTATTCAAGGGGCTATTTTTTATAGCATACCTATTTTCTCTTTTTTGAATAATATCAATAAAATCAAGGTTGTTAAAAAACTGTACCACCCTCGAGTCTACCACTCCTGTAGCTTTGAACTTTCTCATCCACACTTTCGATTCTTTATATTCACCTGTTGCTCTTAGTACTTGAGCATATGCATAATAGTATATTGGATCAATGTTGCCACTTTTTACAACCATTTTGTAATAGGGGGCAGCTTTTTGTGGTTGACGGAGTAGCATGTAACAATCTCCCAATTTTTTATGAACATGAAGGTTATTAGGCCTTTTCTGTAGTTCAGATTGGTATAATTTTATAGCTTTCATATAAGAGAACTTACTGAAATGCTTGTCGGCTTGTTTCACTTTTCCACTTTGAGCATAAAGCGTTATGCTTGTAAGGAAAATACAGATGTATAGTACGAGTGTTTTCATTTGTTAATAATTTTTATCCTAGATAGTTATACCTATTGATTAGTTTAAAAATATCTAGGTGATTTATATTTGGTAGTTGGAAATTTAAATTCATATATTAAAATAATTTCATGTGATCCCGAAGTATACTTTCTGATATCAGAGAATGAATATTCATATGCATATCCTATTCTTAATTGTTTATTGATTTTAAAATCAAATATTCCTCCAAAAGCATCATCATGTCTGAATGACCCACCAATCCAAAATTTCTCATATAATAGAAATAAAGCACTTACTTCTACTGATAGGGGAGACCCCTTGGTATATTTTGTAGAAAATGAAGGTTTTAATTTAGTATTTGGTGTAAGATCAAAAACATAGCCTCCAATAGCATAATAGTGGTTTCGTTCTAAGGCAACAAAATCATCATTTTTATTATAATCCGTAGTAATTAGTCTAGGGGTTGAAAGTCCTAAATACCATTTATTAGTATGATAGTATACACCAGCTCCAACATTAGGAGTCCAACGATTTAGTTTATCTTGAAGACTAGGGTCTTCGGCTACAGTACTTTCTAAAAAAAAGCGTTGATCTAAATTGTACTGACTAAACCCACCTTTTGCCCCAAATGAGAAAAAGTGTTCTTCTTTTATTTTAATGGTATAGGAATAATCTACATATAATGATGTGAAATTTTCATAACCTGTTTGATCATGAACAATGGATAGTCCTAGTCCCATTTTATTGTTTCTTAATGGTGTATTAGCAGAAACAGTTGTTGTTTTAGGAGCATCATCAACACCTACCCATTGGTTTCTGTTTACTGCTACTGCATATAATGAACCTCTACTACCTGCATATGCAGGATTTACCGCTACCGTATTATACATGTAGTGTGTAAATTGAGGTTGTTGTTGGGCATTTACTAGATTTGGAGTACTAAGTAGGCTAATCAAGATTAAAATTACTTTTTTCATAATGATTGTGTTTTATATTTATTTAGTACTTAGGTAAACATGTCCTGTTATTGGTCTTACGCCACTGTTTCTAAATTCAATGATGTAATAATATGTTCCTGTAGGGAGTTTATTATCACCTCCAATGGTCACTCCACCTCCAGAGGTACCTCTCCATCGTCCTTTTTTGGAATCATAATTAGCACTTTGAAATACTAAGTTCCCCCATCTGTTAAACATTTTTAAGTTAGGAATACCGCAATCATCAATTCCTTCTACTTCAAAATAATCGTTATAAATATCACCATTAGGAGTGATGGCTTTTGAGATAAGCATATCATCTAAACAATCACAAAAAGGATCTACAAGAAGGATTTGTTCTTCGATAGTTTCATTTCCACAATCATCTGTTAACACCCAAGTTCTAATAACTTTATAATCATCAAATCCTTCCGTACCTTCCGTTGTTTCTGTAAACACAATATTAGTATCTTCAGAACAAAGTTCTTCAATTTGTAATACTGGCACTGGCGGAAGTTCATTGCAAATGAATGTAGTGTCAACAAGATCTGATATTAGTTCTGGAGCAGTTGTATCAGAAATAGTAAATATTTTTTCTTGTGTAGAAGTTTGTAATCCACAATCATCAGTTGCTATAACTGTTATTGTAATAGTGTTTGTGCATCCATCGGATACCCATTCACCTTCAATAATACTTAATGTTGCGCTACTACAATTATCACTAACAATTACCCCAGCAAAGTCATTAATCCATTCAATATATTCTTGATTAAGTGAAGGGTTAGTTCCTGTACACTCTGCATTTCCATCACTCCCTTCTGAAGTTATTATTGGCGCAGTAGTATCCTCAAGGGTTAATGTTGCTGTAAGTGTTTGAATGTTATTACAATCATCTGTAACTGTATAGTTCACAACGATTGTTCCACCAACACCACAAGTAGTACTTAGGTTTGTAAATTCATAATCAGAAGTAACTACGTAAGTATTGTCAATGTCACAGGTATCAGTACCGCAGGTTTGTAGTGTAGTAATGTTATCTGTATTCCATTGATTGGCAATAGTTTCGTTTTCCTCACCAGCACACTCTAAAGTGGTATCAAGTACAGCACAGTTCCCTAAATCAGGAGGTGTAGTGTCTTCTAAAGTTAAAACAGCTGTTAATGTAGCTGGGTTTCCACAGTCATCAGTAGCAGTATAGTTTACTGTAATTGATCCTCCAGCGCCACAAGTACTACTTAAGTTAGTGAACGCATAATCGGAAGTTATGGTAATAGCAATATCTTCAGCACAATTTTCAAGCGCTGTAATATTATCGGCATTCCATTGGTTAGCTACGGTTTCATTATCTGCTCCTGAACATTCTATAGTAGTATCAACTACATCACAATTAGTTAAATCAGGATTTGTACCGTCAGATAGCGTTAATGTAGCTGTTAATTTTGTTTCATTACCACAATCATCTGAAATGCTATAATCTACTGTAATAGATCCGCAAGGTCCACAAGAGACATTTAAGTTTTCAAAATCATAGTCAGAAGTAACTACAAACGAATTGTCAGAATCACAATTATCTGTAGCACAGGTTTGTAGCGCTGAAATATTATTCGCATTCCATTGGTCGGCAATCGCTTCATTTCCATCTGCACTACATTCCACAGTAGTATTTGTTACGGTGCAATTTCCTAACTCAGGAGGAGAAGTGTCTTCTAAGTTTAGTTTAACTGTAAGCTGTTGACTATTATTACAATCGTCAGTGATAGTATAGATTACTGTAATTGTACCACCAAGTCCACAAGTTTCATTTAAGTTAGTGAATGCATAATCAGAAGTTACCACAAAGGTGTTGTCTATATCACAGCTATCAGTCCCGCAAGTTTCTAAAGTGGTAATATTAGCAATATTCCATGCATCAGCAATAGCTTCGTTGTCTTCCCCAGCACATTCTATCGTTTCGTCAGTTACTGTACAATTCCCTAGTTCTGGAGGAGTAGTGTCCTCGAGGGTTAATGTAGCTGTAAGTTGTTGACTATTGTTACAGTTATCTGAAACAGTATAGACAATTGTAATTGTACCTCCGGCTCCACAAGTTCCACTTAAGTTAGCAAATGTATAATCAGAAGTTACCACAAAGGTGTTATCTATATCACAACTATCAGTTCCACAAGTTTCTAAAGCAGTAATGTTAGCAATATTCCACGCATCAGCAATAGATTCGTTGTCTTCACCTGCACATTCTATAGTTTCATCAATTACTGTACAATTCACCAAATCCGGTGGAGTTGTATCACTAAGGATTAATGTGGCATTATGGGTTGAAGTATTTCCACAATCATCAGTAATGGTATAAATTACTGTAATAGTTCCTCCTTGACCACAAGTTGTATTTAAGTTGGAAAATGAATAATCTGAGCTCACTTGCCCGTTAAAGTTAATATCGCAGGTATCAGTACTACAATTTTCCAATGCTGTAATATTATTGGTATTCCACTGATCAGCGATAGCTTCATTATTAGTACCTGAACATTCTATAGTTTCATCCGTAACGGTACAATTTATCAAGTCGGGTGGAGTAGTATCTTCAAACGTTAAGCTAACATTTAATGTAGCACTATTATTACAATCATCCGTAACAGTATAGGTAACAGGTATTGTACCTCCAAGCCCACAAGATATTACTAGATTGTCGTAAGTATAGTTAGAAGAAACGGTAATATTTAAGTCATCAGCACAGGATTTAAGTGCAGTAATATTATCTAAGTTCCATTGGTCAGCTAATGCTTCATTATTATTACCTGAGCATTCTAACGTTAAATCGTTTACATTACAATCAGATAAATCAGGGATGGTAATATCATCAAAAGAAAGTATCACATTTAAGTTACTACTGTTTCCACAATCATCGGTAATGATATAGTTTACACTTAAGGTACCACATGGTCCACAAGTGGTATTTAAATTATCGAAGTCATAGTCTGAAGTTATTGTTAAATTGATATCACAATTATCTGTAGCACATGCTTCAATTATAGTAATATTATTAGTATTCCATTCATCAGCTGCAGTTTCATTATTATCAGTACATTCTAAAACTGTATTTGCTAATGTGCAATTGGAAGTATCGGGAGCAATTGTATCTCTAATAATAATGGATTGTGTAACTAGTATTTGATTGTTACAATCATCAGTTACCGAGTAAGTTCTAGTTATTGTTTCTGGGCAACTTAATCCGTCAGAATCATCAGAGACCCATAGCACCACAGGAGCGATAAGGCAATTGTCAGAGGCATCAGTTACTACATTAATATTTTGGTTTGGTACATCTTCAATACATTGTACATTTATTGGTTGAGGGTTAGAAGCTGTAGGGTTAGTAGTATCATTAACAATAATTGATTGAGTTACTAGTATTTGGTTGTTACAATCATCAGTTACCGAGTAAGTTCTTGTAATTGTTTCTGGGCAACTTAATCCGTTAGAAACATCTGATACCCATATTACTACAGGATTAATGCCGCTATTATCATTTTCGTCTGTTACAACTAAAACATTTGGGTCAGGTACATCACCAATACATTGTACATGTATTGGTTGTGGGTTAGAAGCCGTAGGAGGGGTGTTGTCTCCATTTAAAAGTACAATTGTTTTTTGTACTGTACATCCATTTGCATCTGTTACTATAACTGTATATGTTCCTGCTGAAAGGTTTGTCAAATCTTCAGAATCATTATCAGGGTCTTCAAAGTCATCATTATCCCAGTCATATGTATAGGGAGCTAAACCTCCTGTAACAGTTATATCAATTGATCCGTTTGAACCATTATAACATGAAGGGTTAGTATGTATTTCATCAATTGATAATGCTGCTGCTACAATAACCTCCATTGGAATGGTGGTGTTTTCTGAAAAAGGGGTATCAGTATCTCTAACTGTTAAGGTAACATAGTATGTTCCGGCACCTGGAAAAGTATGACTAAAAACTGCATCTGATGGCATTGGTACTGTAGGTCCTTCTACTGGTCCTGTACCAGCGCCATTATGTCCCCAATCCCAAGTATAAATGTATGGATTAGGAATTAAATCATCAATTGCGTTTGCTACTAAGCCACCTGTTGTTGTAGAAGTAAAATCAATTGTAAAATCGGAAGTACAATTTGTCTCATAAATAAAATTTGTAACCAAAGGAGCGCTTACAAGAATATCACCTACATTTTCACATTGCGCTTTGTTGTAATCTTCAATTTGAACATTATCACAATTTACTCCACTACCTGAAGTTATCCAACCTAAAGTGGTGTTGGATAAAATAAGTTCATCTCCACAATTCCATGAAATGGGAGCGATTAAAACTTCATTGGTGGATGAATTTGAACTTACTAATTCATCAATGCATTCCTGATAAAAATTGGTGGTACTCGGGCTTCCATCTTGATAATTTGTTATCAAATCAGAAAAAACAGTAAATGCACTTACTGTTGAATTTGCATTTGATTCATACTTCACCCAAAGATATGCGTTTACGGTTTGCCCTGGAGAACAGTCACCAAGTTCATTACCATTTACATCAGCTAAGAAGACTTCAAAAATGGTGTAATTATTTGAATTACAACCTAAATTTTCATTACGTAAATCATCGGTAGGTAATAGCTGTGCATATATATTAGTAGTAGAAAATACTAATATAAATAATGCTACGGTGGTTAAATAAAAATTTTTCATAATTCCTCATTGTTTCATTAATAAAATAATGATAACATCTGAAGGAAACATTCAAAGCAAAATATGGGACGCTTTTAAATAATTATAAATGAAGAAGTTTTTTATGTGGGGTAATGTAGTGCGTTTTGTTTAATGTATTTTAGGTTAATGAATACATTACGAGGTATTGTAAATATACAAATAAATCATCAAAAAATAAGATAATATGTTGTTTTTTAACGTTAAAACGTATTTATTTCTGTCTTATTATGCGTTTTGAGAATAGTTAAGAATGAAAATTTATTTAGTATATAAAATCATTTAAAACTGTTTTAATTTTTAAAGAACTACTTCGCATATAATTAATTGACTTAAACCCAAGTAATTTCACAATTTCGATACCTTATCACGAAGTAGTTTTTTTATTTATACTTATTTAGTACTTAGGTATACATGTCCGGTTAAAGGTTTAATATTACTATTTCGTATTTCAATGATGTAATAATATGTTCCTGTAGGTAGTTTATTACTCCTTCCAATAGTAGTTCCTCCATTTTCTGCGGTACCTCTCCATCGTCCTTTCTTGGAGTCGTAGTCAGCACTTTGGTATACTAAGTTCCCCCATCTATTAAATATTTTCAGTGTAGGAGTACCACAATCATCAATACCTTCTACTTTAAAGTAGTCGTTATAAATATCGCCGTTAGGAGTAATGGCTTTAGAGATAAATTTATCTTCAAGACAATCACAGCCTGGTTCAACAAGTAGTGTTTGTTGTCTAATAGTTTCATTTCCACAATAATCAGTAATTATCCAGCTTCTGATTATTTTATAATCGGAAGCGCCTTCAACACCGTCAATGGTAACGGTATAAACTACATTTGTTTCTTCAGAACACTCTTCAATTATATCGAATACTGGTACTGGAGGAAGTTCATTACAATAGAAAACAACCTCTTGAATTTCAGGAGTTATTTCTGGTGGTGTTGTATCGGAAATAGTAAATGTTCTTTCTACTTCAATTGCTTGTATACCACATTGATCAACAGCTATAAAAGTTACTGTAATACTATCAGAACATCCATCATTTGTCCATTGACCTTCAATAAAACTAAGGGTTACTGAGCCACAATTATCCGTAGCCGTTATTCCTGCATAACTACTTACCCAGTCAATATAGTCTTGATTGATAGAAGGGGCAGTACCTGTACATTCAGCACTTCCGTCATCACCCTGAGTAAGTAAAGGTGGAGTACTATCATTTAAAGTTAATGTAGCTGTAAGAGTTTGACTGTTGTTGCAATCATCAGAAACAGTATATATTACTGTAATAGTTCCTCCAACTCCACAATCACTACTTAGTTGTGTGAAATCATAATCAGAAGTTACTCTATAAGTATTGTCTACATCACAAGCATCAGTACCACAGGTTTGTAATGCTGCAATATTATCTGCATTCCATGCATCAGCAATACTTTCATTATCAGTACCAGCACATTCTAAAGTAGTGTCTACAACGGTACAGTTTACTAAATCTGGTGGAGTAGTGTCTTCTAGTGTTAATGTTGCTTGAAGGGTAACACTATTATCACAATCATCAGTAGCAGTATAGACTACAGTAATTGTTCCTCCAGCTCCACAAGTAGCACTTAAGTTTGTGAAAGCATAATCAGAAGTTATAGTAACAGCAATATCATCAGCGCAATTTTCAAGAGCAGCTATATTATCTGCATTCCATGCATCAGCAATACTTTCATTATCAATACCTGAACATTCTATAGTTATATCTTCTACATTACAATTTGTTAAATCAGGATTTGTATCATCAGATAAAGTTAATGTAGCTGTTAATGTTGTTTCATTACCACAATCATCTGAAATAGTATAGTTCACAATAATAGCTCCACATGGTCCACAAGAGAGATTTAAGTTTACAAAATCATAGTCAGAAGTAACCACAAAGGTATTGTCAATATCACAAGCATCTGTAGCACAATATTGTAAGGCTGCAATATTATCTGCATTCCATTGGTCGGCGATTGCTTCATTTCCATCAGCTGTACATTCTAAAGTTTCATCCGTTATTGTACAGTTTACTAAATCTGGTGGAGTAGTATCCTCAAGGGTCAATGTAGCTGTAAGTTGTTGGCTGTTGTTACAGTCATCTGAAACAGTATAGGTTACTGTAATAGTTCCTCCGGCACCACATGTTCCATTTAAGTTAGTGAATGCATAATCAGAAGTTACCACAAAGGTATTATCTATATCACAACTATCAGTACCACAGGTTTCTAAAGCGGTAATATTATCTGCATTCCATTGGTCTGCTTTAGTTTCATTATTTGCTCCATCACATTCTAAAGTTTCATCTGTTACTGTACAATTCACCAAATCCGGTGGAGTTGTATCCTCAAGGGTTAATGTTACGTTTAATATTGCACTGTTATCACAATCATCTGTAACGGTATAGGTTACAGGGATAGTACCTCCAAGCCCACAAGATGTTACTAAATTAGTGTAGGCATAGTTAGAAGAAACGGTAATATTTAAATCATCAGCACACGCTTCAAGCGCTGCAATATTATCTGCATTCCATTGATCAGCTAATACTACATTATTATCTCCGTCACATTCTAACGTTAAATCATTTACATTACAATCAGATAAATCTGGAATGGTAATATCGTCAAAAGAAAGTATTGCATTTAAATTACTACTGTTCCCGCAATCATCTGTAATGGTATAGTTTACACTTAATGTTCCACAAGGTCCACAAGTTGTATTTAAATTAGAGAATTCATAATCAGAAGTTACCTGTCCTGAGAAGTCAAGATCACAACTATCACTTACACAAGCTTCTAATGCTGCAATATTTGCTATATTCCAGGCATCAGCAGCAGCTTCATTATCATCAGTACATTCTAATACTTGACTAGTTACTGTACATCCAGATAGATCTGGTGGAGTAGTGTCTTCTAGAGTTAATGTAGCGTTTAAGATTTCTGCATTTCCACAATCGTCTGTAATAATATAGATTACTACAATAGTACCACCAAGTCCACAAGTTGAACTTAGATTACTATAAGCATAATCAGAAGTTACTTGTCCTGAGAAATCAGGGTCACAACTGTCACCAACACATCCTTCCAATGCAGCGATGTTATCTGCATTCCATTGGTCTGCAATAATTTCATTGTTTGCTCCATCACATTCTAAAGCTTGACTAGTTACTGTACATCCAGATAAATCTGGTGGAGTAGTGTCTTCTAAAGTTAATGTAGCGTTTAAGATTTCTGTATTACCACAATCATCTGTAATAGTATATATTACTGCAATAGTACCACCAAGTCCACAAGTAGAACTTAGGTTACTATAAGCATAATCAGAAGTTACTTGTCCTGAAAAATCAGGGGAACAACTATCTCCTACACATGTTTCAAGAGCAGCGATGTTATCTAAATTCCATTGGTTTGCAATAGTTTCATTGTTTGCTCCATCACATTCTAAAGCTTGACTAGTTACTGTACATCCAGATAAATCTGGTGGAGTAGTGTCTTCTAAAGTTAATGTAGCGTTTAAGATTTCTGTATTACCACAATCATCTGTAATAGTATAGATTACTGCAATAGTACCACCAAGTCCACAAGTTGAACTTAGGTTACTATAAGCATAATCAGAAGTTACTTGTCCTGAAAAATCAGGGGTACAACTATCTCCTATACATGTTTCAAGAGCAACGATGTTATCAAAATTCCATTGGTCTGCAATAGTTTCATTGTTTGCTCCATCACACTCTAAAGCTTCACTAGTGACTGCACAAGCAGATAGATCTGGTGGAGTAGTGTCTTCTAGAGTTAATGTAGCGTTTAAGATTTCTGCGTTTCCACAATCGTCTGTAATAGTATAGATTACTGTAATAGTACCACCAAGTCCACAAGTTGAACTTAGGTTACTATAAGTATAGTCAGAAGTTACTTGTCCTGAGAAGTCAGGGTCACAATTATCTCCTACACATGTTTCAAGAGCAACGATGTTATCTAAATTCCATTGGTCTGCAATAGTTTCATTGTTTGCTCCATCACATTCTAATGTTTGACTAGTTACTGTACAACCAGATAGATCTGGTGGAGTAGTATCTTCTAAAGTTAAAACTACATTTAATACTGCAGCACCACCACATTCATCAGTAACTGTATAGGTTATAGGAATAGTACCTCCAAGTCCACAAGTTGTATTTAAATTAGTATAGATATAGTTAGAGGTTACGGTAATATCAGTATCATCTTCAGCACATGCTTCAAGTGCAGCAATATTGTCTGCATTCCACTGATCAGCAATAGCTTCATTATTTGCTCCATCACATTCTAGAGTTCCATTTACAACAGAACAGTTAGATAAGTCCGGAGGAGTATTATCATTAAAAGAAAGATTAAGAGTAATCGGAGAATTATTTCCACAATTATCAATTACATCATAGGTAACACTTAATGTCCCACATGGTCCACATTCTTGATTTAAGTTTGCAAAATTATAGTTTGAATTTATAGTTAAATCAGTATCACAATTATCCGTAGCACAAGCTTGTAAAGCAGCTATATTATCTGCATTCCATTGATCAGCATTAGCTTCATTGGTTGTTGCATCACAATTCAAGGCAGTATTAGCTGCTAAATTACATGAAGTAATGTCGGGGGCAGAATTATCATAAATACTTATTGTTTGTACAAAATCCGTACTTGTGTTTCCACAACCATCGGTAAAGTTCCAAGTACGTACTCTTACATATGCATTCGCACAATTTGCATCTTCAGTTGTTTCATCACTAATTAAGTTTAATGTTGGATCAGCAGTACATGTATCGGTAGCTGATGGCTCTAAGGTTAATGCCGTAGCAATACCAGAAGCATCATCACATTCTAAAGTTGCATCTAAACTTCCTGCAACAGTAGATACTGTAGGAGGTATAGCGTCTTGAATAGTAATTAATTGAGTGAATATACTACTTTCTCTACCACATATATCTGTAAATATCCAAGTATTGGTATAGGTTCCATTTGAGCCACATAAACCTGAAGGAACAAAATCTCCAGCTGTTTTTACAGGTATTAAATTACAATCTTCTAATTCAGGTATTAATGCTTGTGCATTTAGTAACCCTTGAGTATCGTTACATTCTATTGTCGTATTCAGTGCATTTTCTACAGTACTCCAATTAACTAAAGCAGGTTGATTTATGGTAAATATATTAGGTAAGTTATTCCCTATACCACAATTATCTGTTCCAGATGAACTGTTTATAATCACTTCTTTAGGGTTCATTACTCCATTATATGTTGCTTGTAAATGAATTTGGAATGTGTTACTACATTTTGTTTCTAAAAAGTAACATTTGTCTTTTACTTTTATATTAAAACCTAACGTAAATAAGGGAGAATTTACTGTAGTTAATCCATCATTAGTGACTGTAAATGTCAGCATTCGAGTAACAGGATTATAATTTGATGTTACACCAGGAATTGTATTTGCAGAAATAAAATCTACTTCTTCAGGAATCAGGGCTTCAATAACAAGATTTACTGCATCATCATTACCAGTATTCTGTATGTCAAAATTAAAGTTTACATTATCATTTTCATTAACTATAGTAGATGGAGCAATATTAGTTTGTAAAACGATAGGTGCTACATTAGGTTCCCACACATCAATGGCTAAACCTAATAGAAATAAACCATAAGTTTCTTGATCGGAAGTCATCCGTAAAATGGCAGAAGTTTGATTATTAGCAATAATTGTATTATTTGTATTGTTTAAAGCAAAAACTCCAGCATCAAAACCTAAAGTGTTTAAACTAGCAGGATTTCTGGTTATAAAATCAGTTCCATCTTTTGTGATTTTACTATTAAAAAAGTTACTTGAAGGTCTATTTGGTGTTGAAATATCAACCCAATTGTCAGCTACATTTTTTATCTGTAGTCTATCATTTGTTAAATCTTTATCACCTTCTAAAGCACCTAACACAATATTGGTATTTACATCACCTGTAGGTACCGTTTGAAAGCCATTAAATTCAATTTCAAAATTATTTACTGAACTTGTCACATGTGCATACCCATCAAAAATGGTAATGTTCTTTTTAGGTAACGTAGGGTTTTCATAAATGAATACTATTTCCCAACCTCCTGAAGTACCTACATTACCACCTCCATGGCCATTTAGAGCACCTTTTTTAGCTCTTACATTTGCAAGTTGGTAAGTACCAAAAGCAGAACTTAAATTTTTTACTTCAGTAGTAATATCCTTAAAACATATATAAGGATCATTAACAAAATGTTCATCTCTACCTCTGTAAATAACATTGTCAGCAGTTAAAGTATTATAAATTACTGAACCTGGTAACATTAGTTTAACTTGGTTGTAATTCCAATTAGGTTCATCATCACTATCGTTTTCTTCATAATCAGCAGCAGCCCAATACAAATATGCTTTTTTAATTACCAAACAATTAGCTGCTGGTTCTGGGTTATTAAAATCAGCATTACTAGAATTAAAAGTACTGTTATCAGAATCGATATCAACAAAAACATTATCGTTGAAATCATGATTTCCTGAACTACCATTATAGTTATTAGTAGCGTGTCTTGATAGCATATTATTTGCAATCATAGTAACATTACCATTTACTGTTTCAGAAAACCGTGGCTCAAAGGCTTTTTTTATTTGAGCATTCATACATAGCATACTACAGCAAAGTAATAATGTGATATATTTTTTAGGCGCGGAGGAACGTATAGATGTTTTCATAACTATCTTATTATAAGGGTTAGTTAATTATTATTGAAATTTTTTTGTATCTGGAATAAACTGAGAGAGCGTTACCGTGTTAGATATTGGTATTCCTCTATTATCAATGGTATTTATTTTTACACAAAACCATGTATCAAGTTTGGTTAAATGATTCCTTTGTATTTTGATATTAAAGGAATATGAAGCTTTTCCTCTAATTTGAATATTTTCTACACTTTTATTTATAGCAGGTTGAATTTCTACCTTCATTTTTGAAGAATTTTCTTTACAATCTACAGAGGTTGTATTTATAGTAAACAGAACATTCTTACTCGAAGTATTCTTTATAGTATATACATAGGAATGAGCCTTACTTGATAGCGGCTGATCACTTTTTTTGGTAATAGCGATATATAAGGTATGTTCTTGTTGTTTATTTTGACTAAAAGAGATGCTTGTAATCAAAATAGTGAATAGACAGAATAATTTTTTCATAGCTCTGATATTTTCATTATTAAAAATGATAACATTCAGAGATTGAATTCATAGCAAAACTTGGAAGCTTTAATTAATTTTAAAGTTGTGAATTTTAGTAGGGTGCACTTTATAATTTTTTACAAGAAGAATGTTTGGGTAAACATGATAATTTTTTGCAAGAAGAATGTTTGGGTAAACATGATAATTTTTTGCAAGAAGAATGTTTGGTTTTTTTTGTTATATGTAAATATACGAAAAAACACACTGGTAATCAGTGTGTTAGTGTTTTTTTAATCTATTTTTGATTTAGTAATGATGCTTTTTATTCAAGCCTTAGAAAAAGGAAACTATTCATGTTTATGATCAATTAAAACCCCAAGTAATACACAATCATTGGTCATACACACAAATTAGTTTCCTCACTAAATATTGTTTTTGTATTAGGATTATACTAAAGCTACTCCGTATCAAGTGGCTCAACTTAACCCCTAATAATCACACAATTTTTATACCTCAATATGAAGTAGTTTATTTTATATTATTTTTTCAATTACAAAATCAGTTCTTCTATTTGCTTGATGTTGGTCATCATCACACTTTATTCCATCACCACAGTCATTGGTTAATTTGTATTCTCCATATCCTTTATGTGAGGTAATTCGTTCCACTTTAACACCTCGTTGAATAAAATAATCATAGGTTGATTTGGCTCTTTTCTCTGAGAGTTTTTCATTATATTTTGCTGAACCTCTTGAATCGGTATGTGATTCAATATGTATTACCATATCTGTATACTTATTCATTACCGCAACAATTTTGTCTAATTCTGGTTTAGCATCATCCCTAATGACACAACTATCAAAATGAAAGTAAATAGTATCAGTACTTAATCCAGCTAAAACATTCATGTCTTTTAAAGGATCTAGTTCTAAATTAACAATCATTTCTGTATTGACTTCTTGATTAAATGAGTCAAATGATATCATATTACTTTCAAACTTTTGTTTGTCTGCATTTAATTGATAATGTTTGTCTCTATCAATTAACTTTTCATAATAGCCATTCTCTTTAGTTTGTAATTCAAGTACTATTTTTCCTTCACTATCTCTTAAAATTATTTTAGTATTTTCTAGTGGTTGTTTAGTAATTTTATCTTTTATAAACCCTTTTACAATAAAATTATTTATAGGATCTAGCTCCAGATTAACGATCATTTCAGTATTCGCTTCTTGGTTTAAAGAATTAAACACTTTTATTTTGTTTTCAAACTTAAGTTTATCAGCATTTAATTGATAATGTTTATCTCTAGGAATTAGTTTTTCATAATAACCATCATCTTTGGTTTGAATTTCAAAAAGTATTTTCCCATCTTGATCTGTTAAAATTACTTTTGTATTTTCTAGGGGTTCATTAGTAAATTTATCGGTAACAATACCTTTCATGGTAAATTCCCTAAACCTTGTAAATGTGTATATGTCATCATCACCAACACCGCCTTCTCTATTAGAGGAAATAAAACCTTTAGAACCGTATTTATTTAAGTTATAAGCAAAATCATCACTAACACTATTAATAGGTCCTCCAAGATTAGTAACATTTTGGTATTTCCCATCAATTTTTTCGGCAACAAATATATCTAGTTGCCCTAGTCCTAGATGTCCTTCTGAAGAGAAGTATAGTTTTTTTTCTAATGCATGGTAAAATGGAAACATTTCATTTCCTTCGGTATTAATAGTTTCTCCAAGATTAATGGGTTTTTTAACTCCACCTCGGTCGTGAATTTCAGAAACATAAATATCTGAACCCCCAAAACCTCCGGGCATATCAGAAGTAAAAAACAGTTTTTTACCATCCGCACTAACGGTTGGATGTCCAACAGAATAAGAGTCACTACTAAAAAATAAAGGCTTACTATTTTGCCATTGACCATCAATCCATTCCGCTTTAAATATTTTTAAATTATTGGTTCCTTGATCATCTTTTATTGCTTTTTTATTGATGTAATTATTTCGTGTAAAATACATGTGCTTTCCGTTAGGAGTAAAGCAAGCTGATCCTTCATGAAATTTTGTATTTATACCGTCAACCATTCTAATAATAACATCAGAGGTGTCACTTACTTTAAAAATATCTAAAAATGGTTGGTCGTTCCAGTTGTAAACTCTTTTTACACTAGCGTCTTCATCTTCTCTGGCAGAAACAAAGTAGGTATTCCCTTTGTATTTCACTGCTCCATAGTCACTGTTTTTAGTATTCAAAGGACTATTTTTTATAGTATACCTGTTTTCTCTTTTATGAATAACATCAATAAAATCAAGATTGTTAAAAAACTGATCTACTCTAGAGTCTACCACTCCAGTGGCCTTGAATTTTCTCATCCATATTTTAGATTGCTTGTATTCACCAGAGGCTCTTAATGCTTGAGCATATGCGTAATAATAGCTTGGGTCAACAGCACTTCCTTTAACTACATTTTTGTAATGAGGAACTGCCTTTTGTGGTTGACGAAGTAGCATGTAACAGTCTCCTAATTTCTTATGTACATGGAGATCATTTGGTTTTCTTAATAGTTCTGATTTATATAGTTTTATGGCTTTCATATAAGAGAACTTATTAAAAAGTTTGTCGGCTTGTTTTACTTTTCCGCTTTGAGCATAAAGGGTTATACTAGATAGGAAAATACAAATGTATATTACGAGATTTTTCATGTGTATATAATTTATTGTTCTTGGAAAATAAACTCAAATGTTGAGTTTAAAAGTATCTAGGTGATTTATATTTAGTAGTTGGAAAATGGAATTCATATATTAAAATAATTTCATGCGATCCAGAGGTATACCTTCTGATATCAGAGAATGAATATTCATAAGCATAACCTACCCTTAATTGTTTATTAATTTTAAAATCAAATATTCCTCCAAAAGCATCATCATGTCTGAATGACCCACCAATCCAAAATTTCTCATATAATAGAAATAAAGCACTTACTTCTACTGATAGGGGAGACCCCTTGGTATATTTTGTAGAAAATGAAGGTTTTAATTTAGTATTTGGTGTAAGATCAAAAACATAGCCTCCAATAGCATAATAGTGGTTTCGTTCTAAGGCAACAAAATCATCATTTTTATTATAATCCGTAGTAATTAGTCTAGGGGTTGAAAGTCCTAAATACCATTTATTAGTATGATAGTATACACCAGCTCCAACATTAGGAGTCCAACGATTTAGTTTATCTTGAAGACTAGGGTCTTCGGCTACAGTACTTTCTAAAAAAAAGCGTTGATCTAAATTGTACTGACTAAACCCACCTTTTGCCCCAAATGAGAAAAAGTGTTCTTCTTTTATTTTAATGGTATAGGAATAATCTACATATAATGATGTGAAATTTTCATAACCTGTTTGATCATGAACAATGGATAGTCCTAGTCCCATTTTATTGTTTCTTAATGGTGTATTAGCAGAAACAGTTGTTGTTTTAGGAGCATCATCAACACCTACCCATTGGTTTCTGTTTACTGCTACTGCATATAATGAACCTCTACTACCTGCATATGCAGGATTTACCGCTACCGTATTATACATGTAGTGCGTAAATTGAGGTTGTTGCTGTGCGCTTACTAGATTTGGAGTACTAAGTAGGCTGATCATGATTAAAATTAATTTTTTCATAATGATTGTGTTTTATATTTATTTAGTACTTAGGTAAACATGTCCTGTTATTGGTCTTACATCACTGTTTCTAAATTCAATGATGTAATAATATGTTCCTGTAGGGAGTTTATTATCACCTCCAATGGTAACTCCTCCTTCGGAAGTACCTCTCCATCTACCTTTTTTAGAATCGTAGTTTATACTTTGATATACTAAATTCCCCCATCTGTTAAATATTTTTAAGTTAGGAATACCGCAATCATCAATTCCTTCTACTTTAAAATAGTCGTTATAAATATCACCATTAGGAGTGATGGCTTTTGAGATGAACATATCGTCTAGGCAATCACAAAGGGGATCTACAAGAAGAATTTGTTCTTCAATAGTTTCATTTCCACAATCGTCAGTCAAGACCCAAGTTCTAATAATTTTAAAGTCATCAAATCCTTCTGTTCCTTCAGTTATTTCTGTAAATACAACAGTTGCATCTTCAGAACAAAGCTCTTCTATATCCAATTGAGGTACTGGTGGAAGTTCATTACAATAGAATATAGTGTCTTCAAGGTCAGATATTAGTTCTGGTGCAGTTGTATCAGAAATGACAAATGTATTTTCTTGTACAGAAGTTTGTAATCCACAATCATCAGTTGCTATAACTGTTATTGTAATAGTGTTTGTGCATCCATCGGATACCCATTCACCTTCAATAATACTTAATGTTGCGCTACTACAATTATCACTAACAATTACCCCGGAAAAGTCATTAATCCATTCAATATATTCTTGATTAAGTGAAGGGTTAGTTCCAGTACATTCAGCATTTCCATCACTACCTTCTGAAATAATTATTGGTGGTGTAGTATCTTCAAGATTTAATGTAGCTGTAAGTGTTTGACTGTTATTACAATCATCTGTAATGGTATAGTTTACAGTAATTGTACCTCCGAGTCCACAAGTAGTACTTAGGTTTTCAAATTCATAATCAGAAGTAACTACAAACGAATTATCAATGTCACAGGCATCAGTTCCACAAGTTTGTAGTGCTGCAATATTATCAGCATTCCATTGATCAGCCATTGCTTCATTATCGGTACCAGCACATTCTATATTAGTATCTACAACCGTACAGTTTACTAAATCAGGTGGTGTAGTATCTTCTAAAGTTAATACAGCTATTAATGTAGTAGGATTACCACAATCATCAGTAGCACTATAGGTTACTGTAATAGTTCCTCCAGCACCACAAGTACTACTTAAGTTAGTGAACGCATAATCGGAAGTTATGGTAATAGCAATATCTTCAGCACAATTTTCAAGCGCTACAATATTATCAGCATTCCATTGGTCTGCTATAGTTTCATTATTAAGCCCTGAACATTCTATAGTAGTATCTACTACATCACAATTAGTTAAATCGGGGTTTGTACCGTCAGATAGTGTTAATGTTGCTGTTAGTATTGTTTCATTTCCACAATCATCTGAAATAGTATAGTTAACTGTTATAGATCCGCAAGGTCCACAACTGGTATTTAAGTTTTCAAAATCATAGTCAGAATTAACTACAAATGTATTATCTACATCACAAGCATCAGTAGCACAAGTTTGTAAAGCTGCGATATTATCAGCATTCCATTGGTCTGCAATGGCTTCATTTCCGTCAGCAGTACATTCCACAGTAACATTTGTTACGGTACAATTTCCTAACTCAGGTGGAGTGGTATCCTCCAGGGTTAATGTTGCTGTAAGTTGTTGACTATTATTACAATCATCTGAAACAGTATAGGTAATTGCAATGGTTCCTCCAGCTCCACAAGTTCCACTTAAGTTAGTGAATGCATAATCAGAAGTAACCACAAAGGTGTTATTTATATCACAACTATCAGTTCCACAAGTTTCTAAAGCAGTAATGTTAGCAATATTCCACGCATCAGCAATAGATTCGTTGTCTTCACCTGCACATTCTAAAGTTTCATCAGTTACTGTACAATTACCTAAGTCAGGAGGAGTAGTATCCTCAAGGGTTAATGTAGCTGTAAGTTGTTGACTATTATTACAGTCATCGGTTATAGTATAGTTTACTAAGATTGTTCCTCCAGCGCCACAAGTTGCATTTAAGTTAGTGAAAGCATAATCAGAACTTACGACAAAGCTATTGTCTACATCACAGGCATCAGTTCCACAGGTTTGTAGTGCTATAATATTATCAGCATTCCATTGATCAGAAATAGCTTCATTATCAGTACCTGCACATTCTAAAGTTTCATCAGCTACTGTACAATTTACTAAGTCTGGTGGCGTAGTATCTTCAAACGTTAAGCTAACATTTAATGTAGTACTATTATTACAATCATCCGTAACGGTATAGGTTACTGGAATTGCTCCTCCAAGTCCACAAGATGTCACTAGATTTGCGAAAGCATAGTTAGAAGAAACGGTAACATTTAAGTCATCAGCACAAGCTTCAAGAGCGGCTATGTTATCTAAGTTCCATTGATCAGCTAATAGTTCATTATTAGTACCAGAACATTCTAACGTTAAGTCATTTACATTACAATCAGATAAATCTGGAATGGTAATATCATCAAAAGAAAGTGTCGCATTTAAGTTACTACTGTTCCCACAATCATCCGTAATGGTATAGTTTACATTTAAGTTACCACAGGGTCCACAAGTGGTATTTAAATTAGCAAAGTCATAATCAGAAGTTACTTGCCCTGAGAAATCAGTATCACAACTATCACTTACACATGCTTCTAATGCTGCAATATTTGCTGCATTCCATACATCAGCGGCAGCCTCATTATTATCAGTACATTCTAATACTTGATTAGTTACTGTACATCCAGATAAATCGGGTGGAGTAGTATCTTCTAAAGTTAAGGTAGCATTTAAAGTTTCAACATTACCACAATCATCGGTAATGGTGTATACAACAGCTATTGTACCTCCAAGTCCACAAGTTGAGCTTAGGTTACTATAGGCATAATCAGAACTTACTTGTCCAGAGAAGTCAGGATCACAACTATCTGCTACACATCCTTCAAGAGCTGCGATGTTATCTGCATTCCATTGGTCGGCAATAGTTTCATTGTTTGCTCCATCACATTCTATAGCTTGACTAGTTACTGCACATCCAGATAAGTCTGGTGGAGTAGTGTCTTCTATAGTTAAAGTAGCATTTAAAGTTTCTGCGTTTCCACAATCATCTGTAATGGTATATATTACTGCAATAGTACCTCCAAGTCCACAAGTTGAACTTAGGTTACTATAAGCATAATCAGAAATTACTTGTCCAGAGAAGTCAGGATCACAACTATCTGCTACACATCCTTCTAGTGCAGCGATGTTATCTGCATTCCATTGATCTGCAATAGTTTCATTGTTAACTCCATCACATTCTAAAGCTTCACTAGTTACTGCACATCCTGATAAGTCTGGTGGAGTAGTATCTTCTAAAGTTAATGTTGCATTTAAAGTTTCTGCGTTTCCACAATCATCTGTAATTGTATAAATTACTGCAATATTACCTCCTTGGCCACAAGTTACAACTAGGTTGCTATATATATAATCAGAAGTTACTTGTCCAGAGAAGTCAGGATCACAACTATCTGCTACACATCCTTCTAGTGCAGCGATGTTATCAGCATTCCATTGGTCCGCTATAGCTTCGTTGTTAGCTCCGTCACATTCTAAAGCTTGACTAGTTACTGTACATCCAGATAAGTCTGGTGGAGTAGTATCTTCTAAAGTCAATGTTGCAGATAGAGATGTTGCATTATTACATTCATCAGTAATGGTATAGGTAACTGGATTCGTACCTCCTTGTCCACAAGTTGTATTTAAGTTGGCAAATGCATAGGTAGAAGTAATAGTAATATTTGTGTTATCAATTGTACAAGCTTCTAAAGCAGCAATATTATCTGCATTCCATTGATCAGAGATAGCTTCATTGTTAACCCCATCACATTCCAAAGTTAAACTGTTTACATCACAGTTTGATAAATCAGGACCTGTACCGTCACTAAAAGTAAGGGTTAATGTAATCGGAGCACTGTTACCACATTCATCGGTGACTAAATAAGTTACATTAAGTGTACCACAAGGTCCACAAACGGTATTTAGATTAGCAAAATCATAATCAGAGCTTACTTGCCCTGTTAAATCTGCATCACAGTTATCCGTAGCACAAGCTTCTAAGGCGGCTATATTATCTAAATTCCATTGGATAGCATTGGCTTCATTGGTTGCTTCTAAACAATCTAAGACAACATTATCTATTGTACAAGCTGTAATATCTGGAGCAATGTTATCATTGACATTGTATGTATAAACCCAATCATTTGAATTTCCAGAACAATCTGTATAAGTCCATGTATAGGTCTTTACTCCTTGACAAACTGGGTCGATACTTACTACTGGGCCAGTAGGATTGATTACACTTCCACAACTGTCATTAACAGATGGAGGAGTAGGGATTGTTTGAGCATCAGCTACACAGCTTACATTACTAGAGCTATTACTTGGCATTGAGAAATCTTCAATTTCAATAGTATATGTATATACCCAATCGTGGTTATTTCCTTCGCAATCAGCATAGTTCCATGTATATGTAATAGTTCCTTCACAATCGGTATATGTACCT
>Ga0209291_1000877_pt1 | contig 28335 bp, 21 predicted proteins | sample GOMGulsemesocosm_FD_184633 | JGI IMG/M metagenome (GOLD analysis project Ga0209291, IMG submission 184633) | Methane-oxidizing microbial communities from mesocosms in the Gulf of Mexico - GOM9B Gulf of Mexico (SPAdes) (version 2) | ecosystem: Environmental > Aquatic > Marine > Cold seeps...
CCACCATTAGCTGAACATGTAATGAAGAATGTATATTTTGATACCTGTGTTTACCATCAACCGGGCATTGATTTACTGGTTGACGTCATTGATAATAAAAATATCTTATTTGGCTCAGAAATGATCGGCGCTGTACGTGGCATTGACCCACAAACCGGGCAATATTTTGATGACACTAAACGCTACATTGACGCACTAACCATTTCAGATGAAGAGAAAAAAGCCATATTCTCAGGAAATGCGCGTCGTGTTTATCCGCGTTTAGATGCTAAATTAAAAGGAATGGGGCTATGAGTGTAGCAGGCCAAACATTTACTAAAACCGCCGATTGGTTAGACTGGCATCCTGCGCCAGTAAAACCTACGTTTGCATTACCTGAAGGTGCTGTTGACGCGCATTGTCATGTCTTTGGCCCTGGTGAAGAATTTCCTTTTGCACCACAGCGTAAATACACCCCGTGTGATGCATCAAAGCAGCAGCTTTTTGATTTACGTGATCACTTAGGTTTTAGCCGTAATGTGGTTGTACAAGCTACCTGTCACGGCGCTGATAACAGTGCCATGGTTGATGTATTAAACAATGCCCAAGGTTTAGCGCGCGGTGTTGCCACCATTACCGAAGACATTAGTGATGAAGAGCTACAAGCCTTACATCAAGCAGGTGTACGTGGTGTACGTTTTAACTTTGTTAAACGTTTAGTTGACGCACTGCCGTTTGATTCGCTAGAGCGCATTGCCCATCGCATCAAATCGCTTGATTGGCATATTGTTATCTACTTTGAGTCGCAAGATTTACCTGAACTTTATGACTTTTTTACCAGCTTACCCACCACAGTAGTGGTTGATCATATGGGTCGCCCAGATGTAACTAAGCCGGTAGATGGTGAAGAATTTAAACTGTTCTTAAAACTGATGGCTGAAAACGAAAACTTCTGGTCAAAAGTCAGCTGTCCTGAACGAATTTCAGTGGCTGGCCCATCAAAGCAGTATCAAGATGTAGTCCCTTTTGCGCGCGCGGTAGTCGAAAACTTCCCTGACAGAGTGTTATGGGGTACTGATTGGCCACATCCTAATATGAAAAGCCATATGCCAGATGACGGTGAATTAGTGAATATGATCCCACTTTTTGCCCCTACGGCTGAATTGCAACAGAAGTTGCTCGTTGATAACCCAATGCGTTTATATTGGTCAGAGTAAGGAAATTATCATGTCTGATGAAAAACTATATAAGAAAATCCCAGGTACTACCGTATTCGACGCCAGTATGGCCAGCATTGGTTTTCACTTAAACCAGTTCTGCATGTCATTAATGAAAGCGCCCAATAGAGAGCGTTTTTATGCCGACCAAAAAGCCTACTTAGACGAGTGGCCAATGACTGAAGATCAAAAACAATCAGTGCTTGATCGCGATTACAACAAAATGATGAGTTTAGGTGGCAACATCTATTTCTTAGCAAAAATATTCTCAAGTGATGGCATCAGTTTCCAAGATGCCGCGTCAACCATGACCGGCATGACCCTACCTGAATATGCACAAATGATGTTAGATGGTGGCCGTAAGCCAACTGAAGATAACACCTATACCGGAGATAAATAATGGCGAAGATTACTGCAGGGGTAGCAACCTCTCATGTGCCGGCTATTGGCGCAGCAATAGACAATAAAAAAACTCAAGACCCATATTGGCAGCCGTTGTTCGAAGGTTACGAGTACGGTAAAGAGTGGATGAAAGAGCAAAATCCAGATGTGGTTATTTTAGTGTTTAACGATCATGCCTCAGCGTTTGATCTTAACTTTGTACCTACGTTTGCCATTGCTTGTGGTGAAGAGTTCAAACCTGCCGATGAAGGCTGGGGACCACGCCCAGTGCCCAATGTACAAGGTCACCCTCAACTAGCCTCGCACATTGCTCAAACCGTGATTCAAGACAATTTCGATTTAACCGTGGTTAATACTATGGATGTTGATCATGGCTTAACCGTGCCGCTATCACTAATGTTTGGTGAGCCAGAAAACTGGCCCGCTAAAATCATTCCAATTGCGGTTAACGTGGTTCTTTACCCCGCCCCTTCAGGCCAGCGTTGTTTCAATTTAGGTAAAGCAATTGCTAAAGCAGTTGAAAGTTTTGACGATGATTTAAACGTGCAAATTTGGGGCACCGGTGGCATGAGCCATCAGCTACAAGGTCCACGTGCTGGGTTAATCAATAAAGAATTTGATAATGACTTCTTAGATCAAATTGTAGATAACGCCGAAGAATTAGCGAAAAAACCACACTTTGATTATTTAAACGAAGCCGGCTCTGAAGGTATTGAACTGGTGATGTGGTTAATTATGCGGGGTGCTTTAAATGATGACGTTGAATTGAAAAAACGTTTTTATCATGTGCCTGCCTCTAACACCGCTGTAGGGCATCTTATTTTAGAGAATAAATAGCTCTAGAAAATAAATAGTCTAGAGAATAAACAGTCTAGAAAATAACCCTAGTTAGCTATTTAACCGTTCAGCGACTTAGCAAAATACCCAAATGGCAAAGTCGCTTAGCAATAAAAAATTTCGGAGATATAACATGAAAGTTATCGTAGTAGGCCCAGGTGCCTTCGGTATAAAACATTTAGACGGTATTAAAAATATCGACTCAGTAGAAGTAGTGGCCTTAGTCGGTCGTACCCCAGCAAAAACTCAAGCAGTAGCTGATGAATATGGCATTCCACAAGTATTTACTAGCTTAGAAGACGCATTAGCAATTGAAGCCGATGCCGTAATTTTATGTACCCCTACCCAGCAACATGCCGAGCAATCAATACAATGTATGAAAGCCGGTAAACACGTACAAGTTGAGATCCCACTTGCTGATAGTTGGGCAGATTCTTTAGCGGTGGTTGAAACTCAACAAGCAACCGGTAAAATTTGTATGGTTGGTCATACGCGTCGCTTTAACCCGTCACATCAATATGTGAATAACCAAATTACCGGTGGTGATTTGAACATTCAACAAATGGATGTACAAACATACTTCTTCCGTCGTAAAAACATTAACGCCAAAGGTGAAGCCCGTTCATGGACTGATCACCTACTATGGCACCATGCGGCGCATACCGTTGATTTATTTGCTTACCAAGCCGGTAGCAAAATTGTTAAAGCCAATGCTATTCAAGGGCCAATACACCCTGAACTCGGTATCGCTTTAGATATGTCTATTCAGTTACAAGCTGAAAACGGTGCCATTTGTACCTTGTCGTTATCATTTAATAACGATGGTCCGTTAGGCACATTCTTCCGTTACATTTGTGACAACAATACTTACCTTGCCCGTTATGATGATCTATATAATGGTAAAGATGAGCCTATCGATGTTTCCAATGTTGATGTCTCAATGAACGGCATTGAACTACAAGATAGAGAATTTTTTGCTGCTATTGATGAGGGTCGTGAGCCTAACTCAAGTGTGGGCCAAGTACTTGACTGCTACCGCGTGCTGCATGAACTTGAACAACAATTAAACGCTTAACTAAACACTTAACTAAGTACTAAATTAAAGAAAAAAGGAAAAAAGCTTATCAAAACACGTAATCTTGCCGGTCGCCAAGTAGGTGATGTTGGTTTTGGCTGTATGAACTTCAGTCATGCTTACTCAGGAAAGTTAACTGAACAAGAAGCGATAAGCTTGCTTCAAAACGCTTATGAACTTGGTGTTGATCATTTCGATACTGCCGCCTTATATGGTTTTGGCGCTAATGAAGTTATTGTTGGTAAAGGGCTAAAACCTTTTCGAGACAAAGTGTTACTTGCCAGTAAATGTGCCATGACCGGCATTAACGGTAAGCGTGTTATTGATGGTCGCCCTGAAACATTAATAGCCACGTTAGATAATGCGCTTACAAGCTTACAAACCGATTATATCGACTTGTATTACTTGCACCGTATTGATCCTAACGTACCGGTTGAAGAAAGCGTTGGCACCTTAGCCAACGCCATTAAAGCCGGAAAAATTGGCGCGATTGGTTTATCTGAAGCTTCAGCAGAAACCTTAGTTAAAGCCCATGCTGAACACCCCATTGCTGCCATGCAAACCGAGTATTCACTGTGGACGCGTAATGCAGAAATAGCGGTATTAGATAAGTGTAAAGAACTCGGCGTTGCCTTTGTTGGCTTTAGCCCACTCGCACGCGGATTTTTATCGAATACCTTCGCCAGCACAGACGAGTTAGATCAAGGTGATATCCGTAAAGGCATGCCAAGATTTCAGGGTGATAACTGGATACACAATAGAGATTTATTGGCGAAATTTTCACACTTAGCTGAGCAAGCTGGTTGTACGCCCGCGCAACTCGCCATTAAGTGGGTGCTAAGCCAAGGTGAACATGTGCACGCGTTACCGGGCACGCGTTTGGTGTCGCATTTAGGCGAAAATTTAGCGGCCAGTGAAGTTAAACTCAGCGATGAAACATTAAAAAAGGCAGATGTTTTGATAAATCAATACACTATTAAAGGGACGCGTTACCCGGCTGCTGCTCAAGCTGATATAGATACAGAAGAGTTTTAGCTATCGTGCTTATTATGAACAAAGCGAATTTTCCCGTTAAGGATCGTTATGGAAATTAAGTTACTTAAATGTTTTATCGCCGTAGCAGATGAATTGCATTTTGGTCGAGCCGCTCAACAACTTGGCATTTTACCTTCAGCTTTAGGTCGGAATATTCGAATGTTGGAAGAGGGGCTTGGTATTCGCTTATTCTCTCGTACGACTCGTAATGTTATTTTAACGCGAAGCGGTTACACCTTACTTAACGAAATTAGGCCTGTATTGACTAAAGTACAAGATGCTTTAGATCGGGTAAAAGAAGCCGCTAGGCGTGAAGACCGTGTCTTTAGGATTGGTGCAATTGATAGTGCTGCAAGCGGCCTATTACCTCAACTAATACGAGACTATCGTGATCAGTCGATAAATTTAGAACTGATTTTAGAAGAAGAAAAAACCGTAAAACTTTTACCTAAGTTATTATCGGGTGCACTGGATATTGCTTTTGTTAGACCGCCAGTAAATAGCAAAGAAGGTATCCATTTTGAGCCCATTTTGAATGAGAGAGCCGTTGTGGCTTTGCCTAGTGATTCAGAACTTGCTAATAAAGCACAAATATCGGTTTATGACTTAGCTGATATTCCGTTAATTGTGCCCTCACCACGAAGTCGACCTCATAGTTACAACTTAACCAATAAACTCTTTCTTGAAGCGGGTTTAACACCTAATTATGTTCAACAAGCAGAACAAAAACAAACCATTATTAATTTAGTTGGTGCTAAAGTCGGTGTTGCCATTATTCCCTACTGGACCTCACGAATGAGCGTTGAAAATGTAGTATTTCGCCCGTTGGTAGACATAGATGGACAAGAAATTACAGAATTACCTTTAGCTGCTGCATGGCTGAAAGGCAGCCGAGATGAAAACAGAGACGAGCTTGTTAAATTGGTGAAACTGAACTTACAAAAATATTCTCAATAAATGAATCTGTTCAGTGGTAAATATTACTATGTTTAGCTTAGCTATTACCTAGGTTTTTAAAAAAGGGCACACATGTGTCCTTTACTACTCATAAATTCATTTTATTTAGACCTCAAATTAAAGCTAAAAAGTAACAATGCTCAACGAAAGGTAGATTCATTAAGAGGGTTTAATTAAAATGAATGAATACTCTTATTGATCAAAATTAACAGCCAATATTACGTTTGTATAAGTTGGCTTTCTGATCATACTTCGCTAATGATACCCCATTTTTTGCTGCTGATTGCGGCGTTATAAGTAAGGAAGTAGTCTATGAACTCTACTGAACTCATCAAGGCATTATCAAAAACAGGAACTGAAGACCTTTCATCTTCATTGCAGTGGATCAAACCTATACCTGAAGATGTTAAAGCTTTAATAGAAAAAATTGATATGGCATTAAATATCGTTAAATTTTCTCAATCAAGGTGTGATGAAGACTCAGGAGTAAAAACTTCAAATGATCATTTAGGTTCGCTAACGCGATTAAAGTCTGAAATTGAAAGTATCTTAAAAAAAAGCTAAGGCACTTTGTTCAAACAACTTATAAGCGCTTTAACCAGTATAAAACTAATGGTTTTTTATCGAAATTCGCTATCTTAGCTTACTAGGGTTTTATCTTAGCAGCGGTTTGATATGTTAAAGTGGGTTTGTGCTTAGCTTGCTGAAAACTAAGGTTTTAGTGTGTTTTGTGGTGAGCTTTTTATGTGGGTAAGGGAACAATGAGTTTTAATTCTGAATAGTTAATAATCCACTGGTAGAAAATTATTTTCCCCACTTGGAATAATAAATAGCCTAAGTAAGATAAATGGTTTACTTAATACCATACAAAAGGGAGTAAACATTTATATTGCATTGATAGACAACAATGTTTGATATGCTGTACTGTAAGCTTTCTGTATATGCTGAAATTACAAAGATATAATAATAATAAAAAGCTCTCTTAATTGTTATTTCCCTTCACTTTCACATCTCAGAAAATAATGAATACAAACTATTAAACTAATTTATTGCTCGCTACTCTGAAAGTTGTTAATCGTAAAGTTCAGAGCTTTGGGTTATTAAAATAACGGGTTACTCTTGGTAAGAACATAGAGTTACTCTAATAAAATATTGTTTGTATTGATAGAACTACTCTGAATATATCACTTTTGATTATCTTAGCGTTCGTCTTTGTTTACCTAGTTTTTTTCTAATTTGCCTGTAATTAATGGTTTCATCATTATCAGGCTAAAACAAGATATAGGATGTTTTAAAATGAAACGATTTTCAACACAGCTTTTAGTTTTGTTATTTATCACTCAATTTGTTGCCTGTGGAGGTGGAGGTGGAGATGGAGATGGAAGTACAGATACAATATCTCCTCCTAATGTAGCTCCTATTACCAATGCCGGTGATGATCAAACACTTAATGAAGTGACAACAGTGGCTTTAACCGGTAGTGGCACAGATTCTGATGGCACAATAGCAAGTTATAGCTGGATACAAACTGGCGGTAGTAATGTAACCGTTAATAATGCCGATACGGCATCAGCTTCATTTGATACGCCAAGTACGCTTGAACAATTAACACTTACTTTTCAATTAACAGTTACTGATAATGATGGTGCGGCTGCAACCGATACTATAAATATCACGATAAACCCTATAAATGTTGCACCAATTACCAACGCCGGTAGTGATCAAACGGTTAATGAAGGTACAACAGTAGCTTTAACCGGCAGCGGCACAGATTCCGATGGCACCCTAGCAAGTTATAGCTGGATACAAACTGACGGTAGTAATGTAACCGTTACTAATGCTGATACGGCATCAGCTTCATTTGATGCACCAAGTACGCTTGAGCAATTAACACTTACTTTTCAATTAACGGTTACTGATAATGAAGGTGCGACTTCAACTGATACTATAGATATCATGGTTGAGCCAGTAAATGTTGCGCCAATTGTTCATGCAGGTAGTGATCAAACGGTTAATGAAGGTACAACAGTGGCTTTAACCGGTAGTGGCACAGATTCCGATGGCGCCCTAGCAAGTTATAGCTGGATACAAACAGACGGTAGTAATGTAACTGTTAATAATGCTGATACGACATCAGCTTCATTTGATGCACCAAGTACGCTTGAGCAATTAACACTTACTTTTCAATTAACGGTTACTGATAATGAAGGTGCGACTTCAACTGATACTATAGATATCATGGTTGAGCCAGTAAATGTTGCGCCAATTGTTCATGCAGGTAGTGATCAAACGGTTAATGAAGTGACAACAGTGGCTTTAACCGGTAGTGGCACAGATTCTGATGGCACAATAATTCAATATTCTTGGCAACAGACTAACGGCAGCACCGTAATCCTTACTAATGCTGATACCGCATTAGCCTCATTTGAAGCCCCTAGTACACTTGAGCAATTAACGCTTACTTTTCAATTAACGGTTACTGATAATGAAGGAGCCACAACGACTGACTCTGCTGTTATTACGGTTAATCATGCGGATTACTCAGTCAAAGTAGTGTTCCCTAAAGTGAGCTCTCTCACCGACAACGATTCTATAATTATTCGAGGCACTCAGGGGCAAGATGTAGAAAACTTGAGTGTTAACGGTACAGCTGTTGATATTAATACTTATACAGCTGAGGGTTTCTGGATTGCAGAGCTTCCTTTAGTATTGGGAGAAAATGCATTTAACGTTCAGTACTCAGCAGGTAATGAAACTAAAATGCTTGATGCTATTAACATTAAGCGGGTAGGTATTGCCGTTGCTGGTACAAGACAGATTACTAAAAATAGCAACGATGGCAGTTATTATATTTATGACGATGGTACTAAGAGTATTTTGCATCGCACAGCGGATGGTAATAACACCACAGCGGTTTATCAATTTCGAATAGAAGATTTTCCGAATGATGATGAATTTCGAGATGAACTTAAAGAAGAACCACCCAAAGGTATGGTGCTTTCTCAAGACGCAAGTATATTGTATTACTGGAATGACTTTGAAGATGACTTCAGAGTGATGACCATAACACTTGCCACTGGTGCATTAACTGAATTATATGGCCCTGCTTCAGCAGGCTACATAGATTATGACGTTAATAATGATACCAATATGCTACTTGATACGTCTAGAGGCACAGCAGGACAAATATTATTAACGCGATATAGACAAGATGAACCGCCGATATTTTATGATATTGCGCTGCAAAGCATTGTGGAAATGGACTTGCCCAATTTACAAACCATTACGGCTTCAAGCAATTCCTATTATCGTTCAGTTGATTATAAAGATGCGAATACGTTAATTTTATTACTCTCAAAACCTGCTGGAGAGGTAACGTATACCGCAGAAATTGATTTAAATAGTTGTGATGTAGCACCTTGTGATTTTAGTAATGTTTTGCAAGGTCAGACGATCAATGATGGCTGTCAGGCAATATCAGAAAGTTATAATAAATATGGTTATCATCAAGCGAGCCATTCAGTGGTGTATTATAAATACCCAGCATTATGTGTATTTGATATTGCTAATCAAACGGTTAGCGACCTAGAGCCAAAACTTAATAATTTAGGAACAGTGTCAAATAGGCTAAATGATTTTGTTGTACTTGAAGACGAACTTATTATTGATTCGGGCAGTGAAGCTGACCTACAACAATTACATTATCAATTAGGGGGAACCTTCCCTACGGTTAACTTATCTGGAGAATTTAAAGGCCCCGACTTATCTATTGGCGATGCTACAATATCTCCTTCAACACCAAGAGAAGTGGTTATTAACCAAGATGATAACTTACTTTACTGGTTAGATAGAAAGAACTCAGATGTGGGTAGCGCTCAAGTGCATAGTCTTGACTTAACCAGCAATAGTTGGTCAACACTCGGAAGTTATCCTTCAACCTCTTTTGAAATAGCAACGTTTAACTCAGTTAGTCGATCATTATTTGTTTATAACGATACCAGTAGTTCAGATGAGGAAGTGCTAGAGATAGATGTTGATACAGGTGCTCATACCGTACTTATTGGTGCAACTGAGAAGGCAACGGTTGCTTACCCTAACTTTAATGTTGATTCAATTGCGCTGGATAGCGTTAATCAGATACTTTATTTAGCCAGACTTGTCGACGGTAATGATGTACCGAATGATTATGGAAGGTTTAGTCTGCTGGCATGGGACATTAACGAAAAAATACTCACTGACATTTCACCGATCGTTGATATTACTCTGGCAGAAAACGTGATTCAAAATAACATGTATACACATTATGATATGTCCTTTGATCCAGTCAATAATCAGGTCCTATTTTATGGAAGTTCATATAAAATTTGGGCTGTTGATGTAACAACGGGGGCTCGAAGTATTTTGTCTGATCAAGATATTCAAGGCGGCCCTGATATTAGTAATACTAGAGGACATGTTATTGATATTGAAAACAATCGATTACTGGCAACATCTCAAGATCATGAATCAATTTTTGCTTTTGATTTGGATACCGGGGAGCGTTCTTTTGTGAGTCCTAAAAGCATTGAAAAGGGCATTAATATGCAGCAACCGATAGGTATTGATTTGTTTGAAAATAATCAAGTTTCAGTTGTAACTGATGAAAGAATTGACGCTCTGTTTATGGTTGATAACCTCACCGGACACCGTGTATTGATTCAAAACCAGTAACATCTAAAATTTTTCTCACCCTGCATTAAGAGGGTATAAAATCTATTTATTCAGCTATTGAGCTGTTTAAATAGATGTTGAAGGTGGTACATCGAAAATAACTACCGCTTTCAAAAATTTAAATAACCTGAGCTTCGGATAAGACAATTTGTCCAATAACGCTATTTTAATGCTTTTCGACGTTGCCTCCATGGACGGAGGTACTTAGCGCTAGCAGGACGCGGAAGCTGTATTTTTACTCTCCAATAGCCCGCTTATGTGGAGAGTAAAAATTCCTTGATAATCAATAAAATTCCGTCACTGGAAATAAGAGGGTATTTTATCTTTTAATTTCAATTGTAAATTGATGTAAGTTTTTAAGTGAAAACGGCAGCTTCAGGCTTACGTTTTAACTCCAAAGCTAACGTAAGTAATGTGGCATTAATCATTTTATAAGAGGTCAATCTCAAAAAATCATCTAATTAGCCAACTCGTACACTCTTATAATAACGGCTCTTGGCTGCTTAATTGACGTTATAGTACTAACAAAAAACGATTTGTTTAACCAGTCATACTCACCTACAGGGGCGTGAAAAACCGGTCGTGTTATCGCGTACCGCTCATCATTCAAGCTGTGTACTATGCCAAGATTATTGATCACTATGGTTTGATCGTTAGTGGTTTTTAGCGCATAAATGGCTTCAATATTTTTAACCTTATCTTCCCTATCTACTTGCCAGTCGGCTCCGCCAGGAATAACCGTACCCGAAATATCTTTGCCGATGAATGTACCACCGGTTATTGGCACAATATAACGATGGCCATCATCTGATGCCCCTAGATCAATTTTACTGCCTAGTGTTACGGTAATTTCTAATACTGGACTCTGTTGAACTTTAGGGGCAGAAGAAGGGTAGTGTAGTGGATTAATAGGCGTGGCATTAACGGGTTCTGCCTGAAGTTGGTTGGCTGTTAAATTAATCCCTAAAAATGTCAATAAACAGATATAACGATTGTTTTTTTTCATGATTTATTTCGCTTTTATCAAAAAAGGGCACCTGAGTGCCCCTTTGTATTAGGTTAAATAAACTAACAATTACATGCGGTAAGTTGCTTGTACAAATGCAGTTCTACCGATTGAATCGAAAGTACCACGGTTTGTTGTACCAACGCTACCGCCCACTACTGGAGGTTCTTTATCTGTTAAATTGTTAACACCAGCTCGTACTGACAAGTTGTCAGTAATGTTATATTTACCAGACAAATCAACATAACTATAACTTGGTGTACCTTCGGTTTCCGATGCTGGGTTAGTAACAATACTTGCATCTTCTGCACTTGATATATAACGCCATTTAGCTGTTATAGAAAAGGCTTCGTCACTTAAGGTAATGCTATTGACTATCTTCCATTTAGCATAGCTGTCAGAGTCATTAATAGTACCGGCGAAGTCTTGATAAGGACTGTCTTCAAATACCGCAATTTCAAATTTGTTTAAGTGGTTAGCATTACTGTTAAGTGTTAACGCTGCTGAATCACTTACGAACTTAGCCGGAACAGACCAGTTGAATGAAATATCAAAGCCACTTGTTTTGTAACCACCCAAGTTTAAGTAAGGTTGATTTACATATTGGAAGATACCATTTGAGTTACGATCAAATTGCTGACAGAAAAAGTTAGCGGTACTGTATTCAGGGTTAGAGCCGTCTAAGTTGTAACATTTAGCCAATGATTGGTCCGCAGGAATAGCAGCAATGGCTTTCTCAATATCTATACGGTAGTAATCAATAGTTAACGACATGTTTTCAAGGTAATCACCTTCAAAAGGAGACTCGATTACAGCACCAAGTGTAATTGAATCAGCTTCCTCTGGAGAAAGTGTACTCTCACCGTATGTTGTTGTTACTAGAGCATTTGATGGTTGACGGAAGCTGCCAACAAGTTCAGGTGTTAAACCAGTTACTACACATAAATCGTTAATTTCTTGAGCAGTAGCACCACTTTGCGCAGTATGACGGTAATCACATGGATCACCTGCACCGTTAGTTGGTGAACCAATATTAGATACCTGTTGTGTACCCGCATTAAAGTACTCTTCAACGTTTGGCGCTCTAAGAGCATGTTGATAACCTGTTCTAAGTAAAACTTTTTCTACAGGTCTCCATGCTAATTCGGCTTTATAAGTATTTGCGCCACCAGATAGGTTGTAATTTGAATAACGGTAACCGACTGTTAAGTTAAGCGCATCATCAATTTCATCTGTGCTTAGTAGTGGAATATATATTTCTGCTGAAACTTCTGAAACGTCAATGTCACCTTCAGTATGTTGAGAAGCCGATAAGCTGGCTAAACGGTTAGCAGCAATGTCTTCATCAGGTTCAAATTCATAGGTGTTTTTACGGTAGTGAGCACCCACTGAAAAACGAGCTTCACCAGCAGGTAATTCAGCAATTAAACCTTCAACAAAACCTTCAATAACGGTTTGTTTTAATGTCGTTTTATTTTCAGGCGTTCTTGATATGTAATCTAAACATTCAGCAGATACTTGGTTAACCCCGTTAAAAGGCTGGTAACCACCTTCACAAATGCTATCACCACCATCAGCTTGGTCAACAAGATGTTGCATAGCTACATAACTTACTGAACCTGAAGTTGTTGAATCTTTGTTTACCGCTTGTCCGGTTGAAACATGTAAGTCCCAAGATAGGTCATATTCATCAACATAACCTTTAATGCCGGCTAATGCATGCCAAACAGTAGACTCTGTGTTGTAGGTTCGAGGACCTGCTTGACCGAATCTTACTTGTAATTCAATTGGAGCTGCTGGATTTCGTCTTGTTGCTAATAAATCTGAAAAATCGCTGTTAGCTACTATATACGGGTTTGTTACCGGTACAAATACGCTCCACGGAGCCGCTAATACTGGTTCTGAACCAATGTTTTGCGCTTCACTCTTGGAGTATTGAGCTCGACCATAAAGCTCTAAATCATTACCTAAATTGTAATTAGCTTTAGCAAAAGCAGCAGTACGTTCTAATGGTACTTGAACATAATTATTGTAACCAGGGTGATAACCGTAAGTGTCTTCTGTGACCATGTATGGACCATCTGTTTGTCCACGATAATTAATTGCTTTACCACGACTTATTGCAAATATAGAGTTGTCGTTGTTTACACCTAAAAACAAGCCACGGTTGCTAACACCAGAAATGCCGTATGTAGCAAATAATGCATCTACAGCGTCTTGACTTGGAGCAGCATCGGGTAAGGTTCGGCTATAAGGAGTAAAACCACTTGGTGTTTGAATGTGGAAGAATTCACGTTCTTGAATTGAAATACCTTCGCGATCTACATATTCAGCACTTACAAAAAAGCTACCGTCAGAGTTAGCAAAGTCACCACCATAAGCAGCACCATAAAGTGTGCTTTGGCCTTCACTACCTTTTGGTTGGGTAAGTTTAGCGGTTATTTCTAAACCGTCTAAATCGGTACGAGTATTGAAATTAACAACACCAGATAAAGCGTCTGAACCATAAGTTGCTGACGCACCACCGCTGATAATTTCTGTTCCACCAATAGCATTAGAGGGAAGGGTATTAATATCAATAGCACCGTTAGCATTAGACGTTTGCAAACGACGGCCGTCCAACATAACTAAGTTACGCTGTTCGCCTAGCCCACGTAGATTCAGCATTGACTGGCCTACAGTACCACCTGAGCTTGAATTACTAAAACTACCTTGCCCTGGTTGGAATTGAGGTAACTGTAGTAAAAAATCATCTAAAGTTGCAGTACCTGCTTTGGCAAAGTCTTCAGCGGATGTAGTGACAGTAGGGCTTGATGAAACAATGTCTTTTCGTTTAATTCGTGAACCAGTAACCGATATTCTTTCAACGGATTCTTCGGCTTGTGTTTGATTTGTTGGATTGTCTTGTGCATTAACCATAGGTGTAGCAAGTATTGAGCTGACTATAATTGCTATTTTGTTTTTAAGATAAAACTTGTTCATTGGCAACTTCCCCTTTCCCGCGAAAACTTACTTGGGTTTTATTTATAATAATTATTAAGACTTAGCTTGTTGATAAGTATTTTATTTTTCTAAAACATCGTTTTTGTTTTTAAGTAACTGGTTAACTACGAGCGCTCATGACTAACACACAGAACCAATAGTATTGATATTAAGTATTTAGCGAGCCATTTAAATAGCAGATAGTGACTAAAAAGTTGACAAAAACTGCCACTAAAAAGTATATGCATAGATAAGGTGCTTGTATTTGCTTGGTTATATAGGGAAATAGCTTGTTATTTAAGAGATGAGATTTTATCTGATAAAAGGTAAAAAAGTCATTTTAAAAAGAGTAAATACGGATTATGCAAAATATTTGTATAATCTATCGCGGTTGTTTTAATAAAGTCACCTTGATATTTTTGGCGTAAATATCAAGGTGAGTATTCAAAATGGAAAAGCGTGAAACGATAGAAGTGAACACGATGCGTATAGTGACAAGGCGCATTGTTCCTTTTCTTATGTTGCTATATTTTGTTGCCTATTTAGATCGGGTAAATGTTGGTTTTGCCGCAATAACCATGAACGAAGACTTAGGCTTATCTCAAGCCGCTTTTGGCTTTGGTGCAGGTATCTTTTTTCTTGGCTATTTTTTATTTGAAGTGCCATCAAACTTAGCATTACATCGCGTTGGCGCAAGAATTTGGATTGCCCGTATCATGCTAACTTGGGGGATAATCTCAGGTGCAATGGCTTTTGCAGAAGGGCCAATTAGCTTTTATGTTTTACGCTTCATGTTAGGTGTCGCGGAAGCTGGTTTTTTCCCAGGCATAATTTTATACCTTAGTTATTGGTTTCCTGGCCGCTACCGCGCTGGAATTATCGCTATGTTTATGGCGGCAGTTCCTATTTCCATAGCTTTAGGCTCTCCATTATCAAGTTGGTTACTTACGTTTGACGGGATCTGGGGACTACATGGCTGGCAATGGCTGTTTTTAATCGAATCTCTACCCGCTGTTTTATTGGCATACGCGGTTCTTAAATACTTAACAGACAAACCTGAAGACGCTAAATGGCTTTCACAAGAACAGCGTGAATGGTTAAGTAATAAAATGAGTTTGGAAAGTGTACCCTCGGCTGACTCTCATGGCATGGGAGGTGTATTGAAAGCATTAGTCAATCCTCATGTACTTGTTTTAGCTTTAGTCTATTTTGGTACCTCAGCAGGCCTTTATACGTTAGGTATTTGGGCGCCACAAATTATATCTCAATTTGACCTCACTATTACCCAAGTAGGCGTGGTGAGTATGATACCACCCATATTTTCAGTCATTGCCATGGTTTATTGGGCTAGGCATTCAGACAAAACGGGTGAACGTCATATTCACGTATTTATTACTTGTTTGGTTGCTGCTACAGGGTTGCTTTTTGCCGCCTATGCCGAGTCGCTTATCACCATAATTTTTGCACTGATTATTGTTAATGTAGGCGTCAGCTCTGCTAAGCCACCTTTATGGGCAATACCAACACAATACCTTAGTGGTAGAAATGCCGCTGCAGGTATCGCAGCAATCAATTCAATTGGTAATTTGGGGGGCTTTTTTGGTCCCACACTTATTGGTTATATCAAGTCTACCACTGGAGATTATAAGTGGGGATTAATTGGCGTAAGCCTTAGTTTAGCTGTTTCAGCAGGGTTAATGTTAGTGCTTAGTAGACTTTCAACCACTGAAACTGAAGAAAACAATTCAACCGTTATTAATTAACGAATTAGAGGATTTTATGAAGTCTTATTCAATTGCAACTATTCCAGCTGACGGAATAGGAATCGAAGTAATCAACGAAACAGTAAAAGTATTAAAAGCGTTAGAAAAAACGAATGACGTTAGTTTTAATTTCGAGTTTTTCGACTGGGGTACTGATTACTACAAAGCTAATGGCATCATGATGCCTGAAGATGGTTTAGAAAAACTAACACCACATGACGCCATTTTATTTGGTGCTGTTGGCGCGCCAGATGTTCCTGATCATATTACACTTTGGGGTTTACGTTTAAAAATATGTCAAACGTTTGATCAATACGCAAACGTTCGTCCTACACGTGTATTACCAGGTATTCAATCGCCATTAAAAAATTGTGAATCAGGTGAATTAGACTGGGTTATTGTACGTGAAAACAGTGAAGGTGAATATTCAGGCCAAGGTGGTCGTACTCATAGAGGCCAGCCTGAAGAAATTGCTACAGAAGTATCTATTTTCACCCGTGCAGGTGTAACCAGAATTATTCGTTATGCTTTTGAATTAGCACAGGCTCGCCCAAGAAAATTTTTAACCGTAGTGACTAAATCAAATGCACAAAAATTTGGTATGGTATTGTGGGATGAAATTGCAGAAGAAGTGGCTCAAGACTTTCCTGATGTAACTTGGGATAAAATGTTAGTTGATGCAATGACCGTAAGAATGACTTTAGATCCTCAGTCGTTAGATACTATTGTAGCAACCAACTTACATGCTGATATTTTATCAGACTTAGCTGGCGCACTGGCAGGCAGCTTAGGCGTTGCACCAACAGCTAACATTGATCCTGAACGCCGCTTTCCATCAATGTTTGAACCTATCCATGGTTCAGCGTTTGATATTACGGGTAAAGGTGTTGCAAACCCTGTTGCTAGTTTCTGGAGTGCGGCACAAATGTTAACTCATTTAGGTGAAGAGCAACTGGCTGAGCAATTAATGGCAGCTATTGAAGCAAGTACTCGTAATGGCGTTTTAACACCAGATGTTGGTGGTAAAGCCATGACGAGTGATGTGACAACTGCAGTTATAGAACACATTTTAAAAGGCAGCTAATGGCTAAAGTACCAAATAAAACGCTAGATGATCTTAATGAAATTATTCGTTCGGCAATTGACAGTGTCATTCCTTCAGATAATTTAAAATCATACTTACCTGAGCCACCAAAAGGACGAGTGATCGTCGTTGGGGCAGGTAAGGCATCAGCAGCAATGGCCGCAGCTATAGATAAAATATGGCAAAAGGTAGATCTTACGGGGGTAGTTTCTACTCGTTATGATCATGGCGTAGATGCTGGCCGAATTCGCATTATTGAAGCTGGCCATCCGGTGCCAGACGAATCAAGCGAATTTGCTGCAAATGAGATGTTAAATGCAGTTAAAGATCTGACAGAAAACGATTTGGTACTGGCCTTAGTTTCTGGCGGTGGGTCGGCAACATGTGCTTTGCCGATTGACGGCTTATCGCTCGAGCAAAAACAAAGTGTGACTAAAACACTTTTACGCAGTGGAGCATCTATCACTGAAATAAATTGTGTTAGAAAGTCATTGAGTAAGATAAAGGGGGGAGGATTAGCCGCTGCTGCTTATCCTGGGGCTGTACATAGCTTAATTATTAGTGATATACCGGGTGATGATCCAAGAGATGTAGCGTCTGGGCCTACTGTTATTTGTGAAAATCAAACTGAAAAAGCTCGTGCTATTTTAAAGCGTTACAACGTTGATGATAGCATTATTAAGTTATTGGCTAATAAACCGATAGCTGAGGTTAACGCTTCTCAGTCTATTTCGCACGAACTTGTTGCAACCCCCATTAAGGCTTTGCAATGTGCGGCTGATAAAGCCTCTAAATTAGGTTATACCCCGTTGATTCTCAGTGATGAAATAGAAGGGGAAAGTGCAGAGCTTGGTAAGATACTCGCTGCAATTGCTAAATCAGTTGCTAAGCATGGTATACCTATAGCTAAACCTGCTGCAATAATTACTGGTGGCGAAACTACGGTTACCATAGGAGACAAAAAACCAGGTAAAGGCGGTAGAAATACCGAGTTTATGTTGTCTTTTGTTATTGAAACTGAAGGTGCACAAGGAATTTATGCTGCTGCCGCAGATAGTGACGGTATAGATGGTACTGAAGATGCTGCAGGAGCCGTTATGGAACCTAATACTTTAAGTAGAGCCAAATCTTTAGGACTTAACGCGATAGATTATTTAGAAAATCACGACAGTTATAGTTTTTTTGAAGGCTTAGATGACTTAATTATTACCGGGCCAACCTTAACCAATGTTAATGATATTCGTGTTATTCTAATCAAATAATTAGTAATGACGTGTCAGTTATCTGAAAACGACACGTTATTCCTATGTCCTCAATTCAGTTTAAGTATTAATAATTCACCTAGTGCCATTAAAATAATCTTAAAACATTCACATCTAGTTGTTTTACGCATAAGTTAATTTAAATGCTTTACTACTTAAAGCTCTTATGACATTGATAAGTTATGCAAACAATTCTAAAACAATCAACAGAACGTGTTCTTAGTGAAAAAGGCGAATTTGGGTCTGCTGCTAATTATTACTTTACTGGCCTGTACGAGCTAGCCCTTTCGCAAGGAGTAGACGTTGATCTACTATTGCATGGTGTTGGTTTATCTAAATTACTGCTTAACCAACCAGATAAACGTATACCGACCGAGAAATTGGCAGAATTTCAAAAATCTATTTGGGATTGGATGAATGACGAAAGTATGGGGGTAAACTCGCAACCCATTCATTCTGGTACGTATTATATGATGGGCAAGCTTACCGTGCAGCAGCCTAGTTTGAGAAAGGCGCTTGAACTTGGTGCTCGCTTTTATAACTTAATGCTAAGACGAGAGTCTGTATCACTTAGAAGTGAAGATGCTCAAACGGTTCTCACTATAACGCTTGATGATCCGAAAAGAGATCATAATAATCTATTTGCTGAGATTAGCTTATTATCTTGGCATCGTTACGCTTCGTGGTTGATTGCCGATGCGTTACCACTAAGTGAAACACGTTTTCCGTTTCCTGCTCATGCCCATGTTGGCGAATATAATTATCTATTCCCCGGAGCACATTTATTTTCTTGTAACGAACTTGCTATTGTTTTTCCTAGTCATTATTTAGATCGGGAGGTTAAGCAAAGTGAATCAGCACTCAAAGTATTTATGAATCGTTGCCCGTTAGAGTTATTTAAACAGTATAAAGCTGACTACAGTTTATCGTCTGAGCTCAAGTTGCTTATCAAAAAAGAACTCCACTCTGGCAGGGCTACAATTGAGTATTGCGCTACTCAGCTTCATATGACCACCAGAACTTTAATGCGCAAACTTAAAGATGAAGGAACGTCATTTCAGAAAATTAAGGATCTTATTCGCAGAGATAGGGCCGTGATACTTCTTTCTCAAAAAGGTATCGCCATTAATGAAATCGCTGAGCGTATTGGTTACTCAGACCCAGCTGTTTTTACCAGAGCGTTTCGACATTGGACAGGCGAAACACCTCGATCTTTTCGTAGTAAATTACAGTAACTAACCACCAGCTAGAACACTCACTTAATACAATAACCCTACTTATTTAATGGGTTGGTTTATATTATTTTTTCCCTGGATAGGGCTGTTTAGCTCTATCTATTTAATTTTTACAATAAGAGCTCGTATAGATTTACAGCATCTACTATGCATAAAGTAACACCTGTCATAAATTGTCAATAATTTAGTCACTATTTGCCATTCTAATAAAACCTCCATCCGTTAATATTTAACTCAACTATTACAATAATAAATTATATGAATACAGTTCTTGAGGTTTAATCACTTAAATATGAGGATTAAACTCTTAGTTTAAGAACTCTTCAATTATTTAGCATGGGGCAGTATGGATCAGTCAATTTCGAAAATACTCGATCAGAGCGACATTAGTCGTTTTCAACTATTCGCAATAATCATTTGCATTTCATTGAATGCACTTGATGGTTTCGATGTTTTAGCTATTAGTTTTGCATCACCCGGTATTGCAGCCGAATGGGGAATTGATAGAGCTGCTCTAGGTGTTGTATTAGCGATGGAACTTATTGGTATGGCAATAGGTTCAATCGCTCTTGGTGGAGCCGCGGATAAATACGGCCGAAAACCAACTATTCAAGCATGTTTATTATTAATGACATTTGGAATGTTCGCTGCCTCTCAAGTCGCTAGTATTAACGAATTATTATTGGTTCGTTTTGTTACCGGTTTGGGCATTGGCGGCATGCTTGCATCAACAAATGCCATGGTCGCAGAGTTCTCTAATGCTAAACATCGTCATTTGTGTGTCATTCTTATGGCTACCGGATACCCTATGGGAGCGGTACTTGGCGGTATGGTTGCATCGGATCTTCTTGAAGTTTATACCTGGCGTTCAGTGTTTGTATTTGGTGGGGGAGTTACTGCGGCGTTTTTGTTTATTGTTGCATTTTGGTTACCTGAATCGGTGATGTATTTAGGAAATAAACAAGGTAAAAATGCACTTGAGAAAATTAATAAAACCTTAGCAAAAATGAAAAAACCACTGTTAGAAAAATTACCAGAGCCAGTGCATACGGTTAAATCATCAAGTTTCGCTAAGCTTTTTTCTCCTAAGTTACGTCGCTTAACTATTCTACTCATTATTGCTTATTTTGCTCAAATTATGACGTTTTACTTCATTTTGAAATGGATACCTAAAATCGTTGTAGATATGGACTTTCACCCGAGCCAAGCAGGACAAATATTAGTATGGGCAAATGTTGGTGGTGCAGCTGGAGCAATATTACTTGGTTTATTTACACAAAAAATGGACCTGAGAAAATTACTTATTCCGGTATTAATTACGTCATTCATCATGGTGTCGGTATTCGGTATTGGTTATAGCTCTCTTACTACGTTAGCGATAGTCTCAGCTGCAACGGGATTCTTTACAAATTCAGGTGTTGTTGGTTTATACGGCTTAATGGCAAAAACCTTTACTTCAGATGTTCGAGCAAGTGGTACTGGTGTTGTTATTGGTTTAGGTCGCGGAGGAGCAGCATTAAGCCCTATCGTAGGTGGCATGTTATTTACCAGTGGTGTCACTTTACAAGGTGTTGCAATGATCCTCGGTTCAGGAGCTTTGGTTGCCGCGTTAGCTGTATTTTTAATGAAAGAAACTTCAGCGTCAGAAGAGCCAATTAAAGTTAATGCACAGAAAATTTAATCAACTGTTAGTTAAATCATTTAATAAATAGGAAGGCAAAGGTATGAAATTTACCCGTTTAAACCCAATGACTGGTGAAGTTGCCAGTGAAGCAGAAGCAATGAAAGCTGAAAACATGGCTGAAATTGCACGCCTTGCGCAAGTCGCATTTAACGAATGGTCTCAACAAGGACCCAATGCCAGACGAGCTGTTTTATTAAAGGCTGCAACTGAGCTAGAAGCCCGTAAAGATGATTTTGTTGTAGCTATGGCAAATGAAACAGGTGCAACAGCGGGTTGGGCTATGTTTAACGTAACATTAGCCGCATCAATGTTACGTGAGGCAGCTTCATTAACAACACAAATTAGTGGTGAAATAATACCTTCAGACAAGCCAGGTTGCCTTGCTATGGCGCAACGTCATCCTGTAGGTGTAATTCTTGGTATTGCTCCATGGAACGCGCCAATTATTTTAGGTGTGCGAGCTATTTCTACAGCTTTAGCGTGTGGTAATGCTGTTATTTTAAAAGCGTCAGAAATTTGTCCGCTAACTCACCAGTTAATTATAGAGTCATTAGAATCAGCAGGCTTTCCTAAAAATACAGTAAATGTAGTAACTAATTCGCCTGAAGATGCACCTGAAGTAGTAAGTGCTCTTATTGAAGCTAAAGAAGTTAAACGTATCAACTTTACAGGTTCTACCGATGTAGGACGAATTATTGCTGTGCAAGCTGCGAAGCAACTTAAACCATGTTTATTAGAATTGGGCGGCAAAGCTCCATTACTTGTATTAGACGATGCAAACATTGCAGAAGCGGTTAAAGCTGCGTCATTTGGTGCCTTTATGAACCAAGGTCAAATCTGTATGTCGACAGAGCGTTTGGTTGTTGTTGACAGCGTTGCCGACGAATTTGTAAGCCAATTCAAAGCGAAAGTTAGCACCATGACCACCGGTGACCCTAGAGAGGGAACGGCTACATTAGGTGCGGTGATCGACCAAAAAACAGTACAAAAAGTTAATTCACTTATCGACGATGCCATAAGCAAAGGCGCGAATATTGTTACGGGCGGTATGGGCGACTCAGTACTGATGCCAGCAACCGTACTTGACAATGTTACACCTGAAATGGCGCTTTATAGCGAAGAGAGTTTTGGTCCAATCGTTGTTGTTATCCGTGCTAAAGATGATGCTGATGCTGTTCGTATTGCTAACGATAGTGAATACGGCTTAAGTGCCGCAGTATTTACCCAAGATATTGCCAAAGGCATCAAAATTTCAAAACAGATACATTCAGGTATTTGTCATATCAATGGTGCAACAGTGCACGATGAAGCTCAAATGCCATTCGGTGGAGTAGGTTCGTCTGGTTACGGTCGATTCGGCGGTAAAGCAGGTGTTGATCAATTTACAGAATTACGTTGGATCACCATTGAGACCGAAGACGGACACTTTCCAATATAGTTTACCCAATTAACCAAATACAAAACTAATGTAGTTATACATTAAAATACATATTACAGAGGATTGATACATGAGTATTGAACGCGAAGAAGACACAGTAAAATATACAGTAGAGAACAACATTGCTTGGGTTTCATTTAACCGTGAACAAAAACGTAACTGCATGAGCCCAAAATTAAACCGTCAAATGATGCGTGTTTTAGACGAATTAGAATTTCGTGATGATGTAGGTGTATTAGTACTTACCGGTGAAGGTACAGCTTGGACCGCGGGTATGGATTTAAAAGAATACTTCCGTGAAAACGAAGCGAAAGGCCTTGCTGGTATTCGTGGCGCGCAACGTGAGTCTTACGGCTGGTGGCGTCGTCTTCGTAACTTCCAAAAAACTACAGTTGCTATGGTTAATGGCTGGTGTTTTGGTGGTGGTTACGGACCATTATTCGCATGTGACCTTGCTATTTCTACAGAAGAAGCACAATTTGGTTTAAGTGAAATTAACTGGGGTATTTTACCTGGTGGTGGCGCAGCTAAAGTTGCTGTTGACTTAATGCCAATGCGTAAAGCTATGTGGCACTCACTAATGGGTGAAAATATCACAGGTAAAGAAGCGGTTGAATGGGGTTTAATTAATGAAGCAGTTCCTTCAGATCAACTAAAATCTCGAGTTACCGAAGTATGTAACGTGTTATTACAGAAAAACCCTATTGCATTAAAAGCAACCAAAGATGCGATTCGTCGTGTTAAAGAAATGACATATGACAATGCAGAAGATTACTTAGTACGAGCACAAGAAGCGGCAAATAGCTTTGGTAACGATGGTCGTAAAGAAGGTATTAAGCAGTTTATCGATGATAAAACGTATAAGCCTGGTTTAGGTGCTTACGATAAATCTAAGCACGAATAATAAGGGTATATCGATGGACTTTTTATCTTTGCAAGCTAGCTTAAACCCGAATAAAATCGCTGTTGCCGATTTAACTTCGGGCCAAAGCTGGACTTATCCTCAGTGGAATAACCTGATTGGGCTAACAGCAACGTGGATAAAAGAGCAAGGACTTCAAGCAGGAGATAGGCTTGTTTGCCTATCTCAAAATCGCGCAGAAATTATTGCCCTACATCTTGCTTGTGCTAGAACTGGCGTGTTGTTTGTGCCTCTGAATTGGCGACTTTCGATAGAAGAGATCAATACGTTATTGAAAGATTGTCAGCCAAAATTAGTTGTTGGTGATACGTTAGCTATTGATCAAGGCGTAGACTGTTTTAACATTAGCAAGTTACTGGTTGCTGTTTCTACATGTAAGCAACTTTTAGAAACCAATGAACATTTTGACGATCCTTCTCTTATTTTGTATACGTCGGGCACTACTGGTGTTCCTAAAGGTGTATTACATAGTGAAGCGAGCATAATGGAAACGACGCTCAACATGTCGTTACTTGCTCATGTAGATGAAAACAGTGCCTTTTTGTGTGAAGCGCCAATGTTTCATGTTATTGGACTTATCTCTAGTTTACGTCCTGTATTTTATCATGGTGGCACTGTTTATCTTTCTGACGGTTTTATTCCTACAAGAACATTATCTCGCTTAGCAGATAAGAACTTGGGCATAACACATTATTTTTGTGTTCCTCAAATGGCGTGTATATTGCGTCAACAAGCTGAATTTAAGCCCGAAAAATTAAGTAATCTAAAAGCTATACTTACGGGGGGCGCTCCACATCCAGCTGTTCAAATACGAGACTGGTTAGCAGACGGTATTCCAATTGTTGATGGTTACGGTATGAGTGAAGCAGGAACCATATTTGGTATGCCTTTTGACATTGAAACTATTGACGCAAAAGCCGGTTTTGTTGGTGTTCCAGGTCCTAGAATCGAGATACGCTTAACTGATAGCAACAACAATGAAACGGTTGATGGTGCTGCTGGTGAAGTTGAAATTAAAGGTAATAATTTATTTTTAGGAATTTGGAATAAACCTGAATTGTTTGCTGATTGTTTTACTTCTGATGGCTGGTTTAAAACCGGTGATGTTGCTATTAAAGACGAGGATGGTTTTTATCGTATCGTTGATCGTATTAAAGATATGTACATTTCTGGTGGTGAGAACGTTTATCCCGTTGAAGTAGAGTCTGTAGTCTTAAAAGATCCACAAGTACTAGAATGTGCATTAATTGGTATTCCAGACGAAAAATGGGGTGAAGTAGGTTGTTTATTTGTGGTTGCTAAGCCTGACATTGTTAACTTTAGCAATGATGACTTACTAACAACACTTAAAGTATCGTTAGCTAAATATAAATTACCTAAGCATATTCAACTTGTTGATAACTTACCTAGAACAGGTGCAGGAAAGGTTAAGAAAAATATACTAAAAGAGCAGTATATTAACTTACTTAACTAAGCCTATTTTTAAAGTTAAACGCATTAAAAAACCGAGCTACTTCTAGCTCGGTTTTTTGTGCTTAAAACATTTAACATTATTTTGTAGGGAAGTGTTCTTTCAAAAATTCAACAACTTTAGTTACTTGCTGAAGGCTGTCAAATACCGGATCACCGTGTTTAGCACCTTCTTCAATGAAAAGTTGATTGGTAATATTCATCTCATCTAATTGGGCCTTTAAATGATAACTCTGGCTTGCAGGTACTATTTGGTCTTTGCCTCCATGAAACAAAATAAAGGGAGGTGTTTTATCATTAATATAATGAGTAGGTGATGCTTTACGTGCTAATTCTGGGTTAACTCTAGGGGACTCTCCAAGAAACCTTGCTTCAGCAGCATCTGGAGCATCGTGATCTACACGACCACTGTTACCTTTTAGTTCTTCAAGATCACTGACACCAAAAAAGTCGACAACGGCCGAAACATTGTACTTTGGTTCATGGCCAGATAAATATAAATTAGTGCTGCTGTTATGATTAGACGTTGCAATTAATGCTGCCAAATGTCCACCTGCCGAACGGCCCATCATAGTAATGTTCGTTGGCTCTATATTGTAGTCGCTTGCTGAATCTACAACGAAGTTAATAGCGTCGTTAATATCTCTTACAGGGGTCGGGAAAATAGCTTGACCACTCAAACTGTAATTTACTGCAGCAATAGCGTAGCCCTTATCCAATAAGCTACGCGCTAGGTTGCCATTTCTAGGAATAAACTCGTCTTTAGAGCCTCTAAACCAAGCACCACCGTGCACCCAAACTAATAATTTATGAGGTGTAGCTGTTGCTTTATTTGGAAGGTATAAATCTAACGCTAAATCATATGTTTCGTGTTTTTTATATGTCAGTGTTGAAACGGTAAAAAGTTGCTCAGTATTTTCTTCTATGGCTTGCGATACGTCATTTTGCAGAGCAACTGTTTGGCTACAACTAGCCAACATCATGGCTGATACGATTGAAAGTGTAAGTTTTTTCATTTTATACCTTATAAATAAATGCAATTTGGGTCAGAAGACAACCCAAAACATATATAACCTTATTAAGATCACCTATTATTTAGCACCTAACGTAGGAGCTTTTGTTTTACGCTTATACCTAGCGAAGAATACAAATTATCGAAATGACAAAATATTCCCTTTTTATCGCCATACTTGCATTATAGTAAGAAAAATTGCTTTTATAATGGATAGAATAAAGCAATAATTGCACATATTTTAGATTGTGTTGTGCTTAAATTGACTATGAAAGACCAAACTCTGTATGTTGAGAATAGTTTTAACGAAGCTGAAGATTTTTTTTATTGTGAAGCACTAACCGTTAGAAGTGCAAAACATGATTGGAAAATAAAGCCCCATCGCCATAAAGATCTTTATCAAGTGTTTATTGTTACCGAAGGAGGCGGCAATGTTCAGTTAGATGACCGTTTCGAGCAGCTTACAGCACCTTGTGTGATATTTATTCCTGATGGGGTAGTGCACGGTTTTGATTGGATCGTTGGGTCAAAAGGTTTTGTATTATCTATCGCGTCTTCTGTTATTAAACAAATCGCTCAAAATATTGGAGGCAGCCAATTTGCAAGCGAGCCACTGATGACTGAAGTGCCAACTGATATTGCTAATGCCGTTATTAAAAATTGTGAAGAATTAGAGCAAGAAAGCCAAGAGCGTCGTTCGTTAAAAGAACCGATGTTAATGACATTATTACATCAACTATTAATCAGGTTGTGCAGGATAAACCCTTTTAAAGAAAGTACGACTTTAAGCCTATCTAAATCTGAACGTAAAGTGACTCAGTTTAAAAAGCTCATTTCACAACATGCTATTGAACACCACCAAGTGGCGTGGTTTGCCAATCGTATTGGTGTTAGTAGCGCACACTTAAATGTTCTTTGTCAGCAACATGCAGACTCGAGTGCACTCGGACTTATTCATAAACATTTATTAGATGAAGCAAAACGTTTGTTAATTTTTGCTGATTTAAGAATATCAGCAATTGCAGACAGATTAGGCTTTTATGAACAAACTTATTTTACTAAGTTCTTTAAAAAATTAACCGGGTACCCACCTTCTAATTACCGTAAAAACTACCGATAACAATAAAGGTTATCAACTTTAATGTATTACCTATATGAGATAGTAATAAGTGATCGATTTATCAATTGAACTATATTGTTTTTTAATTAGCATTGCGTTTGTCGCGGGCTTTATTAGCGCCATTGCTGGTGGTGGCGGCATGATTATTTTACCTATTTTAATGGCCGTAGGACTACCACCATTAAACGCATTAGCTACCACTAAAATTCAAGGATTTGCAGGCGTTTTATCCTCTACATCAAGTTATTATAAACGGGGGTTTATTGATATTAATCGACTAAAACCCGCTTTAATTTTTGCCGCCATAGCATCACTTATTGGCGTTATATTGGTTCACTATATTAATACAGAATATTTGTCTCACGCTATTCCTGTACTGTTAATATTAGTGTCTTTGTATATGTTACTTCACAAAAATCAGCCAGATGCAGAAGTACCTGCAAAATTATCTGACAAGTCTTTCAATCGCGTAGTAGGTACAACAGCAGGCTTTTATATTGGATTATTTGGACCAGGCATTGGCTCAATGTTGATAGTCGCTTTTAGATCGCTACGAGGAGACAAGTTAACTAATGCCGTAGCAAACGCTAAGCCCATCATTATTGCTGCGAACTTAGTCGCTACCATCGCCTTTGCCGTTTCCGGCGAAGTTTGGTGGGTACTTGGTATTTCAATGGCTATTACCCAATTTATAGCCGCTAAATTGGGTACTCGTTTTGCCATCAAAAACGGTAAAAAAATCATTAAACCGATTGTTTTATTTGTTTGTATAGGCGCTGCTTTAAAGTTGCTGTTTTTTCCAAGTTGAGGTTTGTTAATTTTTGATTTTTATCTAGATTTTTATTTATGTTTTGATAGTAATGTTGTAATGAATTACTATATTTAATCTGAATTTATTATCTGTCATTTATCCAAGTCGCATAGGCTGGAATTATTATTCACTAACGGAGTTTTCATGAAAGGATTGCCATCAGTTATCTTTCTTTTATCAGCGTTTGCAGTTTTGTCAGGATGTAATAGTACCCCTAAAGCAAGTATGTCGACATTACGTTTGAACAATCCCGAGGTAAACTCTAAACCTTTAAAGGTGAATCTTGCTGTAGGTCATGGCTCTCGTTCAGAAATCTACCTAGAAGATGAAAATA
>Ga0209291_1000878_pt1 | contig 28326 bp, 24 predicted proteins | sample GOMGulsemesocosm_FD_184633 | JGI IMG/M metagenome (GOLD analysis project Ga0209291, IMG submission 184633) | Methane-oxidizing microbial communities from mesocosms in the Gulf of Mexico - GOM9B Gulf of Mexico (SPAdes) (version 2) | ecosystem: Environmental > Aquatic > Marine > Cold seeps...
ACGTAAACTTGTTACTTCAGCATTTGCTGGAATAGTTATGTTTTTAGTTAAATCCCATACGTTAGTATCTAAAGTTCCCCCATAAGGCACTCCTGAAGTAGACCAAGCGTTATACCCCAACACTTCCTCAACTTCATAGTATGGATAATCTGGAGTCCCTTCTATATAATCAAAATCTACAGAAAGTTCCCAACCGTCTGATCCCCACGTTTCAATTCTTGCATATAATTCAACATTACCTTCTAATATCGATTTAAAATCTGTTACATCAATTTCAAAACCTCTAGCAAGTGCAGAATTATCTATTCCATAAGGAGTAATATAACGACCAATTTCATACCAGCTTCCTGAAGGAACATCTTTAACTTTTATATTTGCATATACATCCCAAGCATTACACCCTCCTGCTGGACAATCTAATTGAATAAACATTTTGATAGTTTCAATATTTGAATTATCAGTATGTAAATTAAAAAAAGCTGTTTCTGTTTGGTTGTTAATTGTTATATGTTGATTTTGAAAAGCTGTATAATTATGAGTTACAGCTGTTCCAGTTCCTGAAAGCCCAATAACTACATTATCTACTCCTGTTGCTGAAAGAGTAATATTACCATTTTGAACTCCTAAACCTGTTAAACCAGGAATAAAACGTACATATAAATTTTCAGCCGCAGTATTTATTGCCCCATAAGTATAATTAAGTGTATTTGAATACGTTACATTATCTTTTGATATCTCATAAGAACCCGTTACAGTAGCAGTAACATCATTTTCTAAATTTAATCCTTTTACTTGAAAAACTTGCTCCGTAGAAACTGTCCCTACCATAACATCTCCAAAATCGGTTACAGCACCTATAGTCTGAATTTCTCTTGGTATCTCTAGAGAATTACCTCTTAAATTTACTGTTACATCAGCAAAATCATCGGACGCAAATAATAAATCACCATTAATTGTACCTGAATTTGGAATTGCTGGCGCAAATCGCACATAAAGATTATATGTTCCAGTATTTAACTCTGTAGCTGTTAGCGTTAACGAACTAGAAAAATCAATATCATTTTTTGATACTTCAAAATTTGACGTAACAGTTACAGCTACATCATTCCCTAAATTAGAAGAAGATAATACCGCTGTTTTACTTGCTGAAACTTCTCCCATAACTGTTGAACTAAATACCAACTCATTCACTGATGATTGAAATCCAGGTAAAATAACTGGCGGTACTCCATCATCACTCTTACATGAATTGATAATTAATAATAATAATGCAATAAAACAGAAGGATCCTGCTTTAATAAAGTTCTTTTTTTTCATGCTTAACATATTATTTTTTTGGTTTAATATTATTACTATTTGCAAGAAACCATATTTATTCCAATAAACCTCCTAAACAAAAGGTATTGAAAGACCATGTATAGATTTTTTGCTATCAAAAAAACCTGTAATACATTTGCTACAACTTTTAACTAAAAAATCTGCTATTAAAAAAAACAGTAGAAAAATTTAACTTATTGACATCACGTATTTTTCGAATTAGCGTACTTGACTTATACTCTCTATAAAAAAGAATCATATTTAAACAGCTTAAAAAAGTTACTTCTTGTGTTAAAAAACAAATAATTAGGCTCGCTTGAAAGAACATGTAGAGATAATGTTTTTGCCTATTGTTCAGGTTATATGTTATTTCGCAGGGGTTAATAAATATTTTGTTTACGTCGGGTTAACATAGTTTTTTAACAAAAAAAGGTTAAAAAAACAGAGCTGTGTACACAGCTCTGTTTAACTTTTAAATAAGCATTAAAAACATCTTTTAATAATAACATTTTATAGCTCATCATATAGCTCAAATAGATATCAAGTCACTAACTAAATAATTTTCTTTATTCTTTAACATAAAACTAGAAAGCTTTTAATCAATTCTAAAAACCAAACTATACATATAATGAAAACAAAAAACTTATTTTTTTTAACATTTGCTATCTTTTTTTCGATAGCTTCATTTTCTCAAGAGTTTGATTGTTTTAATCAAATTGACGACGATGGTGATGGGCTGACTGACATTGCAGATCCTGATTGTGACTGTTATTTATTTAATGCAGTTGGAGATTCTTTTCAAACAAACACCCCTCCTCCTGGCAATATTGGGCAATATTGTTTTGACATCACCCAAGACCAATTGGGACAAAGAGGAGCAATATGGTTGCTAAACAAAATTGATTTGTCAAATGATTTCAAATTTTCTGCTGAAATCTATGCTGGCACTAAAGATTTTACAGGAGCTGATGGTTTTGCAATTGTACTACAAGACTCTCCTAACGGATTAAACTCATTAGGATGGGGAGGACTCTATCTAGGAGCTGGAGCTCCAGATCCAACTGTAAACATTGTTCCTTCAATAGCTTTTGAGGTAGATACTTATGATAACGGAGCAGGGCAAGGTGATATTAGTAACGATCACATTGCCATCAATATAAATGGAGATCCTACCACTCCTGTTGGATCACCTACTACTATTGATTTAGGAAACATTGAGGATGACAATTATCATGACCTAATTATTGAATGGGATGCTACAACACAAGTACTTTATTTTGAAGTAGATGGGAATTCAAGTTCTTATAATTCAGATATACAAAACACTATATTTGGCGGTCAAAACTTAGTGAATTTTGGGTTTACCGGCTCTACTGGTGGTTTTTACAACAGACAATCTATTTGCATTACAGGGTTTGAATTACCTAGCGCTGGAGAATCTTCAGTTTTTCAATTATGCAACTCAATGCCAGGAACTTTTAACTTATTTGACCAGTTAGGCGGAAGTCCTGAACAATATGGTTCTTGGACTGACCCGAGTGGTAATAGTTTTGGAACTTCTAACATAGGGGCTTTTGATATAAATACAGATACCCTAGGTGTTTATACTTATACAGTACCTAATGGTTCAGGATGCGTATCCCCTTTTGCTACTGTTGAAGTTAGAAATAGCTCTTCAAATTTTAACATGGAAGCGATGAACGCTACTGGTTGTGACTTGACTGACGGCAGTATAGAATTTACAAACCTTCATCCGTCAACTGATTACACACTAAACTATATAGTAAATGGAACCAGTGCTACGTCTCTTAACTTTACATCAAGTGTCACAGGAACATATACACTTACAAATATTGGTTCTGGAAATTATGAAAGTGTTGTTTTAACTAATGACGGTTGTGACTCTGAAGCCAAAGCAATTAGAGTAAACGAAAACTGTATTATTCCATCAGGAATTTCACCTAATAAAGATGGTATAAACGATTGCTTTGATATTGAATGGGTACAAGCTACTAATATTCAAATTTTCAATCGTTATGGTTCAAAAGTATATGAAAGAAGTGATTACAGAAATGAATGGTGTGGTGGAACAGAAGATGGTCTGGGAGGTGATGAACTTCCAACAGGAACCTATTATTATGTAATTGAAGTTTCAAACTCAAATCCAATAACTGGCTGGGTATATATAAATAGAGGAAACTAATCTATCAAAATTAAAATCAATGAAAAAAATAATTATAGCATTAGTTGTACTACTTGGATATAGTAGTACAACTGTTGCCCAACAGGATCCGCAGTACACACAGTATATGTATAATCAAGCAGTAATTAACCCTGCCTATGCAGGATCAAAGGATGCTTTGTCAATTGTTTCATTATACCGTAACCAATGGACAGGGTTTGATGGTGCCCCAAAAACGTTAACATTATCAGGACATAGTCCAGTAGGTGAGCGTGTAGGATTAGGATTATCATTTATATCTGACCAGCATGGACCAGTAAAAGAGAATAATATTTATGCTGATTTTTCGTATACTATTAATACTGGAGCAACAACAAAGTTAGCATTAGGATTAAAAGCAGGTGTGACTTTAAATAACATTGGATTGTTTAGTGATGTAACCACTGCAGTTTCTGGTGATATTGCGTATAGTGAAGATGTTAATAACACTACTCCAAATGCAGGATTAGGAGCGTTCTTTTATAGTGATAAATACTATGTAGGATTATCTGTTCCAAATATGTTAAAGAGTACGCATTTGGATACTACGGTTTCAGAATTTGGTTCAGAGGAATTGCATTATTTCCTTACCGCAGGATATGTATTTCAGTTAACAAAAAACACGAAGTTAAAGCCATCATTTTTAGTAAAGTCATCATTTGATGCGCCTGTATCTTTTGATATCAATGCAAACTTCTTGTTTTATGACAAGTTTGAAGTTGGTGCCTCATACAGAAACACAGATTCATTTAGTGGTTTAATCGGATTTGCATTTTCAGACAGTATTCGTTTAGGATATGCGTATGATCATATAATCAGTGACCTTCAAAATGCAGCCTCTTCATCTCATGAAGTGTTCTTACAATTTGATTTAAACTTTCCAAAGAAAGTATCACGTTCACCAAGATTTTTCTAATATAAACACACGAAACAATGAAAAAACACATATATACAGGGTTGTTCTTATTGGGAATGTTTAGTGTAAACGCTCAAAGTAAGTCAACAGCAAAAGCAGATAAACACTTTGATAATTTAGAGTATGTAGATGCGATATCTGATTACTTAAAAATTATTGAAAAAGAGGGAGAAAGCGAATATGTACAAAGCCGTTTGGCAGATACGTATTACAACGTTTTCAATACAACAGCCGCAGAGGAGTGGTATGGAAAAGTAGTTACAACGAGTCAAAACAAAGAGCATTATTTTAAGTATGCTCAAATGTTAAAGGCAAACGGGAACTATGATAAAGCTAGTGAGTGGATGGATAAGTTTGCGAACTTAGCCCCAACCGATGTTAGAGCTATCGCTCATAAAAACAATCCAAATACAGTAGGAGAATTATTAGGAGACACACCAAAGTTTACTGTTAAGCCAGTAGAAGGATTCAATACAAAGTACTCAGAGTTTGGACCAATCATGCATGAAGGGCAAGTATATTATGCTTCTGCTCGTAGTGGAAAGTCTAAAAAATACGGATGGAATGAAGAACCGTATTTAGATATTTATGTATCAGATTATGATGCACCTTCTGGAGCCTTGACTAATGAATCAGAAGTAGCAGGAAAAGTAAATACAAAGTTTAATGAAGGAACTGTAAGTTTTAGTCCTGACGGAAAAACGATGTATTTTTCAGGAGAGAGTCTTGATCGTGATGCTGGAGTTTTTGGAAAAAAGTTCAAGAAGGATGCATCAGGGAAGAGTACAATTAATGTATACTCTGCTACTTTATCAGGAGGAGAGTGGACAAATGTAACTGCTTTGCCTTTTAATACAGAGAATTCTAATACTAGTGGACCTGCAGTAAGTACCGATGGAAAACGTTTGTATTTTGCTTCAGATATGGAAGGAACACTAGGTGCTGCAGACCTTTGGTATGTAACTATCAACGGAGATGGAACATACGGAGAACCAGTAAACTTAGGAAAGGATATCAATACAGAAGGATCGGAAATGTTTCCATACATCAGTAGTAAGAATATTTTTTACTTTTCCTCAAACGGACATCCTGGTTTAGGAATGATGGATGTATTTGCTTCACAAATGGAAGGAGATAATTTTGGGTCAGTACGTAATGTAGGAGCACCATTAAACTCAGGAAATGATGACTTTAGTTTTACGATAGATGAGGAATCACAAAAAGGATTTTTTGCTTCTAACAGAGCTGGAGGAGCAGGAAGTGATGATATTTATGCATTCGATCAAATTGTACCAGTTTGTGATGTAGCTTTACAAGTATTAGTAGTAGATGCTAAAACGAACAAAGCTTTAGCAATGACAGCTGTTGCTATTTATGATGAAAGTAATAATAAAGTAGCTGATAAAACTACTGATGAAAATGGATATGTACATTTCAAATATGAATGTAACCAAGCATTTAAAGTAGAAGCAAATAGAGAAATGTATTCTATCAATAGTGTAACAATTGCTAAAACTGATGCCCCAGAAGTTTCAGAGAGGTTAGCGTTGACTCCAATAATTGTAGAAGACAGAGTTGTGTTAAATCCTATATTCTTTGAGTTGGATAAGCATAACATTACAGCACAAGGAGCTACGGAGTTAGACAAGTTAGTAGCTGTAATGAACAAGTATCCAGCAATGATTATCAAAGCAACATCTCATACGGATAGTAGAGGTAAGGATGCTTATAACATGGCTTTATCTGACAGAAGAGCAAAATCAACTGCTCAGTATGTTATTTCAAAAGGAATTACTGCAGAGCGTATTTCAGGAGAAGGAAAAGGAGAGTCAGAATTGATAAACAAATGTTCAAATGGAGTGAAGTGCTCTAAGAAAGAGCACCAAGCAAATAGACGTTCAGAGTTTTATATTGTCACAAAGTAATTCAAACAGTTGATTATTAAACATCATATTAAGGTTAGCAATGTTAATTGTTTAGTGTGTTAATCAGTTGACAAGTTGAGTCTTGACATACTAAGACTCAACTTTTTTTGGGGATTTAATGATTTATCCTTCGTGAATAAATCATTAAATCGACATGTGACAAACCCTCAAAATTATGATTCGAAAAGCTTAAAACAAGTGCTTTAAGAATATTCTATAGAGATCATCTATAGATGTAAAAATTAAGATACTATCTATTTTAATAGATAGTAAGTATAATAAAAATGCAAGCTACTAATCTGGACTTGCAACAAAAAGTCGGACATTATTTCTAAGATCTATCCTACATTTTTTATTTGATAAAATTCTGACTCTACTTCTCTTGGTGTTTTATAACCCAAAGACGAATGTATTCTTTTTCTATTATACCATATTTCTATATATTCAAAGATAGCTGATTTTGCTAGTTCAATGGACTTAAACTTCCGCTGATATATCAGTTCTACTTTTATTGTTTTGAAAAAACTCTCAGCTACCGCATTATCCCAACAATTAGCTTTTCTTCTCATACTTTGAGTAACTAAAGCATTTGAGCTAATTATTTTTTTAAATTCTTTAGAAGCGTATTGTATTCCTCTATCTGAATGAAAAAGTAACGCTTTAGTAATTGTTCTTTTAGAAATAGCCATTTTCCAAGCTGGAACAATAGTTTTGTTTGTGTATAAGCTAGTACTTAAAGACCAACCTATAACTTGTCGGTCATACAAATCAATAATTGTAGTAAGGTATAACCACCCGTTAACTGTTTTAATATAGGTAATATCAGATACCCAAACTTCATTCAATTCCTTTGGTTTAAAGCTTCTATTTAAATGATTTCTACATACTGGGTATGGGTGATTGGAATCTGTAGTTACTCTAAATTTCTTTTTAAGTTTACTTCTCCAGCCATTAACTCTCATTAATTTAGCTACTCTTCTTTTTGAAATACAATAGCCATTTCTTCTTAGCTCTTCTGTTATTCTTGGACTTCCATAAGTTTGATTACTTAAATCAAAGATTTCTTTTATCAAATCAGTAAACAAACTGTTTTCAATACTTCGCTTAGACGGACCATTACCAAACCATCGGTAATAAATAACTACTGCGGCTAACTTTTAAAACTTCACACATCTTTTCAATAGGATATAAATGTTTATAGGCTACTATAAACTGGTAGATTTCCCATCGCTCTTGGAAAAGATGTGAACGGCTTTTTTTAATATTTCAAGTTCTAATTCCTTTTCTTTTAAAGCTTTCTTTAATCTTTTAACCTCTAAATTATCTTGAGACTCTATAGTAGGTTTTGTTTTTAATGCCACACTATTTTAGCTGTTTTACGCCATTTGTACAAACGTTGTACTTGAATACCTAATTCATCTGCTAATTCCTTTACATTATCACGTTGATAACTTAATCGTACTGCTTCATCTTTCAATGCTTGACTGTAAACTCTTCTTTTCATTTTTCTAAGATATTTGTTTTTTAACAAACAGTCTTAAATTTTATGTCCGAGTAAAGGTAGCAACTCCACTTTTGGCTTGCACCCAGAAACGGGAAAAACTTTAAGGCCTATTACTAAATATATGATTAAGAAATATGTTTGCGAAAATTATCCACACAATGAAACGATGAAAGAATGAAACTCTAAGATGCATTTATTCTAAATAATTATAAAACGAAAATTAAATAAGGAAAAACAATGAAAAATATATTTTTAGCAATGATTGGCCCATATCAATTGATTATTATTTTAGCAATACCAATTGTCCTTTTTTCTTTAGGGTATTTTTTTGGAAAAAAAGCAGGATATCTTAAAAGGATTAAAGAAACAGAATCAAACAAGATTCTCTAAAATCTTTTGAATTAATAATTAACCCTGCTTGTAATTTTTATTAAGTAAAGAAAGTTCCTTATGCTTAAAATATGTGCTTATTAAATGAAAAGCTAGTATCCTATAAACTGTGTGAGCTTAAATTAATCCTTAGTTTTTTTTATAGCTCGTTAATCATTAATCTTTCTAATTAACTCAATAAGCTTCTTCAAATCTTCATCAAAAAGGTTCGGATTTTGTCCTGCCGAGGTCACCATGTTCATCAAACCCCCTGATAACTAAAGGGGTTTGATTGTTTTCATGTATTTCTTGGTCTAAGTTAGTTTCTCTGAACTTCCCATATTTACTAGGAATTTGGGTTCGAAATCCTGTCGAGGTAATCTAGAAGTTTTAAAATTTGGAGTAGTCTCTTAACTTGGTGTCTATTTTTTTATAGCAAGTCCAGTTTTTAAAACTTCACAATTTCACCAAGCCCTGCAAAGACATAATCACCTTTATAATGGTCTTGAAGTATTTTAAACGCTAGATGTCCTGTGCAGTGTGTGGGAGCAACTTTTTTAACTTTAAGTTCATTTTTTAGCCTTTGAGCAAGACTAGTTAATGTTTCCTGATCGTAAGGCAATAAATGGTATCCGCCATAAACAAGAGCGATATTGTTTTGAGAATGTAACTTGGTATTAATTATTATTTTTTCCACTGTACTGTGGGAACACCCCACTATTAAGACTTCACCATTATCGGTTTTTAATGATAGTGATAATTCTTGCAAGCCTTTCAAGTTTACATTGTTTGAGTTTTCTTGGTTTTTACCAATATTTGGATACTTATTGAAATACCCCATATAAGGCGAAGAGGTAGCTATTAAGTTTATACCCGGTTCTATTTCAGTATTATGTTTAATGAATTCAATGTTAGAACCCCAAAATCTTCCTGTTTGGTTAAATTTGTATGATTTAAAATCTCCGTCAAAATATTGCATTTTCTTTTCGAGAGAATGAACAATAGTTGATTCCCTACCCTCAATATTGAAGTTGACATTCGATCCCCAAAACATATCAAATGGAAGTAAATTTTAACATTGGGATTGACTTTAAGTAAATAGTCGAAACCATTTATATGATCGAAATGAGCATGAGATGCTACTGCAAAATCAATTTGAGAGAGATCTATATTTAATGCTTCAATATTTTTCTTGAATATATCTGCGTTTGTTCCTGAATCAAAGAGTATTGTTTTTCCATTGTATTTTAAAATACAAGAGAAACCAAAGTCTTTCTCCATACCCTTTTTGTTTTCTCCAAAGGCATCATAAAGACTTATAACCGTATTGTTTTGTATTTCTGTATAAATCTTCGTTTTATTGTGAATATTGACCTCTTTAGATGTATTCTGATTGCAAGAACAAATAAAGATAATAACAATTATTGATAACGCTCTTTTCATTGTTTAGTAATTACGTACAACATTCGAGTAAGTTGTACTAGTGAAACATCCCCTACTTAATTAGTTACTCAAAAATAACACTTATATCAGACTTAAAATAATATTTACGAATGTATATAAGTCTTAAGGTGTTGTTTCATAATGTTTTAGAAATCTAATCTTCTTTCCCTCGAAAACTATTTTTAGGAGTTGGATTTACTAGACGGTACCATGTGTAGTATATCGTTATAGCTAGTATGCTATGGGGCTGTCTCACCTGTTGAAAAGAGAGCGATTTGTACTACATAATCCAATCTTGCTAATTCGTAAAATACTGATATTCAGTAAATAGTTGTTTCGTATTTCTCATAAATTCAGATTAAAATTGACAGCTGCGACAGAACCATAAGAGTACTATATTAGTAATGGACTTGTAATAAAATACTGGATATCGGTTTAAAAGTGATTTTAGCTACTTTTCATTAAATATTTTAATCGTTGTGTCTAGACCTTCAAATTTAGTTTTGAGAGCTTAAAATGAATGCTAAACAAGGAAAACAACGCTAATTAAAACGTTGTTTTTTTTTTGGAGTAAAAATAAATGTTAGTTTTGAAATAACATTCACTTACATGTTCCTTAAAATCTATTTTTGTTACCCATGTTTTCATACATATTTCTTTAAGACTATCATTATTTGATTAAGGTACATGGATTAGCATGGGAGATGTTTGAATACAAGGAATTAATCATTTTTTGAATAATATTTGTTTGCGTTTAATTTAACCAATGAACTTGTAATAACTATTGATGTATATCTAATTCTTCTGCAACTTGTTTTACATTGTTACGAGCTATAACTTAACTTATTTTTTTTTGATTATCACTGATATTAGCTATTAAAAACACCCAAGTTTAGGTATTGTATTTTTATTAAATATTAAAGAACTTTATACGTATAAATAATTTAATAATTTCATTATAAATGTAATGACAACTTTTACTTCTACAAGAGAAGGCTATACTGCAAGTTGTGGATGGAGTATATTAGGTAACCTAAAATTTAGGCTATCTTGTGTTTCAAACTTTCCAATTTCAGTAACAGTATTATTAAACATTACAAGTTTACTTGTTCAAAATAAAGGAGGAATTTCAGATACTAGTTTTGGAATGCAATTATTAACTAATCTACCGAATAATGAAACTGCACTAATACATACAGGTGGAGATTATGGGGCCAAAACAATTACGATAGTATTTCCTAATTCAAAAAAAGGATTGGTACTATTTTCAAACTCTGAAAACAGAATGATCCTATGGCAAAAGATTATTACTGAGTATTTTGGAGAAACTAGAAAGGAAATTGTGAGAAGGAATATAGAATAGGTAGAAAAAGTACAGTACACAACAAAGTATCCTATGAAAATCACTAGTCCAGTTCTTCAATGTTACTATTTTATTTTCTATTGTAAATCTATTTATACTAAATAGTTTATAATGAGGCTGTAATACTTCTTATTTTGATAATAAATTATTAACTTGATACAAAATATTGAGTTATGCCTATATATATGGATTTTCATGACATGCCAAATGGGGTTACAGCTAAACACGTTGCAGAAATGCATCAAGCTGATTTAAAAATTGAACACAAATATAATTGTCGTGGATTAACCTATTGGTGTGATGAAAAAAGGCAAACTGCATTTTGTTTAATAGAGGCTCCAGATAAAAAATCTATTAAAAAGTTACATAAACATGCTCATGGTGATGTACCTCAACGAATTATAGAGGTGAATAACACTATAGTAGAGTCATTTTTAGGGAGAATAGAAGATCCTAAAAAGGCGCAAAATATAAAACTAAATATTATTAATGAGCCTGCTTTTAGAACTTTAATGGCTATTAAGTTGAAGAAGAAAGTCTTGAAAGAATCCAAAATTAGAGGTTTAAATACTAAAATTAGAGATTATAATAAATCAATAATAAATATTACTAATACCAATAATGGTCGTATTGCTAAGCAAGGAGCAGATTTTTTTCTGATGTCTTTTATTTCTGTAACAGATGCTTTAACCTGTGCTTTACAAGTTAAAACATTACACAATTACGATAATACTTCAGGTATAGAATTTAAAATAGGTTTAAGTTCTGGTGTACCTGTAAATGAAAAAAAAGGTTTTTTTGAAACCATTATAAAAGTTTCAGAAAGATTATGTGGTATCGCTAAAGAACAAATTATAATAACATCAGAGTTAAAAGATTTGTATGAAAGTGAAAATTTGAACATCCAAATTAACAGAAAAAAAATACGTAGCATAAGTTCGTCAGATGAGTTATTTTTAATGAAGTTAATGGATTATATTGAAATACATTGGCGTAATGCTGAATTAAATATTGATGATTTTAGTAAAAACCTTGGGTATAGTAAATCACAGTTATATAGGAAAATGATATCAATAACTGGTAAATCTATTAATGGTTTTATTCAAGATTTCAGATTGGCTAAAGCACTTATTTTGTTAGAAAAGAAAAGTAAAAATATTTCAGAAATCGCTTTTGCAACAGGATTTAATAGCTCTGCATATTTTTCTAAATGTTTTTGTAAAAAATACGAAATACTGCCATCAAAACTACACTAATAAAAATTATAACCGACTGATATATAATCGTTAGTGTTTTAATTGTCATTATGAATTAAAAGTATTATTATTTGGTTTAAATCTAGTATTATACCGTAATAAAAATTATTAATTTTGAGTAAGGTATATTATCTCTGACTATATAAGAGATATAAAATTGCCGAAAAACACTCCTGATTAATCCATATAAATGACATTATGAGGACAATAAAAGAATTAAATTCAGAAATAATAACATCTTTTAGAGATGAGTTAAGAGGAAAGCTTATTTTTCCTTCAGATGATAATTATAATGAGACTCGTAAGGTATACAATGCAATGATTGATAAACACCCTGGCATGTTTGTGATGTGTGTAGATGTAGCCGATATTATTGCCGCTGTAAATTTTGGTAGAGAAAACGATTTGTTGGTAGCCGTAAGAGGTGGAGGACACAATGGAGGTGGTTTAGGACTTTGTAATGAAGGTTTAGTAATTGATTTATCAGGTATTAAGTTTATTAGAGTTGATACCTCAAACAATACTGTTAGAGTTGGAGGAGGAAATCTTTGGGGAGAAGTGGATCATGCCACCCATCCTTTTGGTTTAGCTGTGCCGGCAGGAATAATTTCTACTACTGGTGTTGGGGGATTAACTCTAGGTGGAGGTGTTGGTCATCTTTCAAGAAAATATGGACTTACAATAGATAATTTGCTTGAAGCTGATATGGTTTTAGCTGATGGTAGTTTTGTAACGGTAAATGCAAATCAACATAAAGATTTGTTTTGGGCTATCCGTGGTGGTGGTGGAAACTTTGGTATTGTTACCTCTTTTAAGTTTCAAGCTCATCCTGTAAGTACCGTTATTGGTGGTCCTACGCTATGGCCAATAGAAAAAACTGAAGAAATAATGGAGTGGTATCATAATTTTATTCATGAGGCTCCAGAAGATCTTAATGGTTTTATTGCAACTATGATAATACCAGGGGCTCCATTTCCAGAACATTTACACAATAAGAAATTTTGTGGTATTGTATGGTGTTATACCGGTGATGCTAAAACGTTTGAAGAGTTATTTGCACCTGTGCGTGCTAAAAATCCGTTATTCGAACACGTTGGTGAAATGCCATATCCAGCGATACAAACACTCTTTGATGGATTAATGCCACCAGGACTGCAGTGGTATTGGAGAGCTGACTTTTTTAATGAATTAGGAGAAGAAGTAAGAGCACAGCATTTAAAATTCGGGTCAAATATACCAACTCCATTATCTCAAATGCATTTATATCCAATAAGTGGTGCTGCAAGTAGAGTAGGAAAAGAAGATACCCCTTGGGCGTATCGAGATGCAAAATATGCGGGAGTAATTGTAGGTGTAGACCCAAACCCTGAAAATACTACTAAAATTACCGATTGGTGTAAGTCATATTGGGAGGCATTACACTCGTATTCATCAGGTGGAGCGTACTCAAACTTTATGATGGATGAAGGACAAGATAGAATTAAAGCGAGTTATAAACATAATTACAATCGTTTGGTAGAAATCAAACAGAAGTATGATCCTAATAATCTTTTTAGAGTGAATCAAAATATAAAACCGTAAAATTTATTATTATGAAAACTAAAATTAATAAAAATAGATTAAAAGAATATTTAACGTTTATTGTATTTCTATTCTCAGTTATAATGTATTCTCAAGGATATGATGGTAGTGTTACTGTAGAAAAATCTGTAGTTAAAACTGAAAGCGATGCCGATTTAATCTGGGGAAACTGTCCTGATTTTATGCCTAATGGATGTAATATTGCTATTTTGCATGGAGACCCTTCTAAAAATAATGTAGATATTTTATTTAAGGTACCTACAAATTATGAAATACCCAATCATAAGCATACTTCTGCAGAACGTATGATACTTTTAAATGGAGTATTAGAAGTTACCTATGAAGGAGAGAAAACACAAATAATGAGAGCTGGTTCTTATGCATACGGACCGGCTAACAAGCCTCATACAGCAAAATGTATAGAAGGTCCATGTATATTATTTATAGCTTTTGAAGACCCTTTAGATGCCTTTCCGATGATTGATTGAGTAAATATCTAATTGGAGTTACTACATTTGTTTGGAGAGTAAGTTAAGGTAGATTTTTAATAAAAATAAATACCTTATCCATATGATAAGAGAACGTAAGTTTTGCAGTAATAGACTTGCAATATAAGAATAGACATTGAGTTAAGAGTCACTAGACTCCTTTTTGTTAAATACTTTAATGATTAATTTTTCGAATTAACTCAATAAGTTTCTTTAGATCTTCATCAAAAAGGTTCGAATTTTGTCCTGTAGGGGTCACAAGTAAATTCAAGAGGCTCCGTAGTTTAAGACTTACGGAGCTTTTTTATTTCTAAGGTAGAAATTTACGTAGTAATTGTTGGTGCTAAAAAAAGGAGCATTAAGCTCCTCTCTTTTTATTTTCTTAGTCTCCCAAGTGATTTTGTAATATTCTTTAGATAATATCTTTTTCTATTACCGATACGAAAATCTATTGTAATCTCCCCATCTTTTTCCATTCTTAGTAAAGTGTTTTCACAAATTCCTAATAGTGTCATCACTTGTCTTGAGTTGAGTATTTCTCCCATTTCAATAAAAGTATTTCTGGTGAGTTTTTTATATAGTTGAACCTAGTGTTATCGAAACAAACCCACACTAAAACATCGCCTAGATTTCAACCTAAACAATAATACTCTTTTTTTTTGATAGTTTCAAGTCAAATGGGGTATTATCTTGTTTTGTAAAACAGAATCCACTTACTTTATTATATTTGGTCTCTTTTGATATATTTATTATAACCAGTATAGAAATGGGGGTTGAGATTAAGATAATTAGACATGAGATATCAAATATTGGACGTGTCGATATAAGTTTATATGGTGAAGCTAAGTTTTTTTATGAAAATCTAGAACAGAATGGAGTTATAAGAAATTTAAAAAAGATGAATCATTTAGGTTTTATTTCTAAGGTTCATCCAGGGAATAATCATAAAAAATGGGATTACATTTGCTTGCAGTTATTGATACTTCAAAAATTAAAACACTCTATATTTAATTCTGGATTAAGTCATCAAATAAAAGAGCTAGATGGAATATCAAAATTAGAATTCATGCAATGTGTTATTCTCTTGTCTAATATAGGTCATTTGCATGGAACACTTGCTTCAGAAAAGGGGTTGCTAAATTTCTTATTAAAAAATAAAACACGAAGAGGTTTATTTTTATCAAATATTAATAACGATCCCGAATGGGAGGATTTTGCTTCAAAAATATTTGACAATTTTGATTATTATAAGATTAAGTACTTGATAGCTATAAATTATTATTTAGTTAATTATAATAAACCTATTATTAATAATATAGCTAAAACCTTCCTGTTAAAATCTTTAATAAATGATTTGCCAAAATATAGGAAGTTAAAAGAGTTACTTTTCAAAATTAGGGGGCTAACATTTATTTATATGGATTCATTTAATAGTGAATTCCCTTTTCAAGTTAATATCCATAAGATATTAATGAATATATACAACTATGATAATTTATTCCAGAGTAAAACAAAAGATTTTGATGGATTTTTTGATTCTTCAGAAACAACACTTACTAAGAAACTTTATATTTCAGAAGAAGGCACCTATACTCTTGCTAGGAATGAAGATTTATTTGTTAAAAACATTACCAAGTCTTATAACTTTAGTGGAAAAAGAAAGTTAAGGTTAGGTAATTTGTTGCTAGAGTTATTAAAGAAGCAACATTATTTTGAATCCAAACTTTTCGAAGACTCTGAAAAGTATTTAAAAATGCAATTTTATATATCGGCAGACCAAGTAAATTTATTTGGAAGAAAAGTTACTTCATTTGACGTTAATCAAGCTATTGTTAAGCTTTACAAGGAAGAAAAACAAATGGGTTTGAAGCTTAAAAAAAGTATATCTCCAAACATTGTTTTTTCAAGAATTATTCATGACAATAGAAAAAAATTATTCTTCTTAAATCTATTTGTTAAAAAGAATGAAGTATTAGAAAGTGATTTAATTAACCTTATAAATAACTATAAGGATGTTAATCACGATTTTCTAAAAAAGTTTAAATATAATGGGAATTATGATAATTTAAAAAAGTATGCCTATTCTACTCTTGTAAGGCATTTAGCGAGGAAGTTTTTTCTTAATTTGTTTAAATTAATGTTTAAATATGAATATCGTCAAGATATATATATAAAATACGAATATCAGAATTTAATAAGTGAAGTTTCGGCATGTCCATTTTATGAAAGTGGTCATGTAAAAAGTAAAAATAAACTTAAGGAAATAACTGATTATTGGTTGGATAGTTTAATTAAAATAAATAAAGACAATAGTTATTCTGATGTTATAAATACAATAAAGGTTATTCAAGAAATAGTAAATAATGAAAATAACTTACCACATCAAGGTCTAAATATATTTTATTGTTTATTGCCAATGCAAATTGATGATATTGTATTTGATGCTTTATCTGCTGATAAAACGGGTAATCCAGAAAAAAGAAAATCGATAACTGACATTGATGCTTCAATAATGATGTTTAATGGCACTCATTTTGAACTTTATCTAATAGAAGGAAAAAATTCTAGAAAATTTGTTAAATCTATAAAAAAAGATTTTAAGGTTATAAAAACGAGATTATTACACTCAGATTTATACAGTGATATTTCATATATAAACAAAAAATGTAAAGGAGGTTATATAAAAATTAATAACTAAAAAGAGAAATATCTCAAATATGTATTTTATTTTAACAATATCCGTTTCACCTTTTGTGTAGTTGCAAGCGAAACTCCAGATAATTTTGCTGTATTCCTAAGCGATTGTTTTTGTTTAAGGTATTTTACAACCTCTTTATATTTTTTTAAAACTTCTTCATCAGATTCTACAGAGCCTTTAACACGTCCTTTGTAAGTACCCTTAGCCTTTGCGATAGCGATACCTTCACGCTGACGTTCTAAAATGTTTTCACGCTCCATTTCTGCAACGTTTCCAAGCACACTAATAATTAGTTTAAATACTTGATTAGGTTTATTATCTACCATAGATTCAATACCTAGGTTATCAACCTTTATAGTAACTGAATTTTCATTACAGAATTCTAGAGTTGATAAGATGTCCATTAAGTTACGTCCTAATCTATCAATTGAAGAAACAGATATATAATTAATGTCTCCAGACTTAATAGATTCAATCAATTCTTTACCTTTTACTCTTTCATTAAATGCAACAGAACCGCTAATTACATCATTGTATAAAACCTCATTTGGATTTTGTTTAGCTATTTGTCTTTCTAATTTTTGGTTAGCTGTACTGATTCTGTTATAACGTGCTTTCATATCTTGATTAATTATAAATCAAATATACAAAATAAAACATGCTGTACTAATTTTAGGGTGGTTATTTTCAGTACTATGGGAATGCAATTAATTCGTTTTGGATTGAAATTTTACTATACTGTGTTTTAACTATAGTCTAAAATTAATACAACAAATAAATTGAAGAGCTAATAGAATTATTTATTTTTAAATTTTTTAAATTTTCGTAAATTAATTTCATTGGAAAAAATAATCTCCTACCACCAAAATATTTTAGAACACTTAATAGAGAAACATGAACAAGATTCAGATTTTTATTTTGTTCCTAGAAAAATAAATAATAAAAATAGATTAGAAAATGGATATTGGTTCTTGGGTAACAATGATTATTGTTATTTGTCTTTCTGGAATGGTTCAGACTGGAAAGAAAAAATTCATAATATAGGCTTTGTGGTTTCAAAGGATAAAAAATCCTACATTGAATTATCTGCACAAGATTCCGAAAACAAAGCTATTTTCTTATCTGAAGTTGCAAATGAGCTAGGGGGGTTTTCTAAAGCAAAAAATAAAAACAAGTGGTTTTGTCACTTAGAGGGCGATGATTATTTAAAAAACTTGGAAGACTTTATTGTTCGTAAAAAACCACTAATAGACAAACTATTTATTAAAAGACAGCCAGAAGGGATGTACCTATTAAATAAAGAATTTTACAATAAATATTGTAAAAAAGTAATTGATAAGTATAATACTCAAAACGAACATGGAAAAGTAAATAAAATAGCACGAATTTGTTGGAACACTAAGAATTGGAAAAAGCCATCTGGCTCTGATGGAAAATCTATTTCAAAAAAATCATATGAAAGAGAAAATGGATTCGGTCATGAAGAATGGCTTTTTGATAAATCAAAAATCCTTAATGGTTATCAATATGGGTTTTTAGAACCATTTCGTTTAAAAACTAATAAACACTTTGGTAGGAAATATAACTTAACTTTATACACCAAAAACAATTGGAAAAAGAAATATCTTGTAGGAACTATTGATAATGTTATCTGTATTGACAAAGATGAGTCTCGGAAAATATATAATGAATATGAAGAACGAGGCTATATAGATCAGATGAAACTTGATATTGAGTCTGTTGGTGGTAAATGGAAGACTTCTATTTTTACAAACCCAAGTAAATTATTCAATATAAAATTTAAATTTGAAGATGTTAATTTTACTGGTGATTTATTTGAAATTTCTGATGAAGATAATAATATAACTAGTTACCGATTCAATCTTTTACCTAGAAAAACAGAAATTGGTATTAAATTAGTAAAAGAGGTGTTGTCTCTTTCTGAAGGTAACAAACAAAATACGCAAAAAAGAAAAAGAAAACATGGTGGTGAAAGTGAATATGATCCCTATCATGCTATGATGCAAAACGCCCTTAAAGATTTGTTAGATAAGTCTGATGAATACAAGTTTGTTCAAATTGAAAAAGACAGAGTAGATTTAAAGGCTTTGACTAAAAATAAAAAATGGCATTATTTTGAATTAAAGACAGATAATCCAAAACTTAGTATAAGAAAAGCTATTGGTCAAATTATGGAATATGCCTACTATCCTAATAAATTTAAAGCAGACAAACTTGTTATTATTTCAGATCAAGAGCCAGATTCAGATACTGAAAATTACTTAGACTTTATTAGGGATAATTTCAATATTCCATTAGTTTACAGAGCATTTAATTTACAAACTAATGAATTATCAAAAGAATATTAATTTTATAATATCACAAGCTTTTTAAGCGCATCAACACTCATTTTTATTTTTGCCTTTCTTAATATTAAAGCATCTACTTGCTCTTTAATCATTTTGTATTGCTCTATTGTAATTTTTAGTTTCATTCTTCTAATTTTTTACTTATTTAAATTATTTCCTAGAATATCCCAATCTTCATTAACTAAACCTTCTTTGCTTATGTAGAAAATTCCAGCTTCGTATTTGTTGTATGGAACACAATCTACTCTATCATAGTTAAAATGTGATTTAATCTCATCTGCAACTTGTTCATAAAGTCTTTTGTCTTGTATGTATAAAACAAAGTGATTATGATGCCCTTTTCTGTTGGTGAATGGCTCGGTAGTAAAGAATAATCTAATATCTGTTTCATCGCCATACTTTTCAAGTATCATATCATACATTGCATTCATCTGTCTAAAGCACGACTTTTTATTTCTTTCCGATTTATATGCTACCGTCATAAAAAATGACCAATCCATGTACCATAACCTACTTTGTAATGAATCTTTATCTACTAAACAATCAATTAAGTTTTTCATTGATTTATTTATAGATTTTAGTTCTTTATTTTCATCAAACATTATTTCACTATCAAAATATTTGGCGTGTTCAATAGGTATCATTCTATTTCTCTTTTCTTTTTTAGTTTTACTTTTTAAATCAAGGTTCTTATTATAAAATCGGTATATAGTACTTCTGCTTTTATTTATTCTCTTTGCAAAATCATTTACTTTTTCGGTTTTCATTATTACTTATTAATTAATCTACTTGTTATTTAATTTTAGGTACAAGAATCCCATACAAGGGCTTAATCTTGGCATCTATTTAATAAATACGAGAGAAATCAAAAAAGTAAACCTTTTTGCTACACTTTTTTTGAAAAAATATATTTGAGGGGTTAATGGAACTGTTTCAAAGTGATACACTTAATTAATAAATAGCCCAAAAATATATAGTAATATGAGGAGCTGTTTATGTGTGGCTGTAAAAAGTAAGTACTACTCCTTTGGTAAGTTAGGTTACTGATAAAAAAAACATTGTTTAAACGCTAAAAGAGGGAGATTATTGAGGAGGGGGGGTAATCTATGATTTTTAGTGTCATATATAGTTCAATAGTAAAAACGTGTGAAACAGATCTTTTCTAACAAAATTTTAGTAAGAACTGCTTTACAAAGATTATTAATCAAAAGTTATACAGATATTTTTTGATTAATAATATAAAATGGCAATACATATCCAATCACACAAAACAACAAGTCTAACGGATCATACGTACCTTTAAATAGTCCCCAATATTGCAGAATTTCAACACCAATACTTAATGCAAAAGGAACAAGTAACCAGTATTTGTTTTTATCACCAAATATTAGAAATACTGAGGTGAACGCATAAGTCCATAAACCGTCTGCTAATGAAAAATAGAACCAATTAGGTAAATATTGCTTAATAGGATTTATTGTTTCTCTAAGAATGCTTATTTGATGATTTAAGCTTATAAAATCAAACCATTTAAACATCAACAAGGTATTACTTCTAAAGAGAATGTATATAAAACCACCTAATGTTAATGTTAGAATTACATGAGCAAACATGTTTTTATTGATCATTAAAATTCAGTCTTACCAGTCTTTAGCTATGATACAAATTGGTTGATAACAATCTCGCATATATAAATAGCCATCTTGGCTAATATGCAACCTAAGTATACTTTTTATCTCTGTTTTCCAGCATTTATCGCTTACTTCTAATTCCCATATTTTAACTTCAACATTTTTGTTTTCAGAATAATCCATTTCATAGGTTATAGATTCTTTTAAAGTAAAATAACACGCGGTTTTAGGTGAATTAGTCCATCCTTCATCCAAATTATCCCAATACTTGATTACATTTTTATCGAAGCTAATTCTGAATTTACCGTATGGTAGATTATCATGATATCTACCAATCTTGTTTAGGTAATCCATGGCTTTTTCTTTGGTATCAAGATTTACATCATCAGAACTAGATTCATCACTACCATAAGCTAAAACGATAAAGAATATTGTAATTATAGATTTTAAAAAGAATGTTGTTTTCATATCTCGATTGTTTGTTTTTTCAAATATAACATATGGTTGGGATATAACGTAACCAATTGCGAGCTTTTTATGAAGATATTGTCCTTTCAATGGATGAAAAGGATATAAAATACTTAAAATATATTGGTAAAAACATTGCGAGAGTTAGAAAAGAAAACAATCTAACACAAGTAGACGTTTGTGCCGAAATTGAAATGGATAAGCCTTATTTGTCAAGTATAGAAAATGGTAGGCAAAACCCAACATTACTTACTCTCAGAAAATTAGCTGATGCAATTGGTATAACAGTTAATGAATTATTATTTACTAAGGAAGATTTATAGTTATAGCTATAATGTATGTTTTTCTAAGGTTTCAATTAGATTTATTTTTTTCATTAGATATTGTATAATCAAAATGGTTAAAATTTCCTTTTTAAATAAAAATAGGGAATAAAAACTTACTTTTGAAAAGTCTTATCAAGATTAATAATCTATGATAGATGAGTATAAATGAATACCATATTCTTTATGAAGATTTTAGAAAATAATTTTTATTGATTTTGATAAGAAAAAGAAAATAAAAATTACAAGAATGATGGTTATATCTTCAAATAATTGAAGACATAGAAAAAGACAAATATGATAATTAACAAAACATTTACTTCTGCAAAGAAAGAATTTGATGAAAAATTTGAAAAACAAACAGAATTTGATTGCTTTTTATCAGAACATTTAACTTTTGGGAAGAAAACCTCCATAAAGAATAAATTAGGAAATAAAAATGAAGAGTATTACAAATGGCAATTTTTGTATTCAATTGTTTATTCTGGAATGTTTGCAAAAGATTTCATCGGTACAGAAGTAAATTTACCGAAAGGAAATAAAAACTCAACTGCGCTAAAATTAGACGCTGCAATATTTGATGATGCTAATTGGTTTGAATATTATCAAAAGTATCATAAAGAAAAAGATACAGATGCACTTGATTGGCTTAGAGGGCATTTGCTTGTATCTGTTGAATTCAAAAATGAAAAAGGCAGAGATGTTGAAACTGTTTGGAATAAGCAGTTGAAAGCTTATTTAAAGGAAAGCGAAAGGGAATTTAGTGTAGGAATATTATATGATACTGAACGTCTCTATTTATTTAGGCAAAATCTTGGTAAAACAATACGCTATAGTGATGAGTATAATCTAAAAGGGGACAAAAGCGCAACAAAAGAATTAAGTCTACATCTTACAGATCCATATCTTAACCTTCCTACATTTGATGAATTAATTGAATGGACAAGCCCAAATGAATTAGATCGTTCAAAGAGAGTAATAACTGATTTAGGTGTTATTTCGGGTGTCCAATCAACTCAAATTAATGATGCAATGAGTTCTATTTTAAGAACTATGGATAAGCAAGGGATGTTAAATCAAAAAGGATTTGAGATTTTAATTCAAATTTTGTCTCTCAAAATATTTGATGAGAAACGTAATGAAGGCAATGTAAATAGGCGCTTAGATTTTTATGTGACAAATGAGGAAAAAAATTATCAAACATTAGCATCTGCTAATCTCCAAAAATTTATTAAAAGATTTCTTTCTTTAAGAGAAGAGGCTGAAGGAACTTATTATAGAATATTAAAAAATAATCCTTTAAATAGTAAAGATGAAAACCATGTAAAAGTATTAATTGAAGTAGTTAATCAATTTCAAGATTATTCTTTTGTTCATTCACATAAAACTGATTTATACCAATTGGTGTTTTATAAGTTTGCAACTCCATTTGCAAAAGAATCCAACGCTCAATTTGTAACGCCATTACCATTAATAGATTTTTTGGTCAATATCGTAAATCCAAGAAATGGCGAAACAGTTATTGATCCAACTGTTGGTATTGCTGATTTTCTATCGGTTTCTTATGTCAACTCTAAGAGTAAATTAGATGATAATAATATTTTCGGGATGGATATTGATGAGCAAATGGTTATGCTCGCTACTTTGAATATGTTACTTAATGGCGATGGAAATGCTAAAATAAAAGCTAAATCTGGATATGGTTCATTATTGACTAAATTTGATAATAAAGGTGATTTGATTGAGCTAATTCCGTCAATGAATAAAAACGGAAATTGGGATGATAGACCAGATAATTTAAAATTGAAAAAATTTGACGTAGTACTTACAAATCCACCATTTGGAGATGATAGAGCTTATGTGCCAAAGGATCAAAAAGATAAGGAAGTAATTGAGTGTTATGAGCTTTGGGAGGCTTATGGAGGTAAGAAAATAGATTTAGGGGTAGTTTTCCTTGAAAATGCATACAGAATTCTGAAAGAGAATGGTCGTATGGGGGTTGTTTTATCTAATTCAATTGCATCTATAGATACTCACAAGAGAACTAGAGAGTGGCTAATGAATAAAATGAGGATTGTTGCTATATTTGACTTGCCAGCAAATGTTTTTGCAGAAACGGGGGTAAATACGTCAATAATAGTTGCATATAAGCCAAGTGAAAAAGATCTAAATAAGCTGAAAGATAGTAATTACGAAGTTTTCTTTAAAGATATTCAAAAAGTTGGTTATGAGGTTAAAACTAAAAAGAGAGTAAAATTTTTTGAGCCTTCTTATAAAGTGAATTTTGAAACTTTCGAAACAGAAATAGATAAGGATGGTAAAGTGCTTTTAGACGAAGATTTTACAGATACTATAATTCGTTTTAAAGAATGGTGTAATTCACAAGAAAAGGCAATTCAAGACTTATTTATAAAAGTAAAATAGTTATGAGTAAATATTTAAGTACTCCAGAGGTTATTACAATTAATGAAATTGAACAAAAAGATTTTTCTCTTTCTGCACCTCAGTATAAATCATTACTCATCAACAATAAGAATTGTTTGTTAGTTAAGGATTTTTTGTCAAGAGAATTACAGCGAAGTGACTTAGGTAATGAGGTTGGAGCTATAAATTATATAGAGAAATCTAATAAGTTCTTTTTAAGAACTAAGGCTCTTCAAAAACATTCTTTTTTGCCAGAAATTAACTCTGAAACAACAAGACCAATTTACCCAAAGGTGTTTAAGGAAATGAACTTAAAAGAAGGGGATTTAATCATTTCTAAAGATAGTAATATTGGTGAAATAGTAATATTGGATAAAGATTATCCAGACTATATGTTACAAAGCGCAATTTATAAACTCCCAGTTAAAGAAAAAACTAAATATTATTTACTTGCATTTATTAAGCACCCAATATTTAGAGAGCAATTAGATTTTATTGTGCCAAGTGGTGCTACAATTCGTCACGCAAAAACTTTATTTTTAGAATGTAAAATCCCTATTCCTAATAAGAATAAAGAAAAAGTTGTGAAATATGTGTCTGTTCTGACACAATCTATAATCAACAAAGAAAAACTAATTAGAAAAAGGCATCTGGAAATATTAAACAAAATTAATGCAGAGCTTCAAGATAATCAAAAACCTACCAAATTTAACTTCAGTTATCCAACAATTAATGAAATAAAAGAAATAGGAAGGTTAGATACTAATTTATATAGAGAAAATTTTAAGCGTGTTGATTTTTTAATTAAAAACTATATAAATGGTTCTCAAACGATTTTTGATTTAGGATTTAAATTGTCTAGAGGCCAAAACTTACAAGTTTCAAATATTGGAAAAAGCGTATACTCAAGAAAATATTATAAAGGATTCTATTCATTAATGTTACCAAAACATCTTTCTAAATATGGTACTGTTAATACGAAGGAGTTTTTAGGTAGTGGAAAGGAACTCAAAATTCTTAAACAAGGAGATTTAATTTTTGGAGCAGAAGGGTTCGAAAAAGGAAGGTCAATTGTAATTATCGAAGAAAAAGATAGAACAATTACAAATATTCACGGAATTACAATTCAACAAGAAAAAAAGGACTTGACTAAAGCGATTTTTGCGAAGTGTATTTTAGATTATCTAAGAGATAATGAGATAATTGATTTATTCGCGGTTGGTGGGAATGGTGGTAGTTTAGGACAAAAATACTGGCACTATATACCTTTCCCTAAATTTAGTAAAAAAAAGCAAATAGAAATAGCAAAGTTATATTACAATCCATTAGTTGAAAATAAAATGAGTTCGGCTACTTTAGAGAATTTTTTGAACCTAGATAATGAGTTTAACAAGAAAGCTGGGATTTATGAACTTGACAAAACTGCAAAAGAGCTTAAAGAAAGGTTAGACTATGTAATTGACTCGATTGCGAGTGATGATAATATTGAAATAAAGTTTAGTTAAATAAAATTATGAAACCGATTAAAAGGGGCTCAAGGGCTCATTTTTAAAGTTAAAATTATGAGAAAAAATATTTGGGAGAACTTTATTTTGTTAAGTCATAGCGGTTTAAGTGTTGTAAATACTCGATTCTTTATCTTTAAGGTTGTTAATTAATTGAATTGCATTGTCTATCAAGTCTGAATTGTCATAATATCCAGTCATGCTTCCGCTACTTTTTTTAGGGTGAGCGAATTTGGCAATTAAGTCATAGTTGATATCAAGTTTATTGAGGTTTGTTACAAATGTTTTCTTGCAATCATGTGGTGTGATAACTTCATGTAACTCTTTATCTTCTATTACTTTTATGTCTGGGTAATATTGGTGTGTTACAATTACCTTATCATTTAGTTTTAGTCGTTTTAAGAATGATTTAATATTAAGTCTGATTTTTGGTTTACTTGGGAATTTAGGGAACCTACCATTGTTCTCTTCTAATATTTTTTTGATTGGTTTCATTACTGGGAAAATGACTGATAAGTCGTCAGTTTTATTTATTGGAGATTCAAACCCATAGAACGACTCACTTCCTTTTTTATATAAATTAGGTTCAATTGTGTGAAGGTTTTCCACGTTTTCAATCCTTAGTCCAGTCAACGATGCCAGAATCACATAGTTTTTAGCTACTACTTCTTGTGGTGTTTCTGGAGTGCTTTGAATTATAGTGTTGAGGTTTGTAAGGCTGATATAGATGTTAGTTGAAGCTTTTACTTCTTTTATCTTTAAGCCACGAGCTTTAAACTTAAACCCTATATTTATATTGCCTTCATCAGCAGAATTTAAAATAGCCCTCAAATTTTTACAAATTCGAGATATGTTGTTTATAGTGTACGGTGTCCCAGATTTTTGTTCTTTAAGGTTATTAATTACTTCAAAGAAATCCCAATATTGTTCGTTTTTTAGGTTTTCAAAACTAAGGGTTAATTTTGCTGTATCTTGATAGTCGTTTAGATGTTTAACGAGGTCTTCATATTGTTGTTTTAATCTGTAGTTTAAATATAAATCTGAACTTTTTGGAAGTTTACTTCTCTCTGTTATATATTTTGTAGTATAATCAACAATATGGGTTATTTTTTGCTTGTAATTATCTTCATCATTAAACAAGGCTTTAAGTTCTTGAGGTGTTGGGTTGTTTTTATTTAATGTTCTGAAGTTTGTTAGTTCTTCGCTTAATCCTTTGGCTATGGATTCTAATGTATTATTCAATGTGCGTCCATATTTGGATACATGTTTTTTATTTGCTCTTTGATTACCTTTAGTTTTGTCCCAGTATTTAGGGTCAATTACTTTTTTGGTAGATAGTTTTAAGGTTTTGTATTTCTTCTTGGAATTTATAACTTCATAGTAACCATAGGAAAAGTTTATAAAGATAAGACTTGTACCATCTTTATTATTGTTGCTTAAGATGAAGTGATATTTTGGGTTTCTAAATAGTTTCATAAAATTTAACGTATGAATTTACATAGTAAATATATGCTATTCTTTCTAATTTAACGTAATCATTTGAGGTGATAGTTTTGTTTTAAGATCCCATTATATATGGTAAAACAAGGTATTAAGGGTAGGTATGTGATTTTTTGAGGTGTTATATAAATTATCCTTGTGGGATAACAGAAAACCCTTGTAATCAATTGATTTACAGGGGTTTTGTTTTTTAAAGAGGTTTTTTTGCACTGTATTTGCACCAAATAAATTTTCTTCAGGTGTTTTATCGACATAAATCAGTTTCAAAATACATCAACTATTTTGACCCACTGTCCAAATTATTCAATAACTGAAAGTATTAAGACGTCTATGCGGATTCCCGTTATGGAATCAAAAAGTTTCTAGATAATTTTGTGAGGTTATTTAAGATGCAAATCACTAATTATAGTGAGAGCGAAATATACCAGTATATAGGTATTTTATATCTTTTGGTGATTGTTTAGATTTGGAAAAACAAAATATAAGTTGGATATGCACCATTAATGATTGATATCCAGTTGTTAGCAACAAGTCACATAAAATTTTCAATTAATTAATGAGTAAGAAAATAAGACGAAATGAAAAATGCCCTTGTGGAAGTGGTAAAAAACATAAGAAGTGTTGTTTAACTTCTATAGGCTCGACGCACTCTAGCAGTATCACTAATACAGTACAACCTCCTTCTATTTTTAACCAATATAACACGGCTAATATGATTAAAAAATGTGCAGCTCTTTCTTTAATTCCAGAGAATCACGGTAAATGTATAAGAATAGAAGATTTGACAAGAAAATCAGCTCTAAATTTCAATACAAATAGTGCAACTATTTCACATACTGAATTTCAATCTTATTTAAGCGCTAATTATAGCAGTCATTACTTAGAAGATGTTCCTGTAAATCTTTTTATAGATCTTGTTACTTTTTATGGTGGTGATTATCTAATATTTCCAGGGATAACAGAAACTGGAAGTTATACTTTGTACAGTTTGTTATCAGCAATATATAATTGGCCTGATTCTGGAA
>Ga0209291_1000880_pt1 | contig 28301 bp, 29 predicted proteins | sample GOMGulsemesocosm_FD_184633 | JGI IMG/M metagenome (GOLD analysis project Ga0209291, IMG submission 184633) | Methane-oxidizing microbial communities from mesocosms in the Gulf of Mexico - GOM9B Gulf of Mexico (SPAdes) (version 2) | ecosystem: Environmental > Aquatic > Marine > Cold seeps...
GCTCATTTATTTCGTTACTGAGATAAGCGTTATATTTAGCTTTTTATTTACAGGGTTTATTATTGGCCCCTGGGCAATGGGTTGGGGAATTGGAGCTAGAGACATCAATAAGTAGTCATTTTCCGACTAAAAAAATACCCATCAAGCTACGCTGATGGGTATTTCTCAATTAACTGTCTAACTATTTCTAGCCAAACAAAAACTACATATTTGGTGTGTCTGTTACTACATGTAGATTCTGCGCTCGATGTCTTAGCAAGTGATCCATTAGCGTGATAGCAAGTTGTGCTTCAGCGATTGGTACTGCACGAATACCCACACATGGATCGTGACGACCTTTGGTAACCACTTCAATTGCGTTACCAAACTTATCAATTGATTTACCTGGAATAGTAATACTTGATGTTGGCTTCATTGCAATATGCGCAATGATGTCTTGGCCACTTGAAATGCCACCCAGTACGCCACCAGCATGATTAGAAAGGAAACCATCTTCTGGTGTCATTTCATCACGGTGCTCACTACCAAGCTGTTCTACAACGCCAAAACCATCACCAATCTCAACACCTTTCACGGCATTAATGCTCATTAATGAATGAGCTATTTCAGCATCTAAACGATCGAATACCGGCTCACCTAAACCGACAGGAACACCTTCAGCAACCACAGTTACTTTAGCGCCCACAGAGTTACCTGATTTTTTCAATCCACGCATGTATTCATCAAGCGCTTCTAATTTGCTTGGATCAGGAAAGAAGAATGGGTTTTGTTCAACTTGATCCCATTGCAGTGCTTCTGCTTTGATTGGGCCCAGTTGTGATAAATAACCACGAATCACAATACCGTGTTGCTCTTTCAAATATTTCTTCGCAATTGCACCCGCTGCTACACGCATTGCAGTTTCACGCGCCGATGAACGACCACCACCACGGTAATCGCGATGACCAAATTTCTGATGATAAGTATAATCAGCGTGACCTGGACGGAAGGTATCTTTAATATTTGAATAATCTTGTGAACGTTGATCGGTATTTTTGATCATCAGGCCAATTGAGCAACCTGTAGTTTTACCTTCAAAAATACCAGAAAGGATCTGAACTTCGTCAGCTTCACGTCGTTGAGTGGTATAGCGAGATGTGCCAGGCTTACGACGGTCGAGATCAAACTGCAGATCTTCGAGTGAGATTTCAAGTCCTGGAGGGCAGCCGTCAATGATGCACCCAAGTGCTGGACCATGGCTTTCTCCGAATGTGGAGATCTTAAATAATTGCCCAATACTATTCCCTGCCATAACAGCGTTTCCTTTATATAATGCCGACTAATACCTTTGAGAATACAAGACCCGCGGCTTAGCGACAATAGAAAATAGCTAAAAAAGGAATAAAAAAAACCTGTAATCATCATAAGATGATCACAGGTTTATCATGGGTTAAAGACCCAATAATAGTTCGTTACCGCATTATTTAAACGGGGCGACTATTTAAACGGAGCAACTATTTATTTAAACGGAGCAAATTCTGCCATTGAATCTTCGATCTGCTCTTTGCTGATCACGAAGATACCGTGACCGCCGTTTTGCATTTCTAACCAGGTAAATGGTACTTCAGGGAATTTCTCTTGCATGTGAACCATGCTGTTACCAATCTCAACAAACAGTAAACCGCCGTCGTTTAGCATGTCAGGTGCTTGTGCTAGCATTTTAAGCGTTAGCTCTAGTCCATCAAAACCAGACTGTAGACCGATTTCAGGTTCGTGTTTGAACTCGTCTGGTAAGTTATCAATGTCTTCTTGATCAACATAAGGAGGATTCGATACGATCATGTCGTAACGTAACCCAGTTAGGTTCGAGAACAAATCAGATTGAATTGGTGTTACTTGATTTTCAACACCGTGATCTTGAATATTGATTTCGGCAACTTCAATCGCACCGTGTTCAATATCAACTGCATCAATGTCTGAATCTGGGAATGCATGTGACAATGCAATGGCAATACAACCACTGCCCGTACACATATCAAGGATACGCATAGGCTCGTGTGTTAACCAAGGTTGGAAGCCATTCATGATCAGTTCTGCAAACGGTGAGCGTGGCACTAAAACACGTTCATCAACGAAGAACTCTAAACCAGCAAACCATGCTTTGTTAGTCAAATATGCTGCAGGGATACGCTCGTTTACACGGCGAACGATCAGCTCAACCAATTTTTGGCGTTCAGAAGTAAGCAGTTTCGCATGACGAATTTGAGGGTCAATATCTAATGGTAAATGTAGTGTCGGTAAGATTAACTGTACAGCTTCATCCCACGCGTTATCAGTACCGTGACCATAAAAAATACCCGCATCGTTAAAACGGCTAACCGCCCAACGGATGATATCTTGTATTGTCGTTAACTCTTTGACTGCTTCGTCAATAAAAATCCTGTCCACAATTGACTCCAATTTTGGTAAAATAACAAAATGTTTAATCAACTGAGCTTAGCAGTTGAATTTGGGTAACTAACATTATGTTTAATAAACAAATGAAAAAAAAGATGTTGCTGCAAATAGATGTAGCAAAAGAACAGGTACAAGCTGCGCAAGTGAAAGTATCGCAAGCCGCGCTGAAACCAGATGAACACGCTCTTTTTTCTGATAGTATGAAAGGTATAAAACCTTTGACACAGGATACCATACGCAAAACAAAAATCAGGGCTAATAAACCGAAAACACAAGCAAATGATTCAATCCGACAAGAATCAGCGCAACGTGAACATTTTTTCTCCGATCAATTTGAGCCCCACATTGCTGACGAAGGCCCTACCCGTTATATACGTGATGGCGTTTCACCCTATGAGCTGAAGAAATTACGTCGTGGTGATTACGAACCCGAATTGCTTTTGGACTTGCATGGTTTAACCCAAGAAATCGCTAAGGTAGAAATATCTGCATTAATCGCAGAGTGCCGTAAACAGCATATTCGCTGTTGTAATGTCATGCACGGTCATGGCAAAAATATTCTTAAGCGTCAATTGCCAATGTGGTTAGCCCAGCATCCTGATATTGAAGCATTTCACCAAGCAACCAAAACTTGGGGTGGCAGTGCTGCGATATCGATTCTCGTTGAGTTGACTAATAAAGAAGACTTTTTAAGGTAATGAATTAATGGTGATCGATAAACAAGATCTCTGGTTTGCAGAGCTAGAAAAAGAAAATAACGAGCGTTTGGCGCAGCTTGAAGAAGCAATGATAGAAGAGAATAGATTACACGCAATAAAAGCAGAAGAGATAAGGGTAAAGGCTGACAAAGCTGCAATATTTAACGTAAAGCACCCAAGGCTTAGTTTTCTAAAGCGTTACAATGTCATCATTATTATGCTGATTGGCTTAGCTATTACAGCAGGCTTTAATGTGTCGATGTTTATCGCCTAACATCAAATGCTTTATCGGTAAGAGCAAAACTCGCTATCCAACTGAACCAAAAGACAGGCACAAAAAAAGGTTAGTGTATAACACTAACCTTTCAAGCGCGCTTTGCTAAACTGCAAATCCTTTAATTTCACGATTTACTTCCGAGATACGCATTTTAACATTATTCGCTGCATTGCTCGGCATGATTAACAAACCTTGCTGGAACTCTAACAATCCCAAACCTGTGACATAGAGGGTTCCATGAAAAAAACTCTTTACATATCTTGCGATACGTAATGAGTTAAACTGTTTAAAAATACGCATTTAGCACTCCTTTATACGCTTATATAAGTACCATCCAAGTACTTAAACAGATGGCGGCATAATATACTAACAATAGGGTAATGCAAAGATATTTAACATTGCATTAACCCTTGTATAAAGTGTAAGCACTAATTATAAACGTCATTAAAAAACCAGTGTGTTACTTTATACTCGCGGGTGTTTCTAACCACTTCAAATTACAACTATTTTCATCTAATTCTAAGCAAGCAATCGCAGATGTTGCGAAGGCTGGCATTTGCTTACCGGTTGTCAATACTGAAGTGAGATAGCTCACTACAGGTAAATGCGAAACCAGTAAGATTGTTTGGTAATTATGTTGCTCAACCAGTGCACGAACATAATCAGCAATATATTCTGCATCCCCGTATGGGGTTATATCGTCACAGACTTCGACACTGTTTACGGTAAATAAGTTCCCGATAACTTGCCAAGTTTGTGCAGCTCGTACATAAGGGCTGTGTAATACACAATCTAAAGTTGGTTCAATCGCACTTAACCAACTGGCCATATCAACAGACTGTTGTCGTCCTGTACCCGTTAACTCACGTTCCGCATCGCTGTTTGCATATAAGCCTGCTTGACCGTGTCGCATAATATAAATCTTCATACCACCACGCTACATTATCTATTGAAGTCTTATAGATATTAACACAGCACCAAAAAACGATTGCATGATAACGCGCCTTTATGACAAAAATATTAAAAACCACGTTTAGCTTATATTTTTTGAAATTCTTTTCAAAAAATAATTACTTACCGCTATTTTAGCGCCATACTGACTTATATATTATTAGCAAATAGTATCGTCATCGCACGATTTTATATTGTTAATAAGGTTATACCCCAGTATTCATTACTGCATTTTAGATTCGCGATTCTTTGAAGCCGATCTAATTTATTTTCTATGCAGCTATTACATGGAGCACTCGCCTTGATTACTAGCCCTAATGATTCCAAACAATATCGTCACATCACGCTCCCAAATGGTTTAGCGGTATTATTGATCCAAGATGATCAATGTAAAAAGTCCGCCGCCTCAATGTCTGTCGCTGTGGGTCACTTTGATGATCCCCAGCAACATGAAGGACTTGCGCATTTACTCGAACACATGCTTTTTCTCGGTACCGATAAATATCCCAACCCCGGTGAGTACCAATCATTTATTTCCATGCATGGTGGCAGCAACAACGCGTGGACAGGCACCGAATACACCAACTATTACTTTGATATTAACAACAGCTATTTCCATAATGCGTTGGATCGTTTCGCTCAATTTTTTATCGCCCCCAGCTTCAATTCCGACTTGTTAGACCGAGAACGCCATGCTGTTGATTCAGAATTTAAGCTAAAGCTAAAAGATGATGTTCGCCGTTTTTATCAAGTTCATAAAGAAACGGTCAATCCACCCCATCCATTTAGCAAATTTTCGGTGGGTAATCTCTCTACGCTCGCGGACACAGAAACCTACACCCTGCGTGAAGAACTGCTGCGATTTTACGAACAACATTACTGCGCCTCTTTAATGAAGTTAGTTATCCAATCCGAACTTTCACTCGATAAACAAGAACACATGCTTAACGAGATGTTCTCAGCTATCCCTAACCGAGGCATAAACGCGGTCCCTTTAGCGACCCCTTTATATACCGACGCGCAATTACAACAAGCCATTTGGGTTGAATCGATCAGTGGCCACAAAAAATTATACATCTGCTTTCCGCTCGGTGATATTGTGCCCTACTACCAAATCAAACCATTGAGTCACATTAGTCAGTTACTTGGTGATGAAACGGAAGGAAGTTTACTGTCGTTGTTAAAACGCAAAGGTTGGGTAACCGCATTATCTGCAGGTAGTGGTCAAAGTGGTGCTAACTTTAAAGATTACAATGTCATTATGGGCTTAACGAGCGATGGCTTTAAGCATATTACCGAGATTGTCGAATTCTGTTTACAATATATCAAACTGATCGCAGAACAAGGTTTACAGGCGTGGCGTTATGACGAAAAGAAAAATTTCTTAGAGCAAGCATTTCGCTACCAAGAAAAAATACCGGCAATAAAAAATGTCTCTCACCTATCGCAAAACTTACATATTTATCCACCTGAACATGTCATTTATGGTGATTACATGATGACGGGCTTTGATATAGAGGCTTGTCGTTTCTTTTTACAGCAGTTTAATGCTACGAATATGCGGTTAATGGTATCGGCACCAAACTTGGACACCAATAAAACAGCCGCTTGGTATGATACCCCTTATCGTGTCGATGACTTTACACCTTACCAGCAACAACGCTGGGCGAATGTAGAGATTGATGAAAGCCTGGCACTGCCGATAAAAAACCGCTTCATGAGCTCGTCTTTAGAAGCCCTTCCGCTTGATGAAGCCAACCTAACTGAGCAACCAAGGCTAATTGATCAGAGTGAAGGTTTTAAAACTTGGTTTATGCAAGAACAGGAGTTCCATTTACCTAAGGGTAATATCTTCATTTCAATAGACAGTGAATATGCCATTGCCAATACCCATAATATTGCGATGACCCGATTAGCGGTTGAACTCTTGATGGAGCAATTAAACAGCCTGACTTATCAAGCCGAGATTGCTGGCATTAATTACCACATTTATGCGCACCAAGGCGGCTTTACCTTACACATTGCCGGGTTTGCCCAGAAACAGTTCGAATTATTAAAACTGATCATCGGTCATCGTCACTTACAAATGATTGATAGTGAAACCTTCTCGAGTATTCGTAATCAGCTGCTTATCTCGTGGGAAAATCAGAAACAAGCAAAACCAATCAATCGCTTATTTTCAACGCTCACCTCGGTGCTACAACCAAATAATCCCTCGAGCGAGCGCTTAGCGAAAGCGTTAGTGAGTATTAAGCAGGAGCAATTACCTGAGTACTTGGAAAAAGTATATCAAAACATCAGTGTTGAAGTATTCGTACACGGTGACTGGCATCAATCTCAAGCGCTAGAAATAAGCCAGTATGTGAGAGATAAATTGCATCCATTTAGCTCTCCCGGTAAAGAGACAATACGTAAATTAGTGGACATTCGCGATACAGGTTCGTTGGTGCATGAAGTTGCTACTGAACATAATGATGCCGCGCTGATTGTTTATTACCAAGCATCAGAGATATCACCAAAAGAGCTCGCTTATTACAGTTTGGCTAATCATGTGATGTCGTCTAAATTCTTCTATGAGTTACGCACCCAACAACAATTGGGTTATGTCGTTGGTACAGGTAATATCCCGCTTAATCGTCATGCGGGTTTGATGTTCTATGTACAGTCACCACATACTCAACCAGTGAAACTGTTGGATGCGATCAATGACTTTATTGATTTCTTCCCGTTCGGGATGATCTCGTTTACCGAACAGCAATGGCAATCAAGTAAACAAGGCTTGATCTCTAAATTACATGAACCAGATGCCAACATAAACAGCAAAAGTAAACGTCTGTGGCACGCCATTGGTATTAAAGATAAAGCCTTTAATAAATCCGAGAGGATCGCAGAAGAATTAGAAAAAATAGAACGCATCGACCTTATTCGCTTTATGGTGGAATTAAAATCTCGCACCTCTGACCGCTTGATCATGTCTACGATAAACCAAGTAAATAAACATGACGATGAATACGAAGAAGATCATGTAGAAAAGCTTGAAGGCACCTATATTGCAGATGTAGAAGCCTTCCAGCAACAAAGTAATGTGTTTGAACTCTAGCTTATATCGCCATTAATGCAAAAAGGCGCTGTCGGTTATTAACCCACAGCGCCTTTTTTAAAGCAATTTTTGTTAGCTGCTTAAACCAATGAAACCACCCAAGGTAATCAAAAGGCCACCTGTGGCTTTATTGATCTTATCTTGATAACGATTGAGCATTTGTTTAAGTGCGCCACGGTTCAGCAATATGATGAAACACGACCACATTACTGCCGTTTCTAAAAATATAGATAAGCTAATTAATAACTTGTCTGATGTTGGTGTTTCAGGTGCAATAACCTGACTGAATGCCGCCACCATGAACATCAAGATCTTCGGATTTAATAAATTACACAATAAACCGTCTAAATACGCTTTCGTTGGACGATAGTTCAATGTACCGGCATCCACTTCAATGTCACTTTTACCTGCACGCAGTGATTTAATACCGATATAAATAAGATAAGCAGCACCTAACCAACGCACAACATTGAACAGCATTGGGTGGCTCGAAATCAGTAATGAAATACCAAATAAACCTAACATCATGTGTACGGCTAAACCAGAAATAATACCACCAACACAATACCACGCGGCACGTTTAGCGTTTAGGCTACCGTATTTTAGCACTAACATCATGTCAGGGCCTGGACTGAGCATGCCAAAAAAATTAACTACTAATAAAGACACTATAATTTCGTACATAATGATTACCACTCCATTGCGTTAGGGTAATCATAGAACGTTAATCGAAATGAATATAATGACTTCTTCTACTCTACCGCAGTCCCGCTAGGAATGTTGCAGCTTAATTGCGCATGTAGTTCATCACGCAGCCACTTATGTGCCAAATCATGGTCAAAACGGGGATGCCATATAATTGCAGCCTGTAAAATAGGTAATTTGATCGGTAATTCTTTTCGCGTAAATTGCTCACCAATGATTAATTTATCTGCAATAGAGTTAGGTATGGTCAATAAATGGTCGGTTTTAGCGATAATACTAAAAGCCGAAGAGTAAGAAGGAATACGCAATGCCACGTCTCTAAACAGTCCTTGAGCAGATAAGGCGACATCAATATCACCCGCTTTGTCTGAGCCCGAGGTAATAATGCCATGCGGATATTGGGTATAATTCGCTAATGTTAACACTTCATTTTCTAATGGATGCCCTTGGCGCATGATACACACGTAATTATCTTTTTCTAACGGTAAATAAGAAAGATGTTTATGCTCGGGTCGAATAATGGTTGCCCCTAAATCAATCTCGCCACGCTCCATCGCCGCTAACGTAAACTTATCCCAATAGGTGAGATTAAGTTTAATGTTCGGAGCCTGTTGATATAAATATGCAAGGGCGGCAGGTAGTATATAGTCGGTCACGTAATCGGTTGACGCTATGGTAAACTCACGCTGAGATTGCAGCGGATCAAACCCTCCAGTCACTAACAAGCCATCAATATTATTTAAGATCTGTGCCAGTACTGGTTTTAATTGCTTGGCTTTTTCGGTTAACTGACTTTTATTGTCCAGTTTTATTAATAACGGATCGGAAAATATCTCACGTAATTTCGCCAGATTTTTACTCATTGCCGATTGAGTAATGTATTGACGCTGTGCAGCGGCAGTGACCTGCTGCTCTTGTAACAAGTACTGCAAGCTGACTAATAAATTGAGGTTGATGCGTTGTAAATTAATCATTTAGTTTTAATTTTAAATCTGCGTTGCCTTCACGATAATCCATTGTCACCTTAAAGCCACAATATTTTGCTAATTTAATCATCCCCGAATTGGTTGGCATGGTGAAACCAACCATATTTTTTAAGCCTAATTGACGACAAAACGCAATGATTTTCAGCATAAGTGCTTTACCTAAGCCCTGCCCTTTCAAATCTGAGCGTACCGAAATAGCAAATTCAGCTTCGCCGCGATCCCAGTCAAAGATAGCTTGCACCACCCCTAAGGTTTCAGGCTGACCCATTGGATTCTTAGCGCTGGCAATAAATGCCATCTCACGTTCATAATCAATTTGCGTTAACATCGCCATTTCGAAATGACTGAATTTAGAACGCGAACCAAAATAACGTAGGTAACGATCATCTGCGGTTAACGATGAATCAAATGCCTGATGTTGTGGCTCATCCTCGTGACGGATCGGTCTTAATAACACCGCTTTACCATTTTTCATGGTGTAGATACTTTCCAGCTCTTTCGGGTACGGTAAAATCGCTAACTTTTGCAGTGAACGTCGACCACGTAAACCAATATTAACCTTGTCTATTTTGATGTTATAACCACTGCGCCCCAATTCTAATGGATCTATCGAAATAGATTTGATCATCGGGAAATCAATAATCATCTGTGAAATACGGGTTAATATTTCACACAAGCCTTCCATGTTTAAACGCACAGATAAACTACGCTCACGAATAATGCCCTGCTTGATAGAGCCCACCACAAGGTAGCGAGATAACGCCATATTCAATGGCGGTAATGCAACGCTAGCATCTTGATCTATGTCCCAGTGACCACCAGCTTCACCTAAGCAAATAATCGGACCAAAGGCCGCATCGTCGACAACTTCAATACGGAATTTATTCACTTCATCTTTAGTTAGCGTCGTATCCGACATAATCCCGTATGCGGCGAGTAACAAGGTGATACCTTTTTCGTTGACCTCCTTCACACCTTTACGCATGGCTTTGTCGATCATCATCTTAGCATCAGTAATCAAACCTGGATTCAAATCAGCTAATGTTTCAGGGGTTTGGATTAGCTGCTTTTGGTGACGTCTAAATTTAACAATATAATTGAAGGCATTCACAGCCACTTCTGGTGTACCGTACGACGGAATACCGGCTTTAATCAAGGTCTGGCGGGCAATGCGACCACTGGTTTCCCCCATCCATGAAGTAAATATAATCGGGCCTTTTTTGTTATTTTTAACCAGTTGTGGTATCAATTTTTCGGCGGTAACATGGCAGACTTCCGTCACCTGTGGCGCATGAATAATCAATAAAGCATCGTACTGTGCATCTTCTAATACAATATCGATCACTTTACTGTACGCCTCTGCGTCAACGCCACCGAGTATATTAATAGGATTCATGCTGGTAATTTTACCCGGTAATGCTTTTAATAATTTCTGCTCGGTTTCATAACTTAATTCAGCCAGCTTACAACCAGATTTAATCAGTACATCAGTTGCCATATACGCCGGTGAACCACCATTCGAGATGATCAACATTTTATCGCCACGTACAGAGCGCTTGATCGTCGCAATAGTTTTGATTGCCGACAGAAGTTCAAAGGTATCATTAACCCGTAACATACCCGAGCGTTGGAATGCGGCTGTATAAGCATTGTTATAAGATATTTTATTGCGTCGGTCTTGTAATAACGCCGTTGGTCCGCTCACATTTGAACTTGAACGTACCACCACAATTGGTTTTTTAAATGCCGCGGCTCTCGCTGCCGACATAAAACGGCGTGTATCAATAATATTATCGACATACAAAGCAATTGATTTAGTAAAACGGTCGCGGCTTAGATAATCGATTAAATCGGCAAAATTAACATCAATGCGGGTGCCAATCGAAATGAAACAAGAGAAGCCTACACCACGCGTTTCAGCCCAGTCGATCATAGATGTAGCAAACGCCGCAGATTGTGAAATAACCGCCACATCACCCGCAGGCGGTGCGACGTGAGCCAAGCTGACATTTAATTTAAGACGCGGATTTAATACCCCTAAACTACTTGGGCCTAATACGCGAATATTGTATTTTGCCGCGATTAAGCCAATTTTTTCCCAAATATCGGCATTGCCTTCATAAGGCTCATCACTAAATAAGATGACCGCTTTACAGCCGACTTCACCGAGTTCTTTAACGATCTTAGCAACAAAACGAATTGGGGTACAAATCGCACCAAGATCAGGAGCTATGGGGAGCTCACTTGGTTTCTCATACGCTAAAATCCCACACACATTATTCGATTTTAATGATACCGGCATAATTGGACCATCATACTGGCTGGCAATTAAATTTTTAACGACCCAATAACCAATACTTTCTGGGCTATTTTTAGCGCCAATAACGGCAATAGATGAAGGTTCTAATAATGCTTTGATATTCAATTGGGACATAGTTATGAGACCGCCTGTTAAATACTACGTTTTCTATAGGGTAATGATTTTTTGATAAAATTACGAGTCACTGCAATAATTTGATTCCACTTTCCCATGACTTTTCTTTGAGTTTGAGTTTCCAATACTAATACCGCTTGTTCTGATGCCGCCCATGAATCATTAAGTAATGATTTCGCCGCCACAATCGCATCTGGAGAGCGCGTTTTAAGGCTATCAACAAAGGTCATCGCCGCCGCCATTGGATCATCACAGACATGCGTCACCAAACCATATTTCTCCGCTTCGATACCGCTAAACTTACGCCCTGTCATCGTAAGCTCTTTGGCTATATCAATACGGGTGAGCTCACGCATGGTGACCATGCCACTCATATCTGGAATGAGTCCCCATTTAATTTCCATCACAGAAAATTCACAATCGGCGGTGCTATAACGGAAATCAGCCCCTAACGCAATTTGCAGTCCACCACCAAAGCACACACCATGGGTGACAGCAATGACAGGAACAGGGATTTGACGCCAAAGATAACCGACCTTTTGCGCCAGATTAGCAAGTTCGCCTTCTTCACGTTTTAATAGTTTGCCGGGATTGAGGGGATTTTTGATAATACTTTTGACATCAAGACCAGCACAGAACACCTTACCATCACCACGTACAATGACTGCTCGGATGGCTTTATTATTAGCAAGTTCTGTTGCTGTGTTATCTAATGCATAAAACATATCCATGTCTAATGCATTGTACTTTTGGCCTCGATTTAACGTAACAATGGCGACATCATCGTTAATATCCACAGTTACGCGTGGTGCTTGTATGGCCGCTTGATTACTTGGCATCTTCTAACTCTCCTTGTATTAGATTCAATAATAAATCGTACCACAAGATAGTAGAATAAAGAGTCACTTTAGTTTATGACATACCTCAAGCTTTGATATGCTTAGAGTAAATACCCACATTAGCTTTAAATACAATACTTAGATTCAAATATAGGAGCTATTACAAATTTTACTTAAAATGTTACTATTGCTTTTTAAACAGTTTCTGAAAATTAGGTCTTAGAACCACACCATAGTTTGTGCAACAACGCCGAATTTGTTTGCACCACCATAACTGGCACCAACATCAAGATGGAAAACATTAAAGGGAGATAAACCGATACCTGCAGTAAATACTTGTTCTTTATTGCCTTGCAAATCTTTTACATAACCAGCACGCAGTTGCATTGCTGACGGTAAGCCAATTTCACCACCAATTCTCAGCATTTGGGTATTATCAAAATCATCTTGAACACCCGATAGGCTGTTTATATTTTCATAGCGCTTCTTGGCATTAACGTCAACATCAACGGCTAGCGTTAGATAGTCATGACTCCAACTTAACCCTGTAGTGACAATTGGGTTTAAGTTATAACTCGCACTTGAACCATTCATCGGTTTTAAATCGATCTTTTGTGGGATTAAGTTTTTAACCACTGCACCCACGCTTAGTCCATGCTGCAAACCAACTTCCATCCCTAAATCTAGGTTGAAGCCTTTCTTATCACTGGTTGCACCATCTTTGTATTTGTCTGGATCAAATGTATTAATTGTTTGTGAGTAGTTATAAGTCGAAATAATATTGTATTTAGGCGATATGCCGATATGCATGCCGCCATAACGCGTATCGAATTTACGCGCAAAGGTCATTCCGAATTCAACCACAGAGATCGCATACACACTCATTTTAGAATCGATAACACCATTGTCAGTATCATCTGCGATTACATCAGAGAAGACGAAAGAATCCGCGTAGCCTTTAAGAAACACATTGGTGGAGTAATAACGTGTCGGCACAGACGCAACTAAACCAAAGCCAGCTTCAGCATAGGCTTTATCGCCCGCAATTGTCGCTAACGCAGCATCAACTGCTGCTGTATCATCAGGGAAGTTAGCCTTAGAAACAACATCATAAATATTGGAGGCGTCATGATATAAATCATCAGGATCATCGACTTGAAGACCAATCACAGGTGCTAATAAGCCAAAGTCATCACGCACATCATGTTTAGCTGCCATTGCAGGGTTGTGAAACGACGCAGTAACGTAATCCGCCGTAGTAACACCAACGCCGCCCATTGCGTATGAGCGAGCATCAAACTCCGTCGCAGATAACTGACAACTTGTGGCTGCAATGCCAAGCGTAAAAGGCAACAGCAATGATTTCGAGAATTGAATCTTCATCAGACCATGGATCCTTATGATATTTGAATAGCGATATGTTCCATCACCAACATTATAAGGTTTATATCGTCATTTCTGGTAACAACTTTAGTTAATTTCGTGTAGTCGCACAAAAAAATAGAGAAATACGCTACTTATAGATTACTTTTTGATCGTGCTCACAATGCTTAATATGAATACTGATGCTCAGTAATGCAGCAATCAAACCTCTAATAAGAATTTTTTATTGACCTTTAAGAGAGGATTACCTAAAGTACGCATCGTTATATACCATATAACAATCTGATTAGGTGACGTGTCCGAGTGGCTGAAGGAGCACGCCTGGAAAGCGTGTAAAGGGCAACCTTTCGAGAGTTCGAATCTCTCCGTCACCGCCATTCTCTTTGTTAAAAGATTTATATTAAGATGCTTAGGGCATCTTTTTTTGTATCTAAAATTCAGTAAGCAATAAACTTTTACAGTCCTATTCTGCCCCTGTTCAATATTAGGCTATCCTATTTCAATAGGTTAGCGACTGATGGGCTATACACAACAAAGAACAGTAGTAATACAGTGAATGTTAAGTTATAAGAGCTGCTAGAAATATCAATCATTTTTAAATTGTCGTATGCAGGTGGAAGAATTGAGTAAAAATAACGAGTCGCATTTAGTTTCTGGTCGAGAATGTGGAGAGTGTACAGCCTGCTGCGTTGTCCTTCAGATTGATGATGAACATTTTAAAAAACCTGCCGATCAAGTCTGTGAAAATTTGATGGAAAAAGGTGGCTGTAAAATCTATACCAAAAGGCCTTCTGTATGCCAAGACTGGCATTGTGCATGGCGTTTCATGCCACAATTAGATGAGACTTGGAGACCAGATCTATCAGGGATAATGGTTCGTTCAGATGAGAATGGTATTATTTTCCAACCGATTCACGATCCTAAAACCGTGTTAATTACAGCACAAGCAATCGAGTTAATTGGTGGTGGTGTTGCCCAAGGCATTCCAATGTCGATGTCTATTCCGATTAAAAAAGGTTACCGTAGTTATAGCACGTCTTTGAATGAACCTTTAGAGGCGGCAGTAGACGCTAGAAGTCTGCCGATGATCCAAGATAAGATGCTGGAACTCATTGAGTTTTCATTAGCACAAAATACCGCCATAATTCCAAGCATTGAACGTTAGGTGATAAGATTTAATACGCTCTCCTAGCCAAAGCAAGGAGAGCCATATTATCACTGAACATTCAGGCTATTTATGAAATAACCCAAGCAATAGTAGCTGCATGAGTTGCTTTACCACGCATATCTGGACCAGAGCCAAAACACAAAAAATGTGGGGCTGCAGTGAGTCGGCTGCTGCCTGTTTGATGACCTCGAGCCTTCAGCATTCCTATCGCACCTTTATAACCAATAACTCTTCCGTTAAATCCATGAGGTTTTAATTTTTTGGCAAGTTTCTTTCCAAATGATTTTGAACATATTGTAATATTATTACCACTAAAGCATGCATATACATGAATGGTTAGGTTTGCTTTCTTTAATGTCCGTAATCGAGTTGCTAAATTATCTGCTAATTCAGTCACACTCCAAGTTTTACTCGGCGGCATAGCTGGATCGTTTAACTTCCAAGAGATCTTATCAGTCGTAAAGTTATGTCCATGGCCAACAACAAAAACATGGTCATCTCCCTGTATATTATTCCAAGCTCCCGGAAGGGCAGCAAGACCGGGGGTTTTATGTGCATCTCCCGACTTTAGATCCTCAAAAGGGAGTATTCGAATATTTTCTGTATCAAGCTTTCCTAATTTAACGATATCGTTATGCCAGCCTTCATCTTTAAAAGGTAACCAATAATAGTGCATACTTGTGCCTTATAATGTAAGTAGTTGTTCTATATATGCTGTACAAACATGCATCCATGTACGCCTGACAACTTAAAATTATCAGCTCCTTATCGGTACGCTCAGTACCTATTTATCTTAATTCACTAACACTTGAAATGAGATAAGATGCCCTTCAAGCTATACCATCAAAATCATAACTTTATAAAATATCAAAACAATTACAAATACTATAACGTTATTCTGTAAGTAAAAGTAAGCGACATTGAAGGTGATAGATAACTGAATTAACGATCAAACAATCCTGTCACGTTACGCAATGGTTTTAATTCCGGTGCTTTACGCTGTTTCTTGGCTTGTAATATCGTCATCGTTTCTTCTAAACACAACATACCAGCTTGCCAAGTTGCCATGTATTTCAAGCTATCGTCGACACCGTGATCGCGGCTGTAATTAAGCATCTCTTTACTGCCAGTCACAGCCAATGGTGAATGTGCTGCAATTTGACTAGCGATCTGTAACACACCATCTAGCATGGCTTCTTGCGTTTCAAATACCTGATTAACCAACCCAAATTTATCCGCTTCTGCGGCACTAAAATTACGCCCTGTATACGCGAGTTCACGCACGATACCTTGCGGTAAAATACTCGGTAAACGCTGTAATGTGCCCAGATCAGCGGTAATGCCTAACTCCACTTCTTTAATCGTGAAGAACGCATCTTGCGTGCAATAACGCATATCTGATGCCGCAATAAGATCCAGAGCACCACCAATACAGCCACCTTGAATTGCCGTTAATACAGGTATACGTAACTGTTCAATATCAGTAAATACTTGCTGCAACTGCATGATAAAACGACGCATCGCTTCACTGACTCTGGCTTTCTCTTTACCTATAGGGAAATTATCAGGGCTCTGGAATACTTCTAAATCCATACCAGCACAAAAATGTGGGCCTTGCGCCGAAATAACCAACACACGTAAATCATCTGTCATCGAAAGTGCCGCGATAGCCGCAGGGAATTCACGCCAAAAATCCAAATTCATTGAATTCAATTTATCAGGCCGACTAAATTGTAAATGCGCAACGCTATTCTCGACTGTTAACGTAAAAGTGTTGTAACTCGATTCTATGTCCATTTTCATCAGTTCCTTGATAATGATTACTTTATGCTAGCAAAATGAACAGCGGTCAGCATTATCTTTACATTACATATTATTATCTGTATCTCACACCCAGTAAATACATCAATGATTGACCTACATAGAAAGAGAAAAACAGCGCCATATCGCAAAAAAAAAGCATAAATCAGATGTGAACCACAGAGTAGTTAATCAGTACTCATTTAGGGTTATTAACATTATAGGCCGTGATCAATATCGCTTAATAAACACCGCTACATAATTATAATAAAACCAAGTTAGAGCCATTACTCTACACCTTAATTAATAAGTTATAAACTGATTGGAGGTAGTATGAATATTCCTGCTTGGCAATATATTGTATCCATGGGTGGTTACATATTATTCCTACTGTTAATGGTAGAAGGCATGCGCCGGACCCCAAAACTGACCGCTGTATTTTGGTTACTCTCATTATTAACCGCGCCCTTATGGGCAGAAAACTTAGATGGCTGGTTCCGCTGGGCTAAAACTGTCAGTGTGCTGATTCCAACCGCAATTGTGGTGGGTGGTGCACGTATCGCTTGGCTATATCACGATAATCCAAATAAGTTCTTATCCTTCTTCCGAGGGGATTGGGTACTAAAAGTGCTCTATGCAGTACTCTTCCTCAATATCGCCGAAGCCACGGTTAAAGACTTCGCAACAGCTAATCACTTGAATGCTATTTGTGGTGTGATCTTGTGTATCACCATTCCATTCCCACGCTACAAAAACGGTCAGCGTATGTATTGGGTGATCGGTCGTGGCAAACCTAACGACCTGCTATTTTACTCTACCGCAGCGTGGAACTTCCTTTACACAACATGGAATCTGGCATTTGTATTTGGTGAAAACCCAGGATTTTTCGCGAGTTCATTCTGTATCTTAATGGCCGCAGAGCTCTACCCGCTCATCAAAGGTCGTCCAGAGCTATACATGACAGCACGTGTATATACGCTAGCGTTCCATATCCTGGTTCGTGCAAACGCCGATATTTTCACTCCGGTGATGGATTCTTCAAGCTGGGCCAGTGAGCAAGTGCTCTGGTTCTGGGGTGCGATCAACCTTGCACTACACGTTCCATTTGCCATTTGGTACTTCAATAAAAAACGTAACAACCCAACCGGTGAGCCACCTTGTGGTAAAAACCAACCATTACTGAGTGAATACGCGGGAACGGAGTTGGATCCTGCAATGAGAGGAAAACAAATAAGGGTTTGATTATATCAATGTGAATACTCAACAAATCGCGTCCATGGGATGGACGCCGTCCCTGAATCTAAATGATAGAGAGCACGATGATGACAAACAGAATTAACGCTATGTTTATGGCAATGTGTACATTGCTACTGATGCTCTATGCTAGCGGCGTAAATGCAACCACAACCAATCATGATATGAGCTACGTAACCGACATTAAAAATACGGTTTGGCAAGGTACACGAGATGGTAAACCAGGCGAAGGCAGCATGCTTTACCGCTTAGAGTTTTCAGATAATAACCAGGTACAAGTAATCAAACAATCAGGGGGATTTAACCACAGCGAACCGCAAACTTGGCAGCAGCAAGATAATCGTATCATCATTAACAGCAACGAAGACTCTAAAATTAAAGATTTTGACGGTGCAACGCTAACATTCTTCGCTGATGATCGCGTTAGCTTTAACCTAGATGGTGATTCATTTACCATCCACAAATGGTATGAATACCGCTCCTACGGGCACGTACTCTTGGTATTACTTGGTCTAATGCTACTGAACGAAATATGCCGCCGCGTAGTTTGGAGTAACTACTTACTGTTCTTTATTTTACCTATTGTACTTATCCCTCTGTGGTCTAGCTACGATGTTACTTACTGGTTTAAATGGGTAAAACTTTATTCGGTAGTCGGTGCGGCTGCATTATTCACCCTGATCCGTTTTACCAAAATAGGTAACATGAAATGGGCTAAATTTGGTGCCGCAGCATTCCTCGCCATTAATATCTCCGAAGCAGTCATGCAAGACTTCAGTATGGGTAATACGGCGAATGTGCTGAATGCCATTGGCGGTATCTTATCGATTATCACTTTAAGTGGCTGGATGAGTATCCAAGCAGATAAAAGTAAAGAGCGGGACATGGTCTGGCCTGCAATGACAACATTCTGGATCATTGCTTATGATGTATGGAATATTGTTTTTGTTTACTTAAATTTCCCAGGCTCAGCGACAGCCCAATTGATGGTACTCATATCGGCAACCATTCCCGCATTATTCATTAAAAAAGGCACTTGGTTACAAGCCCGTGCATTTACCTTAGCCGGTTCATTTATGTATTACTTCAGCAACCCCGCCATGTTTGAAAGTAATGTTGTTGTCATGCCACGTAATGACGAGTTAATGCTTGCCGCAGGTGCCGCCAGTTTCATTATTAATAGTATTTATGCTTACTTATTTTTCAGTAAAAAATGGCAACAACGTCAGCTCACAAAAGTCACAGCATGATCTCATGCCATTAACGATATAGAGAAAATATAGCTTTCAATCATATAAATATTTCATCTAGAACGGAGTCAATTATGAAAAAAACGATCATGACGCTTGCAGTACTAACCTTTATGTCTCCAGCAATAGCAGCCGAAACAAGTGCCCAACTCGACATGTCAGATCCAACCGATGTATATACCACGCTGGGCCTAGCTTACGGTACCGCGGGATTAGACTTTAAAGGCATGCTGATGCTATCAAGCACAGAGACACAAAAAACAGGGGTGATTTTTGAAGCTAAAAATATGCTTAATGAAGATGCTGACGCAATTAACCCACTAACACGCGACGAAGTTAGTGCCCGCTCTTATCGCCTGCGTTGGGGCACAATTAACACCGAAAATGGTTTAGGTTGGTCAATTGATGCGGTAAATGCAGAACACCCGTTCTTTGGCAATATGACGGTTGTACAAACAGGACCAAACATGACAATTCCTGTGGGTGACAGTTTCTACATTTGGCCTATCGTGTATGTCGGCGGTGTACTTGTAGAAAACAACAGTGAGCACTTCCCGATGGACAACTCAATGTCAAGTGACGGTATTGATATTGCCTCAGCGGTAATCACTGGTATGGTGTATGCGCGTTACGCGATCACCGACCAACTGTGGGCACTTGGTAGCTACTCTTATACCACGGATATTCAAGGTAAATCTTGGTCTGATAATATCGCAGATGGCGGCTTACAAATGGCTAAAGCTAAATACGACCTCACCCTTGGTTACCAGTTCACTGAACGCCAAAATGTAACCCTGATTTATCGCGGAGATGACGGCGATTCAAGTGATGATAGTTTTGCGGTTGGCTATAACTACGCATTTTAATTTATTTTAAAGTAACAATTTCTAATTCAGTTATGCACCATAACAACGAGTACATTTTGTTTTTCATTAAATGCATGTTCTTTATTTTCTAATAAGAGTAGAGGTTGGATAAAATGTTACTCGTATATTTAAGAATATTTACACTTCAAAACTAAAGATTTTCATGCATAACTCGCGAGAAAACGGTAAAATAGCGCTTATGTGTAATTCATCTAATAGGGGGATAAGCTGTAAATGCCACATAATGCATATGAATTAGCCATCAGAGGTTACGCACTAAAACTCATTTTAGGTCAGTTGTTGCTCGTATTATTTATTGTTTCAGCGACTTATCTTGGTACAGATCACAAGTCGACACGTTCCGCAGCGTTAGGTGGGATGATCTTCTTGCTGCCACAATATATTTTTACCCGATTGTCATTTTTGTATACCGGCTCAGCCAATATAATGCGCGCTAATACCTTTATGATCCTCGGTCATGCTTGTAAATTCGCACTCATTTTCATTTTATTTAGCGTGATATTACCGTTACCCGGTATTCAACATTTCAATCTATTTATTACGTTTGTGATTGTCATGTTTTCGCAAATATTTAGCTTGTTGAAACCTCTGCCTGAACAATTTGCTAAAACGGTTACCACACCAGAAGATACTAAAAGTATAAATAGCGAAAATACGGGCATGAATAAGATACTAACAGCACGTACAACACAGGGATAATCAATCAAGATCATCCCTGCATATCATGCTAATTTAGTCTGCTAGTGTCGGTAAAATAGCTAACTTTTTAGCGTGATTAAACGGACGGAGAATATAACGGTTATGGCGTTTCACAATCGAACGGTTTGTTGAACCAAACACCAAATAGCCGTGTGAGAACATTTTATCAATAAATACCTGATCGCCATGACGAATAAAGACTGAAAGCGGGCTTTCTAATACACCATCGGTATCAGAGAAAGCACGATCATAAACTTCAGCACAAATAACCAGTGAATTTTCACCGCTTGAGCTTAATTTAAACTTATCCGTCACATTGCTTTCAGTTTCAATCAACCAGCCTTCATTATCTAACTCAGTCAAAATATCTTCTAAAATAAACTGCGTTAAATTCTTATATTCCAGTTCGCAAATCTGTGTATACACTCGCTCTATTTTTTCAAAACGCTGCTTAAAATTAGCTTTAGGCCCTAATGTACGGCTTTCTTGCAACCAAATATTCAAATCACCCGCGAGGATAATATCAAAACGTTTTTCTTTTAACGCACTAATAATCCAATTACCGAGAAAGTGAGTCTCTGATACTGGATTTTGTAAGCTACGTTTTTGTGCTTGCGCATCAGAAAGTGCCGTTAGACCCTCTCTAACAAGCTTCAACATATTAACGTTATATGATTTTTCTTGTACAGACATGTGTATTCCTCAGGCCATTAACCAGTAAAGATTGTGCTCAAGGACACATTATTGAAACCTGCGTACGCGATATATGCACCAAAACCAATAGGTAAGATGACATAAATAATCGAATAAATGGTAAAACCAAATGGTCGACCTAATGCTTTGGTCATAAAGTCTAAACGTGCTTTTTGATGTTTTGCTTTAGCGCGCGTGAATAAAATATAACTACCATGACACAGCATAAATAGACCTAAGGCCAACGTATAAAAATCCATAAAATTACCTTTGGTAAAAACTATAAACAATAAAGAGTGGATGCTAACAGAGCTACAATATCACAATGTGCTGTTTTGCTATTAAATTGTGATAACTTCGTGATAATTATAAATCTAATTACCGCTATAGTATATACAACACCTAGTAGATACCTGACTAGATCAACTTAATGCAGTAGGATAAATAGACATGAGATATATAATTAAATTGTTAGTTATCAGCAGCCTAATATTCTCGTTTAACAGTTTTGCTAAAGCGCCTATCTATACGGGTTATTTTAGTAGTAAAGCAGTAAGTGGCTACGACACTGTTGCTTATTTCACCCAATCAAAAGCAGTTAAAGGCTTAAAAAAATTCACTTACGAATATAAAGGGGAAGATTGGTATTTTAGTAATAGCCAACACCTCGCGTTATTCAAACAAGAACCAGAAAAATACGCGCCACAATATGGCGGTTATTGTGCCTATGCAGTCGCTAAAAATGACACCGCCTCTTCAGATCCTACACAATGGACGATTGTAAACGGTAAGCTTTACTTAAACTACAACGCAGATATCAGGCAGCAATGGTTAAAAGACAAACTAAACTTTATTGTAAAAGCGGACCAAAACTGGCCTCACGTATTGAACTAAATAATCATAAATTGAGTGACAGTATTAAACATAATTAAAAGGATTGTTAATATGCTAACAAAAAAACGTATTTACATTATCGCAAGCTGGGCTATCGTTTTTTGGATCGCTAAAATATTTCTGACTTCCATCCCGTACAAATTCTCTGGTCATCCAGATACAGAGCATATTTTCTCTACAATCGGTTCATGGATGGCTGCAACCTTATCTGTCGATTTAGGTACTTTTTTTGCGCAATACGGTGCAATTGTCGTTGGTAGTGCAGAATTAGCCACAAGTCTACTTTTGCTAAGTCCTTTGGTTTTGTTGATTAAAGATAAAATATCAGGTCAAAATAGCATGCGTTTACGTGCAAAAATACACGTGTTGGGTGGTTTAGCGTCTTCCGGTATCATGGCTGGTGCAGTTTTCTTTCACTTATTTACCCCGCTGGGTGTTGAAGTATTACATGAAGGCAAAAGCGATGGCGGCTCATTATTTATGGCTGCCGTATCAATCTTAATTTTAGGCTTAGTATTATGCGCTATTAACTTAAAACTAATCAAAGCAGAGTAATCATATGATTATACGCGGCTTATTAATATTACATTATCTCGCATTTTGCTTTCGCTTTTTGACTATTCCATGGCGTTACTTTCAGCTTAATGCGCGATATTTCAATAATCAAAAGAAAATATTTTCGAAGCAAGATTTAGATGCTATCACCCCTGAGGAATGGCGTTTAAATCAGTATATTGATAGAAGTGATTTACTTCCGACGCGCTATCCCGTATTCGCAAAACCAGAATGGGGACAAAATTCAACGGGCGTCAGCTGTATCCGTAATTATGCTGAGCTGAAAGCATTACGAGAAAGCCCTGGTTATCAGGTTCAGAATTATTTAATTCAAGAAGCAGCAACAGGCAATATCGAATTTGAAGTGTTTGTTGTTAAAGACCCTCAAAAGACCGGTCAATTTTCGGTGATGTCGATAACTCAAGTCATTAACAACAGCACTGATAAGTTCCCCGTTAATGGTATTTATAATACCGAGACCCAATATCAGGATATTACAGACCAGCTCACCGTCACAGAGCAACAGGCCTTGTGGAAAGAGTTAAATCGTATGGGTGACTTTACGATTGCACGATATAGCTTAAAGGCAGATTCATTAGATTCCCTTCTGCAGCGACAATTTAAATTAGTCGAAGTAAATCTCTATGTTCCTATGCCATTAAGTTTATTAAGTCACAATTTGACCCGGTTACAGAAATACCAGTTACTGTATAACACCACGTATTCTCTTGCTCAATTAGCGCAACAGCTAAACGGCAAAAAAGTAACACAAGGTATCTTTTTTAATAAGTTGATCGCCGCTAAACGGGGTCGTAATACAAGGATTTTAAATCAAGATGAAACTAATAAAACAAGTAATCTACAAGTGGATCAGTAGCAAGTTCATGGGCGGTTGTAGTAATTATAACAGCCTTGAAGTTCGCCGCGGTTGTCGGTCCAAGAAGCAAGCTCGTGATAAATTTGCTGAAGGTAATATTCCTCACGCTAAAGGCACAATCTTTTTCAATCCCTTCACTGCGGTTAAATTTGCCAAAGAACATGGTTTTCCATTAGTCATCAAACCAAACGTAAGTGGTTTCTCTCGTGGTAGCCATTTTCCGATCCGTAATTATAAAGAGCTGTGGCGCGCTATCTTTTTTGCTAAATTATGGTGGCCAACAACGGTCGTAGAACAGTACTTACAAGGTAAAAACTATCGCGTAGTGATGACTAAATCCGGTGTTATCTCTGTTTTACAACGCTACCCTGCATTTGTAAAAGGAGACGGTGTCAGCACAATCAGTACCTTGATTCATACAGAAAATAATGTACGTGAAAAAATGGGGCTATATCCGTGTAACAACCCTATTTCGCTGGGTCAACAAACCATCCATTATCTGGCGAAACAAGGTTTGACCTTATCGTCGATTCCAGATACAGAGCAACAAATTGATTTATTTTATCGTATTTCATTAGCACCCGGTGGTGTTGTGGAAACCATACAGCGCGATCTTATCCCTGCATACAATAATGAATTATTTGCCAAAGTATTAGCTCTGTTTGACGCCGAAATTCTTGGTATTGATGTGATAATGGAGCAAGGTATTGAACATGATGCCCGCAATCAAAAACTGATCTTCCTCGAAGTAAATTCGCGTCCTTATCTGAACATGCATAACTATCCACGTTATGGCCAAGCTGACGATCTTTCTGAGCATCTTGGTTTAATTACGATAGTAAAAAATCAACAAGCAGACATATTCTAATGTCTCGCTCAATATCGACGCTGACACCTGCCAGCCACTTTACTTTATTTTCAGCCACTCACAGTTTTGTGATCGGATTACTGCCCTTCTTCCTTCCCATTCTGATTTGGCAGCAATATCAAGAACTCGCACCACTCACTGAATTTATCGCTTGGACTGGCGCGGGGTTCGTTATGGCATTATGGGGCTGGCATCAATTATTCATCCGAGGTTACTGGCGCACATTAATCATCTTATCGTTCGCCTTAGAAATCGGGCTTATTTATGTCGCGCTCTTTCATATAGCAAACATTAACTTAATCATACTTGGCTTACTCAACGGCTTATTTAATTGCAGCTATTGGATGTTACAACGAATCCTTTTTAATAGCATCAGTGGTGCTAGTGGTAATGGTAATAGTAATGGTAATAGCATCAGTGGTGCTAGTGGTAATGGTAATAGTAGTAATACCGGGCGACTGTTTGGTAATTTACAGCTAATATTAGGATTCAGTTTAAAACTGGGGATCTTGTTTGGCGGCTATTTTATGCAAACACAACCTTGGGTTATATTGTCGTTAAGCATAATGGCAGCGCTCGGTTTCTGTATCATGACTATAAAATCACTCGCAACGCAGACATTTGTTTACGAGCGTAGTGATCATATTCAGGCTAAATCAGTGATTAGTACCCGTGATAAAATCGTGTTTCTTGTTGATGGGCCTTTTTTGTATCTCGAAAGCTATTTATGGGTGCTGAGTATTTATCATTTAACCAACAGTGATACCAGTCAATTTAGTTTAACTGTCATTGCACTGTCTTTAGCCTTGGGATTAATCTTTTATTTCATCAAAAATACCATCGACAAACAGCCACAATACCGACTATATCAAGTCGCGACATTACTTTATTTTTGTGGTTGGTTAGTCCGCGGTTGGATCTCTCCTGATTGGAGCAGTTTTACAATTGGGTTAGGCTTACTCAGTGTGGCATTTGCTACTGCATTGTTTCGTTTATATTTCAATAAACGTTTTTATGATAAGGCGAAACAACAAGCCAATTACCAGTATTTAGTCAGCAAGAGCCTCTATTCTCAGCTTGGCATTGTGATGTTTTTTACAGGATTAACCGTTATGTCTAACGTAACTACCGTTAGCCTTAACTACGTCTACTGGGGAGTATTACCATTAATTGCTATTTATATGCTCTATCAGCAAAGTAGTAAGCCTATCAGCAATAACGCCGTATTACCCTAAGCGGTTTACGGCGTATAACCAACTTACGATATTAAATAACGTCGACGTAAGCTTCTCGCTGTGGATACAAAGCATAAGACTGATGTTGCTTAGATGAGCACGGACAACCACATACGTAGTTCATTTTAAGTTGCTTACGCGTGGCGATAAGGTGGGTAAAACTAACAGTGTGAGCATCATCGCGGTGCATACAGACAGATAAATAAGACGGTGTGGGTTCATGGCTGGCATGAAATCGAGTCAGCGCTAAACTGTTTTTATCTTCGATACGGCGTAGGTTCGTCAACTCAATAATATTCTCTTCTACACAATCCGGCTCTAACAAATCAGGCGTGTTTTTAATTTCCAGCTCATCATTACAACCATCACCTGAAAATAAGACCTGATGCTGCAATAAAATAGAATTGTGATGATCTTCGCGATAATTAGTCACTTCTGCCAATGCAACTGATGACGATATCATTGGCGATACCGCAGTAACCGTTGTTAACGTATGACCATCCCAACGTACTGCGTAAACATCGCCAGTTTGCGCTGTAAGATGACTCGGAAACACAAGTAACGTAAAGGCAGCGTACCGCTGTAAAGGCAATTTACTGAGTGCGTAACGGATCTTGGGTAAGGATGTATGACTGATTAATGATTTAACTAATAAACCACGGCTAATCAAATCTTTCCGGTGGGTATTTTTTTGGTAATAATTAAGTAAACATATTGATAAGCCAGCTTGGTTAATTGCAATCCAAGTACCGCCGCCGACCGGATCCACTGGCATTAAATATTTAACCCCTCGTTCATTAAAATATTTGGGGAAATAGGCTAATGCCCGACCTTTTTGTTCATCTCGGTTAAAAAAAACTTGATAGCCATCATTTGCCAACAACCAGCTTACTGTACACATGATGAATCATTCCTTAATGCCGTGAGCGTCGCAGGTGCTATACCCATATTATCAGGTGTATCAAAATCGCACAATTTAGCAGATATATCCATCAATGCGTAATGGTGAACAGCATGCGAACTCACAAATATAAGTTCACGAATTAATGATGTCTCGACTTGTGTAACTAACGTATCAACCACAGAAATTTCTGTCGACATAATCATTTTATTATTCATCATGCTTGGCTGCAATGAGAGTAGCCACGTCTTGATTTGCTTTAATTCACATAATCCCGTCACACGACAAGATTCCACTAATGCGCCACGACGACGAACATCATAATTAATAATCCCAACGTGTTCTTTTAACGCATAATACAGGTCTAATACATGACGTAAATGTTCACCAATACAACTATTAACATAAGGCTTGGCGCGCATGCAATACTGCTCATTTGTCATAGAGGTTAGTAAAGCAACCCCTTGATCGACACCTTCTATGTTTCCTTTAATCACCGTTCTAAATTGCTCTACAGGATCTATGACCATAATCATTCCTTTTATTACCACTTATTTCTAAGTAAAGCATACATCAAATACTAGGTTTAACTTATCACGAAAAAATCACAATTTGAGTGAGAAAGCGTACTATATCATCCCTCATTTATTGAATAAGTAGGTGAACATTGAAACTAATTGGTAAATTATCACTCATTTAACTAACATTTATGATAAATTAGGCAAAGATAGCAAATACTTTAAATTAATGGGACACTCCATGTTAAATGACTTTTTAAATAAACTAGCGGCACAGCCAACTACTATTCAGTTCGACGATGTCATCGCTGTTATTGATGCAAGCTATGATTTCACTCCCACTAAATTTTACAATGGCTACCTAGAAAACGACGCTACTGAAAATATAGCTTCATGCAAATTGTTCGCATTAGGTCGTTTAAATAAATTCACTAAACAACAAATGTTAGAATGTTTCGGTACTTATTACCGTGATGACGTATTAAATAATCCAGAGGGTGATGATCATGCCAACATCCGTTATTTCATGCGCACAGGCTGGTCAGGCATTCAATTTGAAACACTGCCACTAAAATTAAAATAACGTTAACTTATTAACGCTATGTTGAGGCAGAGAAATTTTTACTTTCTCTGCTCAACTCTTTATATTTATCTAAAAAAACAGCCATTCTTCCTCGCCATTTCCCGCGATTTACTATACTTACCTTAAAATACTGACAATACTTAATCTGCCTTACTAAGCAAATATAACCCGTTATACTTATAGCAACTGCGTTGTTCCTCCCCGATTTAGCGAATGCTAATAAGGAGTTGATATGTATATTCATTTAAATGGCTTTGACTTTGAATTTTCAAATCAAGTGATCGCATCTTTTATCAGCAGCACAGCTTAT
>Ga0209291_1000881_pt1 | contig 28274 bp, 21 predicted proteins | sample GOMGulsemesocosm_FD_184633 | JGI IMG/M metagenome (GOLD analysis project Ga0209291, IMG submission 184633) | Methane-oxidizing microbial communities from mesocosms in the Gulf of Mexico - GOM9B Gulf of Mexico (SPAdes) (version 2) | ecosystem: Environmental > Aquatic > Marine > Cold seeps...
CTCTTGATCCACCAGCAACATATACATTCATTCCTTCACCTTGTTGTTGTACAGAGTTAGCAAGTCCAGTATAGTCGTGGTAACCACCAGCCGTATAATTAGTTCCAAAATTAGAAACGTCATTTAGGGTTCCTATAAATTCTACATCATCAATGTAACGTGTTGTAGCTACATTTATAGTTGAAGGCGTACAATAAGAGACAGTACCAGTAGTATCGTTTCCTGTTAAAGGAGATGTTGTTAAATAATCAGGTCCTCCAGTACAAACTGAGTTAAATGTATATATAAAGAAATAGTAGGTTGTTGTAGGGTTTAGTGAACTAGCGGTAAAACTAGTATTATTATCAGTATCTATAACTGTGTTTCCAGCTCCTACGGTACCACCTATAGTATAGGTAGTAGTGTCTACTGGAGAAGGAGCTACACCGGTAGTGTTAGCAACTACTAAATAATAATCAGGAGCAGGAGCAGCGGCTGTAAATGTACCACTAATTACTGTTCCAGAAACTGATAAACTTAACGCTGTTGCTTGTGCAGTTGGCTCACTACATGGTCCAGGAGCTACTACAGTTACTTGGTAGTCTTCTGTCTGACCATATCCAGCACCTGTTTGGCAAGGCCCTGTAGGGTATGCGTTATAGCGTTTCATAACACGGAATCCAGTTGTTCCTAATGTAGCTCCTACTGGTACTGCAATTGTTGAGTTTAGTATAACTGCGTCAATTCCTGTAGAGTTAACAATTGTTCCTAAATCATATATTTCATTGGCATTGTTACCATATGTTCCATCTTGATCCCAATCTGCATATACCCTAACGTATGAAGTATAATTCCCATTTGTATTACCCTTAATAGAAATTGCAGGAGAGTTTCCTTGTATTACGGTAGCTGTATCACAAAATGATTCGTGATCAGGTGTTCCGTTAACTATTTCTGAAGTAGTGTTGTTTATACTGCCAAATGTTACATTAGTAATAGGCTCTACATTAGTTGTGTATGTTGTAGCACAATAAGAAATAGCCGTAGAAGTGTATGTGATGTCTACTTGTCCGTCAGCTCCATTTCCACCTGATTTACTACCACCAGATTTGGTACCACCACCACCTGCACCACCAATAGCAGTACCTGGGTTTCCATTTCCAGAAGCGCCAGCACCACCACTCCCAGGGGAAGTAGCTCCATCACCACCGTTACCGCTTCCGCCAGCACCACCAGTTCCGTTTTGACCGCTTGTGTTTGTAGTTCCTCCCGTTGCAGTACCACCATTTGCTATAGTACTACTACTAGCAAGACCTCCTTCTCCACCACCAGCTGTTAAAGCAAGAATTGTACTGTCACTACCTGCCGTACCATTACCAGTACCACCAATACCACCAGCACCTACTGTGAAAGAAATAATTTGACCAGGTGTTACCGCAATTGTTGCTGATGCATAAGCACCACCACCACCACCAGCACCTCTGGTACCATTGACAGTATCACCACCACCAGCACCACCAGCACCCCAGGCTTCAACATCAATAGACGTTACGTCGCAAGGGACAGTCCAAGTATAGTTTCCTGGACCACTATCTGTTACAGTTGTTTGACTGAAACCGAAGCTAAAAGTTAGTAAAAAGATAAAAAATAATGCCTTTTGGAGAAAGGACTTTCGGGTAAAGTTTTCCATGGGTAAAATATGTTATTCTGTTATTTATTTGACAGATATTCGGGTAAATATTGTTGCAAATGTAAAAAAAACTGATTATTTTGTATGAAACAAGCTAATATATTCGTTATAATACAAATAAAACCGTTAAACGGTAGTTTTTTACGAGTAACTCTAGATGAAAAGCTTAGTGTGTTGTATAACGTATTAATTTTCAGAGAATTATGTTTTATATTTTTTACTATTCTGAGTGGGGTTTTGTTTTAAATTTATATGTTTTTTACTGTAATATGTTGATTGTAAGTTAGGGGGGATTATATATTTCTTGATTCGTTTTCTAAAAACCAAAGCGGATATCATTCAATGATATCCGCTTTTTGTATTATTAATTTACGATGTTTATTAGAACACAACTTTCTTAGTTAAAGTTCTCCCATCTTTTAATTCAATAGTTACTAAATAAGCTCCAGTACTATAGTTGTCTGTATTAATACTGTACTCAGTAACATTTAAGTTTCTGTTGTTTGCTAATAAACGTCCATTAACATCATACATAGTAAAACTTTTGATATTACTAGCGTTAGATACTGCGGTTACTTGATTGTTAGCTGTAAATATTGAAAGTTCATTATTTGTAATAACTTCTTCAATATCAAGCACCTCGTTTTCATTAGTATAACGCAATACAAAACGATCTTGCTGTATACCACTATCTGCATCGAATGTATATGGACTATTTCTTAAGTCGTGAATGATACCTAATTCTTTGTCTTCTAAATAAATTCCTTGCGTTTCATCTTCAAATAATCCATCCAAACTGTTTATCGCAAAGGAGTATGTACCACTTGATGGTAATAATGCCTCCAAATCAACTTTATCAGTATCTACAAAAGGAACGGGTCTTCCTTGAATTAAAAGTTTATGATCATCAGCTTTAGAATATAGTCTGAAGTCAGTTTTATTAATGTTTGTTGCATCAAATAATCTGTCTTTACCTTCCGTAGCTCCAGTAACATATCCAATAAGGATTCTGTTGTTTTGATTATTTGGAGCAGTAAGGTCTAACCAAATCCTGTGCTTTTCAGTCACGTCATTAGTAACAGTCATGTTGCTATTGTCAGTTCTGTAAAAGTCAGCATTTCCGTAAGTTCTGTCACGCATAGTGTTGTCAAAAGTTACTGTTTCAGAAGTAGCTCCTGTGTCTTCCATTGTAACGAAGAATCCTTGTCCAGCTGCAATGTTACCGCTAAATACTCCAGCGCCACTAGAAGCTCCTACTGAATTATATGTGATGTAATCACTAATTGTATAGTTAGCAGCATAATCTTGGTAAAAAGGATCAGAGATAGCGCCACTTGGTGCAGTACCGTGTGTCCATATATGTACAGCACCTTCTATTTCTACATTGGCAGCCATAAATGCTTGTGCGTCAATAGCAGAAGGGTATGGGTTACCAATTAAGTTTAAATTATCGTCATCCTTAGTTACCATAAGTGCTGTTGGTCCAGCGTAATCAGCACCAGTATATGTTCCTCTTGTAATAGTTCGAGACACCGTACCATTATTTGGTACACCATTAAATGTCGCGGTATAGTTTTGAAATGCAGTTGTAAACGCATCAGGTCCACGAACTATATATCCTTTACCGTCAATCATGTTTTCTGTAGTGTTTTGCCATATACCAAAACCATTGGTGTTAGCCACTACAGTAGGATTCCAGTTAAAGATGTAGCCAGTATTAGTTCCTGGAGATACACTAGTTAATGCAAAGTTAGCGACTGGTGATGACCAGAATACATAATCAGTTTGTCTGATGTTAGCTGTACGTTTCATATCAATGTTACCTGTATTGGCTACATAGTCAACATGAGCTTGATCTTGTACTTGAATTAAACTTCCAGTACTTTCAATAGTAAAAGCTCCTGTAGCATCAACATCTACAAAATTTTGTACCGTAACTGTACCGTTAGGTTGAACATCTAAAGTTCCACCATTTTGTACGTTAAGGTTGTACGCATCACCATCAATACCACCAGCGATATTAGCGCTAAAAGTATCTGGTATAATTACACAATTGGCTGATGTTGGTACTCCAACAGGCGACCAGTTGTTCGGGTCATTCCAATCATTAGTAGCTCCCATGAAGTACTTAGTTCTGTTTTGTAATGATACAGAACCACTCGCAGCACATCCGTTAGCTAATGTTACCGATGCAGAGAATGACCAAGTACTTGATGTTTGTAATTCAGCAGGACTAGGTACTACGTAAATTACATTTCTGTTATCACCAGTATAAGGTATTAATCCAGCGGCATCTTCAAATATTTGTACTCCTGGAGGTTGTGTCCAAGTAGCTAATGGGTTTATAGTATTGTTACCATATAATTGTATGTTATCAACTGCAACTCCATCTCCCCAGTTTGATGTGTAGTATATTCTAATTCTTAAGTTTGCTTCTCCAGCATATGCATCTAAATTATATGTAAGGAAATCAAAGTTAGAACCATAACCAACATCGTCAGTGATGTTATCAATTAAGTTTGGCCATGTAGCCCCACCATCAGTTGATGCTTCTATTCTAATTTCTTCCGGTACAGTTAAATTATACCTTGAGAAATACATGTTTAAATCAAGTGTTAAATTAATATAGGTACTTGCGTCAACAACAGCTGATATCAATTCATTTTCTGTTAAGGCAGCTCCAGTGTCAGCATTAGTCATCACAAAACTATTAGTTCCAAATCCTGATGAAACTGCAGGGAACCATACGTTTTCAGAAGGGACAAAAACACTTGTTTGTGATTGCCATTCAGATACAGCATCTTGAGCAACTGTATTTGATGTAATATTATTTTGAGTAAATGTACCTATCCCTCCTTCAAAATCTTCATCAATTAAATACCCAATTTGCGTAGTTGACGCCGCGGATATTTGAATAGGAGGGTTGTTTTCTCCACAAATTAATGGTGTAGAAGGAGTAAAAGTTAAAGTAGCTGGTGAATTTAAAAATGCAACAATACGTTCTCTTTCATAAGCTTCGCAAGTTCCGTTATCTCCAGCAACCCAGTATACTGTAGTTGCTGCAATTGCAGGGGTTGTCCAAGCGCCAGTAGGTGTATTTGCTAGAGGAACCCCTCCTGTTTCATTTGCATACCAGTTAAAAGAAGTTACATTTCCGGCACCAGTTACATTTAAATCAACTGTTTCAAGTACTCCACATCCTTCACCGTTTGTAATACTAGTTATTTGTGCATCACAACGTGCTACAACATCAAAGGTATAGTCTTCAGCTTCACCGTATTCTGTATAACCGGCTAGTGTGTCAAAAATTTCACAGGCATCAAATTCATAGGCGTAGGATTCAGTTCCGGCACCAGGATTACTTGCTTTGTAACTGTTATACATTCTAACTCTAAGGGTATATGTTCCTAATGCTTGTGCTAAAGGGACAATATAACCAAAAGTGGTTGATGTTGTTCCAATTCCACCTGAATTATAAACTTCTTCACCAGCATCATCAAAATCACCATCTGTATTCCAATCAATCCATGCTTTTATATGCCCTCTAGAACCTCCAGCAACGTATACATTCATTCCTTCTCCTTGTTGTTGTACTGCATTAGGTAGTCCACTATAATCCTGGTAACCTGTAGCGGTGTATCCAGTACCAAAATTAGAAACATCATTTAAGGTTCCAATAAATTCGACATCATCAATATAACGTTCAGTAGCTGTATTTGTAGTTGAAGGTGTACAATAAGAAGAAGCTACTCCTGTAGTTGCACTTCCATTTAATGGGCTTGTAGTATAGTAAAGAGGTCCTCCAGAACAAATACTATTGTATGTGAATACAAAGAAGTAATATAGCGTTGAAGGGCTTAAGGAAGTAGCAGAAAAACTAGTGTCGCCATCTATATCTACTACAGTGTTTCCGGCTCCTACGGTACCTCCAATTGTGTAAGTAGTTGTGTCTACTGGAGACGGTGTAGCGCCTGTTGTATTCATAACAACTAAATAGTTGTCAGAAGCAGGAGCTGCTGCAGTAAAAGTTCCAAAAATTGATGTTCCAGAAGGTGTTAATATTAATCCTGTTGCTTGCGCTGTAGGTGTGCTACATGGTCCTGGAGCGGTTACAGTTACTAAGTAGTCTTCTGTTTGTCCGTATCCACTTCCAGGGGTACACCCGTCTGTTGCGTATACAGGTGTAGTATCATACCTTTTTATAATACGCATAGTGGTTGTTCCTAAAGAGGCTCCTACTGGTACAGCGATTGTATTGGTAGCAGGTGTTCCTGTACCATCATTAGTATCTATTGTTCCTATATCATAGCGTTCTCCAGCATCAGCAAAATCACCATCTTGATTCCAATCGAAAAAAGCTGTTATGGAATTTTGATAGGCACCAGCGGTATCCCCATTTACAGAAATAGCATAAGAAGAACCTAGTAAAACAGAAGCTGTGTCACAAAAAAGTTCATGGTCTCCACCTGTCGTTCCGTTACCAGTTGTATTGTTAATTCCTGAAAAAGTTACATTAGTTATAGCTTCCACTGCAGTGGCATATGTAATGGCACAATAAGTGTTTACTGTAGAAGTGTACGTAATGTCTACTTGTCCATCAGCACCGTCACCACCACTTTTTGATCCCCCGGTTCTTTCACCACCACCACCACCACCACCGATGGTGGTACCGTCTGTACCATGTCCGTTGCTAACTCCATTTCCACCACTTCCTGGGGATGTAGCTCCGTCACCACCATCACCACCAGTTCCAGTTCCCCCTGCTGCTCCGTCTTGACCATTGGTGTTTGTGGTGCCTCCTAAGGCAATACCTCCAGTACCTGTTACGGTTCCACCATTTGTATTCCCTCCTAGACCACCTCCAGCAGTTAAGCTTAATATAGTTGAGTCGCCTCCATCTGTTCCGTTAGAACCATTAGCTCCAGTACCACCAGCACCAACAGTAAAGGATATGGTTTGACCTGGTGTAACAGCTACGGTAGCAGAAGAGTAGGCCCCTCCTCCTCCTCCGTCTCCACTATCACCACTTGAGCTACTTCCTCCACCAGCTCCACCAGCTCCCCATGCTTCAATAGTAACTGAAGTAACGTCACAAGGGACAGTCCAATTATAATTTCCTGCACTTGTACTTGATGCTGTAGTTTGGCTAAAACCATAACTAGTAATTAATGATAAGATAAAAAAGAAGGTATTCTTTATTAAAGAGTTTCGGGTAGAAGTCCTCATGAGCAAGTTTTGTTAATTTGTTAATAAAATAACATGAATTTTGGGATTCATTGTGGTTAAATATAGTTTTATGTGTTGATTTATCATAATATAGCTATGTTTTTTCGACATACGGCAATAATATCCGATGTACTACAGTTTTTTTTGGGTAACGTTGATGTTACCCGATAGAAATGTTAATTAACTGATTTTTAACAATTTAATGGTGTTTGTGTCATTCGTTAATGAAATGGAAAGTAAATAATGATATATGTTTTAGGTAATATTTGGCGGCTTATTCTTAAAAGGGTAATTATTGATCTTTTTTGTCTAATTTAAAAACTCTATTTGTAGTATTTATTATATAGTTTTTTAGAACTCAAAGTTCTTTTCATATTTTAGTGTTTTGTAGGTTGATTTTTGTTTATTACCTCAATTATAAGACTATTATTACCTCATAGCCACTTGTCTTGTGTCTTTACGTATTGCTTTTTTACTTTCTTGCTTACCTGGTCCGTAAGGCAATCTAACATCACTATTTTTAGAAGCTCTTTTTCCGTTGTTGTCATATTCATCGGCTCTGTTGGCAATAAGGAACCACGAAAAATTAGTATTTGAGTTTCCTCTTTGTAATTCTTTAACGGTAAAAGCTTTATTAGATTTTGCAGTTATATAAACGCCATTACAGTCTCCTTCTAATTGTACAAACACTTTTAAAGGGTGTTTTTTGTTTACAGTAATGTTTTTTGCTATTACTGGATCTATTATAATTCTTGCTTCACCATTTACTAATTTAGCATTTCCTGAATCCTGCAGTGTGATTTCTGGTGACTCTGGACAGTATATAATACGTTCTTTGTTTTCATCGTCCTTAATCATAGAAGAAACACTTCCGTTTCCAGCAATTTTATAATACGTTCCTCCATAGTTTAAACCAACATAAGCCCAAGAGTTGTTTCCTTCGAAATATCCTCCGTAATATGCATTGCCTCCATAATTTGTTCTAGTGTAACATGCTAGGTCAGCTTTAGAAATATCATTTAATGTTGCTGGGTTAACATCTCGGTCTAGGGTAAATCTACCTGCCATGTTTCCTAATGTAAATCCGTCTCCAGCATATCCGAAAACTCCTAAATTCATTCCTGAACCTGAAATTCCTGATCCGTTAGCATGGATATTTACTGCCCATACAGCATTAGCAACATTATCATTATTCATTCCAACGATTGCGTCTATTCCACTACTGAAATTTATTGAACCGAATTGCTCTGTTGTTGCTCCTGTATATCCAACAGTTACAGCATCTGCTCCAGCATCAACAAATAACATGTCTTGGTTATTATTTGACTCCACTCTAAAATTAATGTCATTACTTCCTTCGTTTATGACTAACTGATCAGCTCCAGCTTCTCGTAACCTCATGAATTCAAGTCCACCAGCAGAAAATGATAGTTGATCGTTTCCAGTTTTATACATTCCAGTATTAGCATCACCTTCCCAAGAATAGAAAGGTCTGCTTGCTGTACCGTTTGCTAATGCAAACACTTGGTATCCGTCATCAATTCTAAAACGTTCCGTATCGTTGGTTCTGAAAGTTAATGCTTGATTATCGGTAGTTCCTAGAAAATGAGTAGCTGAGTTTGTTCCTGTATTCCCTTCGGTTGTCCATCCTTTGAATTTGCTTAATAAAGGAATCCATGTAGTAGTAGCGTTATCCCAGTAGTAAAACCCAGGAGTGTCAGAACCTACAGTTGTAGTAAGATAAACTAAAGCACTGTTTTGAGCTGCCCCAAGAGCTGTGAATGAACTTACTCTAGGAAGTAATAATCCGTCGTTAGTACCGTCACCTGTAATTTCTAATGTAGTGTTAGGTGTAGTTATTCCTATTCCAACCTGCCCTATAGAAATAGTAGGTAATATGATAAAAAATAAATGGATTAAGTAATTTCTTTGTAAAGTTTGTGTAATATTGCTCATAATAATGTTTTTTAAGGGTTAAACATCTGGACTAATTATAAGCCTAAGGCACTGCTTAATTCTCATGAAGTTACCCGTTAAAATAAATAAAAATCAAACTATTCGTTGAAATGATAGAGAATTCGGATGATTTAAGTAATAATGTTGAATTAAACTCATTTAAAAGATTTAATCATACCATTCGTCTGGCAATAAAACGTGAAGATTTGCATGGGGATGGTATTTCAGGAAATAAATTCAGGAAATTAAAGTATAATGTGGCGAAAGCAATAGAGCTCGGAGCTACTAAAATTTTAACTTTTGGAGGGGCATACTCAAATCATATTTTAGCGGCATCTTATATTAAAAAAAAATATGATATTGATGTAATAGGGGTTGTTAGAGGGGAAGAGCTGGCTGATAAAATTAAAGAAAACCCAACCTTGTGTAGAGCTCAGGAAAATGGAATGCAATTTCATTTTGTATCGAGAGAAGCTTATAGAAATAAATCATCTTCTGAGTTTATTCAAAAATTGGAAGAGAAGTTTGGATCTTTTTATTTATTGCCTGAAGGAGGGACTAATGATTTGGCAATAAAAGGTTGTGAGGAAATATTAACCCAACAAGATGCTGACTTTGACTATGTTTGTTGTGCAGTAGGAACCGGAGGAACGGTAGCTGGATTGATAAATGCAAGCACAGAAAACCAGCAAGTAATAGGTTTTTCAGCGTTAAAAGGAGATTTTTTAATAAATGACGTTGCTGCTTTGGTAACTAAAAAGAACTGGACTATTCAAACGGACTATCATTTTGGCGGATATGCGAAAGTAACTTCTGAATTAGTAACATTTATAAATGAGTTTAAGCAGCATACTGGAATTTTATTAGATCCTATATATAATGGAAAAATGATGTATGGTATATTTGATCTTATAAAAAAAGGTTACTTTCCAGAAAATACTAGTATTTTAGCCATCCATACAGGTGGCCTTCAGGCTATTTCAGGAATGAATATTTTATTAAAGAAAAAAGGACTGCCAACAATTAATAGTTAAAGATAATTTAAGAGATGAAAAAGATACTAATTTTAATAGGTACTATACTTATAGTGAGTTGTGGTTCTACCAGAGTAGTAACTTCCAAAAAGGCTAATAATAAATATAATACAGCTGATAAAAGTCAATCTTCAAACTCATCAGCGTCAACATCAACAAGTACTGATGAAACAGCAATTTCAAGTCAAGTAATCCAGCCTCAGGTAAATGAAGCGCCAGTAAATACAACAAATAAAGTTGCTATTTATGTGCATAAGTATAAAAATATTGCGCAGTTTGAAATGCAAAAATCAGGTATACCTGCCAGTATTACTTTAGCACAAGGGATTTTAGAGTCTGGAGCAGGAAATGGGGATTTAACCAAGCGAGCAAACAATCATTTCGGAATTAAGTGCCATAATTGGTCAGGAGAAAAAGTGTACCATGACGATGATAAAAAAGGAGAGTGTTTCAGAAAATATAGTCATCCTTCTGAGTCTTTTAAAGATCACTCTAATTTTCTGACTTCTAGAAGTCGTTATGCTTCCTTATTTAAATTAGATAAAAAAGATTATAAAGGTTGGGCAAAAGGATTGCGTAAAGCAGGATATGCAACCGATCCTAAGTATCCATCAAAATTAATAAGTTTGATTGAACGTTATAATTTAAATAAATACGATAGCGTTGTACAGGTGTCAGAAACGGTGACTGTGCCAAAATCAAATAACTACACAATTAAAAAAGGAGATACCTTATATTCAGTGGCTAAAAAATTCGATTTATCTATTTCTGATTTAATGGATTTAAATAATATGAGTGATACAGCATTGAATATTGGGCAACAATTAATAGTAAAATAAATGAGTATTTATAAAAGAAGTAGTGCTTTATTTCACGAAGCAACTCAATACATACCAGGAGGAGTGAATTCACCTGTAAGAGCATTTAAATCAGTAGGAGGAGATCCTGTTTTTGTAAAAAAAGCTGAAGGTGCTTATTTATATGATGAGGATGGAAATAAATTAATCGACTATATAAACTCTTGGGGACCAATGATACTTGGTCATGCCAATAAAAAGGTAGTTGATGCAATTATTGAAAAAACAAAATTAGGAACCTCATTCGGTACACCAACAGAAATTGAAACAGAAATTGCTAAACTAGCAGTTTCAATGGTGCCTAATATCGATAAAATTCGATTTGTGAACTCGGGTACGGAAGCTTGTATGAGTGCGGTACGTTTAGCAAGAGGGTTTACTGGAAAAGAAAAAATAGTTAAATTTTCCGGGTGTTATCACGGCCATTCTGATTCGTTTTTAATACAAGCGGGGAGTGGAGCAGTGACTTTTGGTTCGCCTAATAGTCCTGGTGTAACTAAGGGTACAGCAAAGGATACTTTACTGGCTACTTACAATGATATTGAAAATGTAAAAGAAGTAGTTGCAGCTAATCAAGGTGAAATTGCTTGTATTATTATAGAGCCAGTAGCGGGTAATATGGGGTGTATACCTCCAAGAGATAATTTTTTACAAAAATTAAGAGCTTTATGTAACCAGCATAATATACTATTGGTTTTTGATGAAGTAATGACTGGATTTCGTTTAGCTAAAGGAGGTGCTCAAGAATTATTTAATGTCAAAGCTGATATTGTTTGTTTTGGTAAAGTAATAGGTGGTGGCTTACCGGTTGGAGCTTTTGCTGCACGTAATGAAATAATGAATGAATTAGCACCGCTTGGACCAGTGTATCAGGCAGGAACTTTGTCAGGGAATCCGTTGGCTATGGCTGCAGGTTTAGCAATGTTGCAGCAGTTAAATGAAGGTTCAGAAATCTACAATCGTTTAAAAGACAAAACAGATTATTTGCATAAAGGAATAAAAGCGGTTTTGGATAAAAAGGGTATTGCTCATCAGATAAATCAAGTTGGATCTATGATTTCACTTCATTTTACAACTGATGCAGTGACGGATTTTTCTTCAGCAGGAGCTGGAGATAATCCACAGTTTAAAAAATTCTTCCATGGAATGTTAGCAAAGGGAATTTATTTAGCACCGAGTGCATATGAAACATGGTTTTTATGTGATGCACTTAGTTATGAGGATTTGGATGCTACTATTGCAGCTTGTGAAGCTGTTTTGTAAGGGTCATAAAACAAAATAGAATGCATAAAAAATCCGATTGAATATTCAATCGGATTTTTTTAAAGATAATTTCGAAATAGTTAAGCTTATTTTTTAGCTTTAACTTTTTGAAACTTAGTAAATTGCTCTTCTGACAATACAGTTTGTATTTTTGCATTGAAATCAGCTATGTATTCAGCAGCTTTTGGAGATATTTCCCCTCCTTTTTCCATAGCTCTATAGATATTATTAGAATTAGGCAATGCATTGATTTTACGGTTACGTAACATGTGAGCATTGTAAATCGCTCTTTGTTGAATTCCGTCTAAATTTAGTGTAGTTGTTAAATTTTTAGCAAACGTTTTAGCATTAGCACTTAAGTTACGTGAATTAGCTTCTTGTGCAAAAGTAGCATCTGTTCCTAATAATGTAATTGCGAAAAAAGCAATAACTGCGATAATTTTTTTCATAATATGATTTTAATTTATTTTAAGGATTAATAATTTTGAAGGCCCTAAAATAGTTAAAAAAAACTAATATTATCTGGATTATGAATAAGAACTGCTTAAAAAGAGCTCACTATCCTCTCATATGCTGTTTTCTTTTTTTGTTTTTAGAGTGTTTCTGTAAGAGTTCCCATTTTTGAAATTGCTTTTCTGTTAAAATTGATTTTACTTTATTTTTTAAGGCTATCTTTTTATCCAATTGAGAATTCATTCGCTGGAATTTTTCTTCTGAAGATAGTTTAGGTTTTTTTTCTGCCCCTTTTTTTATAGCTTTTTTTCGAGCTTTTTTTCGAGCTTCCATTTGTTGTTTTCTGTCTTTTGCTCCATCTAAATTTAAGGCATACATTTTATCTTGCTGTTCTTTGTTTAAATCTAAAACTAAAGTCATCTTTTTAGTTTTTAGTGTAGCAAGTTGATCGGTAGACAAGTCTTTCATAAACTCTTTTTTATGATGTTGCTTTTTTGCATCACGATGCATTGGTCTTTGAGCAAATGCACTTCCGCTTAATATTAATAATGCTAATACAAATAATTTTTTCATGATTTTTATGTTTTAAGTTATTTGAAGCTATGACTGTGAAAAAGCAAAAGAGTTTAATTGATGTAGTTAGATTAACAAAAATTAACAATTAATCCGCGATCATTTTAATAGTAGTTTTATAGATGTCCTTGTTTGTAGCTTTGGCCTTTAACCAAGCATAAAAGCTCATTACAAAAATGTCTTCTTGGTTATTACTAGTATAATTAAATGAGGATTCTATTTTATTTAGAAATATTGGTGTGGTTTTGTTATTCAGCTTTAAATAGAGCTCTTCTATTAAAGAAGCAAAAGTTAAAACTCTCTTTTGTTGAATATTTTTAAGGTAAGCTGCATGTTTTCGTTTAAAGCTTAAAATTCTAGATTCGACTAAATTTAAGTGATCCAATTCAATATGAATAAGTAGTTCAATTAGGTTCTTTTTTATCAACCATTCATCTCCAGCTTTTTGCTGATACCAATTGTCTGAATGGTAAAGGGTATTGATGATTTTTAAGGCTTGTGGATAATTTTTGTTATGAAAATGATACATGCACAAACACAATATAATATCTAATTGTGTTTCTAGGTCTTGATGTTTTTTTTCTAAATGTTTTTCAGCTATTCCAATTGCTTTTTGATTTTGATTACTGTAATTATAACATAAGGCTAAGAGATTTTGGTGTTTAAGTAGAAAAGTATTGAAGTACTTGCTACTCTTTTCTTCCATTTCATTCCTCATTTTTTTCAAATACTCAAAAGACAATTCAAATTTCTTGTTTCTAAAATACATGTTGGCAATTAAATACAGTACTTGTATATGATAGTACAGTTGTTTTTGCTTGTGTTGATGATTTTCTATTTTTTGATAGGTATTTATAAGAAATGACTCTATGCTATAGTAGTCTTTACTGGCAAAAGCAGATATACTTGCGATGCTGATTAATTGGTATAAAGATTTAAAGGTTATCGATTGACTGATATCTATCTGATACTTGTTTAAAGTAGAAGTAATGATTGTATTAAAATCGATAGTTTTCTTTTGAAAAGTAGAAATGTTTATCTGTTCCCTTATAGTAGCATAAACAATATTTAGTCGTTCTTCAGCTAAATAGTACTGTTGATTTTTGTTGAACTTAGTAATAATATTGTTTAAATCTACCTTGGAGGAGATGTGTGCATATTGAATTTGAGTGTGATAAATTTCATTTAAAATAGGGAATAGTAAATGGTCTTGTGCAAGGTTTTCAGCTTTACCTAGTATATGGAAGGCAATTTCATATTGCTTTCGTTGAAAAAAGTTTCTGGCAGAAACAATGTTTTTTATGAGAAGCATTTCTATGTCATTCTCTTGAGCTAAGTTAATGGTGGCTACAAAATCCAATAAAGAATCATATAGCCTTTTGCGTAAGGCATGATAGGCATTTTTGTTATTCTTATTATATAAGGTAATACAAATTAGGTCACTATCGGTTTCTCCATTAACCAATAAACGGAGTAATAATATGTTTTTGGTATCTGACCTTCTATTCTTTTTTTTTAAAAACATTTCAAAGTTTGTCCGTTCTTCTGTAGATAAACTAGCTATAAGTTGATTTAAATTAACCATTTTAATCGTAAGTAATTTTAATTAAAAATACCATAAAATACCTAAATATACATATTTAGGTGATTTTTAATCATAAGTAATAGCGATTTTTAGTATTGTGGAAATTTGTAAGCTGTTGCATCTTTGTTCTATGATTGAGTGTTATCAGTCATGAAAAAATACTAACTATAAAATAAATACTATGGACTATCAAACAACAGTATCAGGAAAAGAAAATGCAACAGGAAAAACTAAACTCAATAAAAAAGAAGTGTTTAATGCTAAACCAACGTCAGCTTTTATAGGTGCATCATGGGTGGCACTACTAATCGGGATGGTTTCCTATTGTATAGGTTTGTGGAATGCAGAAATGCAATTAAATGAAAAAGGATATTATTTCACAATCTTACTATTTGGATTATTCTCAGTAATATCTGTTCAAAAAGCCGTTCGTGATAAACTAGAAGGAATACCTGTAACTGAAATGTATTATGGTATTAGTTGGTTTGTTACCATAGCTTCAATAGTATTGTTGGTAATAGGTTTATGGAATGCAGATTTATGGATGAGTGAAAAAGGGTTTTATGGTATGTCATTCTTACTAAGTTTATTTGCTGCCATTGCGGTACAAAAGAACACTAGAGATGTACAGTTTTTAAGTAAAGAAGAAGAGAAAGAAGAAGAATAACGTAATGTGAGTCATTAAAAGCAATAAGAAGTTGTTTGATGATTGGTTGAGAGACCCAAAGCCTCATAATATTTGATTATGGGGTTTTAAACAGAATGATTATTTTGGGTTTTTAAGTAGCGTCAAGTATTTAAAAGTAATAGAAAAGAGGAATTATGATGAATTCAAAACTGATAAAAGAATTACCAGAATTAGTCAGAAATGATATTATTTCTGATGAGGTATCAAAAAACATTCAAAAATATTATGAAGGAAGGGACGCTGCTTCACCAAACAAATTATTTGTTGTTTTTGGGGTGTTAGGAGCTGCCTTAATAGGGATAGGGATATTGTTAATTCTTGCTCATAATTGGGATGACTTTTCAAGAAGTATAAAAACAATAATAGCTTTTGTACCATTAGTAATAGGTCAATTATGTGTAGGATATGCACTATTAAAGAAAAAAGGAAAAGCATGGAAAGAAGCTTTAGGAACTTTTTTGTTTTTCGGTATAGGGATTAGTATGGCTCTAGTGAGTCAGATTTATAATATCCCAGGGGATTTTGGAACATATTTATTAACATGGGTGGTACTTAGTTTACCGTTAATTTATTTGCTAAAGTCAAATTCCTTAGCATTATTACATGTAGTTTTTTTAACATATTATAGTTGTGAATATGGTTATGGTTTAGGAAGTTACAACCCATCACCATGGATGTATTTCCCTATGGTGCTTGCGGTTTTGCCATTTTATTACAATTTGTTAAAACAGAATGCTACAAATAATATGGTGGCTATACTACATTGGATGCTTCCTTTAAGTAGCGTTACTGTAATGGGAGCTTTTATAAAAACGGAATGGGAGTTCTTATCCCTTATATATATTATTCTTTTCGGGTTGATATATAATATTGGTTCCTCTTCTATGTTAAAACAAGAACGATTAAGAAGAAATGGGTACTTGGTAATAGGTTCTTTAGGAACGGTGATTTTATTACTCATAATGAGTTTTAAAGATTTATGGAAGGAGTTGTCTTTTGAAATTTTAATGGATACCCAAGAGTTTTATGTGGTAGTTGCTTTGTTTGTAATGGCTATTTTGGTTATGGTATTTTCAAAAAATCAGCATAAAAAAGAACAGTCAAATTTGTTTAAGTATGTGTTTATAGCATTTTCGATACTGTTCTTTGTAGGAATGACGTCTCCAGGGATAGCAACAATAGGAGTAAATATATTGGTGTTTGTATTAGGGGTTATAGCAATTAAAAAAGGAACTGATGGTCAGTGTTTTGGAGTTTTAAACTATGGTTTGTTGATTATAACAACACTCATTATTTGTAGGTTTTTTGATACCGATTTAAGTTTTGTATTAAGAGGATTGTTGTTTGTTGTAATTGGTGTAGGGTTCTTTTTAACGAATTATATTATGTTAAAACAAAAGAACAAGAAAGAAATAATGAAGTAATTATAAGTAAGATGAAAAATATAAAAACAATATACATATTCGGGGTTTTTGTTGCATTGGCATTAGTACAATTATTCGTTCCCGCTCAGATGATTTGGGGAAGAGAAAAAGTGTTGAGCCAAGGAACAGCCTATAAATTTAAAACAAGACCAGTAGATCCGAACGATCCTTTTAGAGGAAAATATATAACTTTAAATTATGAGTTAAACTCAGCAGAAACAAAAGATACCTTATGGATTAGGAATGAGGATGTTTATGTAAAACTAAGTAAAGACAGTTTAGGTTTTGCAAGTGTAAGTAAAGTAAGTCGTTCAAAATTTGAAGTGTCCGATGATTTTGTAAAAGCCAAGGTACGTTGGTACAATTCCAATGAACAGAAAGTAAATTTTGACTTAGAATTTGACAGGTATTATATGGAAGAAAGTAAAGCTTATGATGCAGAACTTGTTTATACAGAATCTTTAAGAGATATTCTTCCAGAAAATGATACCTATGCCATTGTGTTTGTTAAAGGTGGTGAGGCAGTGCTTGCTGATGTGATAATAAATGAAATGTCAATTAAAGATTATGTAGAAAAAGAAAATAATAAGTAAGATGGGTTTTATAACTAAAAAACGATTGACTATACTGAATATGCTTACTACAATTTATTTTTTAGGATTGTATTTGGTGTGGGTAGCTCAAATTAAGTTTGTGTTGATTGGTGTTTTTATAGAGTTGCTAACCTTGCCTTTAATGGCGTTACAGGCTTTTTGTGTATTAAAAAGTATTCAGGTTTTATATCGTACTAAATTTAAAATAGATATGTTTTTGTTAAGTTGTTTGGTAGCTGTAATATGTTTAGTTTTTATAGTGTTAAGCTTCGTATATTAATACGTAATGTTAGAAAAAATTAATATTTTTAGTATTGAACTAAACGACTTTCTTCTAATAGGAAGTAGAAACTTATTTTTATTTAAAAAAAAAACAAAAATAAGGGTAAGAAAAGTAATATTCAGGAACTGAAAGTTAATAGTCGACATTTTAATAGTGAAAAATTAGCCGCCTATCGAGTTGAACTAACTTATTTTTTTGGGAAGAAACCGCTTTGCATGTATGTGTATAGCGGTTTTCTTATTTTATAATCCGTGAAATAAAAAAGGAGCTACAATTTGTAGCTCCTTTTTTATTGTCATTGCGAGTGAAATGTAATGGAACGAAGCAATCTGCCAATTGGTTGTTAAATCACTTCCACAAACAGTCCAGCTTCTGTTTTATTCACTTTAGCCAAGTTGTTTTTGGTTAATCCTTTAATAGATTTATCCCATTTCTTGTTACTTAATCCTGATTGTGATTTTAAGTCGTTTAAATCAATCTTTTCAGCTTTCTGTAATAAGTTTAAAACAAACTTTTCATCTTCGTTTAAATCAACAGATGGAGCTTTTTTTTCAAGTTTCATTTGTGGGAAGAATAACACTTCTTGTATTGAAGGGTTATCTGTTAAAAACATAATTAAACGGTCCATTCCAATTCCTAATCCAGATGTTGGAGGCATACCGTATTCTAATGCACGTAAAAAGTCGTGATCAATAAACTCAGTAGCTTCATCATCACCTTTTTTAGCAAGCTCTAATTGTGCTTCAAAACGTTCACGTTGGTCAATAGGGTCGTTTAATTCAGAATATGCATTCGCTATTTCTTTACCGCAAACCATTAACTCAAAACGCTCTGTTAATTCAGGATTGTCCCTATGCTCTTTACATAACGGACTCATTTCCTTTGGATAGTCAGTAATGAATGTTGGTTGTATGTAGTTTCCTTCACATTTTTCACCAAACATTTCATCAATTAATTTTCCTTTACCCATAGTTTCATCAACAGCAATCCCCATGTCTTTTGCGGCAGCTCTTAATTCATCTTCTGATTTTCCGTAAATATCATATCCGGTAAATTCTTTAATAGAATCTGCCATGGTAATACGCTTGTACGGTGCTTTAAAGTCAATTTCTTGTCCATTAAACGTAGCTTTTGAGCTTCCGTTTACAGCTATAGCACAATGCTCTAATAACTTTTCAGTAAAGTCCATCATCCAGTTGTAGTCTTTATAGGCTACATAAATTTCCATTGCTGTAAATTCCGGATTATGTGTTCTATCCATTCCTTCATTCCGGAAGTTTTTAGAAAACTCATATACACCATCAAAACCACCAACAATCAATCTTTTTAAATACAATTCATTAGCAATACGCATGTATAAAGGCATATCTAATGAGTTGTGATGTGTTATAAATGGTCTTGCTGCAGCTCCACCAGGAATAGGTTGTAAAATTGGAGTTTCAACTTCCATATATCCTGAGTCGTTAAAAAAGTTACGCATTGCTGTAAACAACTTGTTTCTTTTTACAAATACTTCTTTTACATGTGGGTTAACTACCAAGTCAGCGTAACGTTGACGATAACGCATTTCAGGGTCGTTAAACTCATCAAAAGTTTTTCCGTCTTTATCTGTTTTTGGTAATGGAAGTGGCTTTAATGCTTTACTTAATAAAGTAAAGTTGTTTACTAAAACTGTTTTTTCCCCAACTTGTGTAGTAAATAATGTTCCTTCAATACCAATAAAATCACCTATGTCTAACAACTTCTTATAGACATCATTGTATAAAGTTTTGTCTTCTCCAGTACAAATTTCATCACGGTTAAAATACACTTGTATTCTTCCTTCACTATCTTGTAATTCAGCAAAAGAAGCCTTTCCTTGAATTCTACGTGACATTAATCTTCCTGCAATTACCACCTGTTTATCCTCAGCAAAGTTTTCTTTAATCTGTTTAGAACTATGATCTACAGGATAAAGGTTTGCTGGATAAGGGTTAATACCCAATTCTCGTAACTTGGTAAGCTTTTCACGTCTTACAACTTCTTGTTCTGATAATTGCATTTGTACTTGTTTTAAATAAAATAAGTTGCAAAATTACATAAAAATCTGCTGAGCATAAGTGTTTCTTGACTGAAAAAGGGGTTAAAAGTAGAAATATCACAAAAAGTGATGAAATTGGATTTAATAAAAACGTAGCGAGTGAATTTTTAATTTAACTTTATAATGGGTTTTAAGGATTAAAAGCTACAATCATTAGTACGATGGAACGCTTAAAAAGGAAGGTTTCGCACTACCGTAAATGCCACAAAAAAGAGCAAAATAAATCCTAATTTTTTGGTTGAGATGTCAATATCAGGGAAATTGATGTTGAATGGTTTTAGGGCAAAGCTAAAAAATATGTAGGCTAGTAATGGTACAAAAAAGTAAATAAAAACATTCAGTTTTGCGGCTTCAATAAAATGGCCATTTAGTAATTGATGAAAGGCACGTTGACCGCCACATCCAGGACAATCAATATTTGCAATACGTTTACTCATACAAATAGCAAAAGGAGTTTCGTTTTTTGCGGGATTGTTAAGGTAGAAGTATCTAATAACTCCAAAAAAGCCAATAATTGCGAATACAGAAAGTGCTTTTTTCATATAAAAAGAAAGCCGATTCTTTAAAGAATCGGCTTTCATGTTTATTATTGATTCATTGCTTCTTGAATTTTCTCAATAGCGTCATTGTATTCATTCATGTCGAAGGTTACAACACTGTAAATGATACTTGCTACAAATAAACCTATAGAAACGTAAGCTAATATTTTTGCGTTTTTTGAAGCAGATTCAGCTCCTGCATAATCTCCAGCTTCAAACTTTTTCTTTACTTGTGAAGCAAAGTAAATTGCAATTCCTCCAAGAACAGCATTAATGCAGCATAAGGTAGGGCATAAACCTAATATAGTACCCACAATAGCTAATGCCATATTGTTGTTAGGCATTTCTCTATTGTCTAAGTTTTCAAATGAAGATGTATTTTCCATATAGTAATATTGTGTTAGTTTAAATATTTCTGCTAATGTAGTATATTTTTTAGATATAAAATAAGTGGTTATATGTAACAAAACGAGTGCTGGTGCTACTTATAAGATGAATCAATCAAAATAAATCAATCATTATGAGTATTTGGAGAGTAATTCTTTCAATTTTATTTCCACCCTTAGCAGTTTTAGATAAAGGCTGCGGGTCTATTATAATCGTTTTTATATTAACTTGTTGTGCCTGGGTGCCAGGAGTTATAGGCGCGCTGGTAATTTTAAATAAGCCAAGATAAGTTAATATTCTTTCTGCAAGTGTGCTAAATATGAATTAACCAAAGTTGTTTTTAATTAGAGGGAACCTTAGGGTTAAATTTATCGCCAGGAATAATTTCTTACTTTTGTAGCTTTTAAACGCTACAAATGAGCTTAACGAAGTCTACAAAATACGCTACTATTATTATATCAGTTTTAACAGCTTCATTGATAAATGAATATGTTGTGAAACTAATTAATTCCTATTATAAAGATGCTACTTATACTTCTGTGTTAATTGGTATGGCGGTAACAATACTTGTTTTTTTGCCTATGTTTGGCTTTGTAGGAAAATGGATTGGTAAAGCGTCTAAGTCCTATTTAAAAGCAAGTAAAAAAGTGGCTAAAAAAAGCAGTAATGGTTTGTTAATTGGCTTTGTGCTAGCTTTTGCTATTTTATTCGTGTTGTTTGCTAAAATCAGACATGATATTGATGTTTTAGAAAAACTAAAGACCTTATTAAATAGTATCTTTGATGTGTAATATATGTGTAACAGTTGTCAGTTCGAGTGATTTTTCGAAGTGAAATGGAGAAAAATAGTATAGAGAACAATGAATAAAAAAGTATACATACAGGATTTAGGAGCTAAAGATTATAAGGAGTCTTGGGAATACCAAGAAACTATTTTTAAGGCTATAGTGGATACTAAAATTAGGAATAGAAGAGAGGCTGCTAATCTTGAAACAGAAAATCATTTTTTATTTGTAGAGCATCCGCATGTATATACTTTGGGAAAAAGCGGAAGCTTTGATAATATGTTACTAAATGAAGAGCAACTAGCAGCTAAGGGAGCAACATTTTATAAGATAAATAGAGGAGGGGATATAACCTATCATGGACCAGGGCAAATTGTTGGTTACCCTATATTAGATTTAGAAAACTTCTTCACGGATATTCATAAGTACTTGCGCTTATTAGAAGAAGCAATTATTCTCACACTTGCTGAATATGGGTTAGAGTCAGGACGTAGTGATGGAGAAACTGGAGTTTGGTTAGGAGTTGGAACACCGTTTGCACGTAAAATTTGTGCCATGGGAGTCCGTGCTTCTCGATGGGTAACGATGCATGGGTTTGCTTTAAATGTAAATACGGACTTAGGGTACTTTGATAATATTATACCATGTGGAATAAGAGGAAAAGCTGTAACATCAATGCATGCTGAGCTTGGGAAAGAAATTCCAATAGATGAAGTGAAAGCCAAAATTATAAAACACTTTAGTCAGCTTTTTGGAGCAGAGTTGGTATGAAGCTATATAAGAAAATCTTCAAGATAATTTTTGTTGCAATGACTGCAATGCTGTTTTTGTTTGTTTTTTATTTAGCTTTTTTAGAGGATTGGATAAAGGGAAAACATGATGCTGTTTTTTTTTCTGGTGATAATATGTCTGCGTTAGTTTTTTTAATCATTCATCTAGTAATCATTGTTTTTCATGCACATTTCTTTAATGTATATAAAACAAATAGAATCTGGCAAAATACAACTGTATTAGAAATTACAGGATTTATTATAAATTTTGGGTATTCAGGGTTATTTACGCTTTGTGGGTTGTTTTATTTCTTTACAGAATTTGGTACAGGGAGGGCTTCGAAATATCTGTTAGCAATGCTAATATTTACTTATGGGGGGTACCTCTTTATAGAATCGGTATTTATTATTAGATATTTAAAACGAGATACGACTAAAGAAACTTCTCGCTCAATCGAAGAAATAGGTTTAGATTAAATAAGTGGCTTAAAATCAGTTATTAAGGGCTGTTATAATAGGTGTTACTGAATAATAGGTGTAAGCTGTTTGAGTACTAATAATTTTAATCTAATACATTTTATAAACCAACAAAGAATTTGCTTCGCCTTTTACTACGAATTCCAATTTAGCATCTTTATCCATATTGGTAAGTGCGATAGCTGATTGTCCGTATACTGGAAACTTATCTAATAAATTAGCTTTGCTATCATATAAGTACACCTTTTGAGTATCCAAATCAGTAGTGCTTACGTAATATTTTTTATTTATATAGATTACTTCTGGAGCAGTGTAATTCCCAAAGTCTAATTCTATTGTCTTACCCTTAATAGAAAGATTATTGTCTTCTAGCTTAACTTTAAGTGCACTTTTATGGTTAAACGAATTATGGTTATTTCCTTGTAAAATATCCAACTTACTAACTTTCCCAGATGCGATATTTACACTATGTATAGTGTTTTTTAAGTCTTTAAAAACTAAAGTGTTTTTGTAGTTAACTATAGTGCTATCATCAAAAGAAAATGTGCTGTTTATTTTTGTTCTTGATTTTCCTTGACGATTTAAAATATGTAGTTTACCATTTGCTTCAGAAACAACAATGTAATCTTTTGTCCCTATTTTAACGTGTTTTGGTGTTTGTAGAATGTTGCTTTTTGTTTTAGTAAACTTAAACCCTTTTACAGTTTTAAAAGTATTGTCATACATGGTTAGTTTGTTTCCTTGGGTGATGATAAACCTATAGTTTCGGTTATTGTCATAATCAAAAATAGAAAGTGCTAAGAGGTTTCCATTAGTATATTTTTTATGAAATTGATCTACAACTTTTCCGTTTCTATCTAAAACTAAAAACTCATTATTGGTAGTAAAGGCGAGTTGTAATTTTTTGTTTTTAAACAAATCTATTTGCTTGATGTCTCCTTGTATTTTTCCATCTAAATGTTTTTCCCAAAGGATGGCTCCCTTGTTTGATATTAAATACAATGTATTGTTTTCATCTTGAACAATCAATTCTTTTTCTTTGGTTCTGTGATTGACTACCCATTGTGGTGTTGAAGAAACGTTAGCAGGTAAAGTAATACTTGCTATTTGAGAAATAGCTGCTTTTGCTTTCAGCTTAACAGTTTTTTTAATTACAGAATTAAATTGAATATAGTTGTCCTCATAAGTAATTTGATGCATCACTAAAGGGAAATCTGTTAGTTTAACTTTGCTTATACTTTCATCATCTAAAACAGTGGCCAGTTTGTTTTTTAAGATGCTTGTTTTGTTGCTATTTACAATATGTGATTCGCGTAAAAGTGCATCTGTGTTTTCAGTAAAATAGTGTTGGTTATATAAAGTTGTTTTATTTTGATAATGTGAAATACAATTTTGTAGGCTTTCTATGGAATTGGAAAAGATTAAAAACTCATCTAGGTAACAAGCATATTCTGGTTGTGGATTACAAATTGTAGCAGGGATTTTAAAATAAGAATTTTTATAAATAGCGGTGTTTCTGTAGGTAGTTTGTTCAATAAGATTTTCAGAAACTTCAGTGCTTAGCAGTTTGAAGGCACAAAGGGAATTGTTTCCGTCATTAAAACTAACTGCTTCAGTACAATTGTCTATGAGTTCGTTAAAATTCTCGAACGGAGAGTTGAAATTAGTAAGTTCTTCGAAGTTGTAAGAAGTGTAGGCTGTGAAATTCAATGGAATTATTTTACTAATATTGCTTTCTTCTGTTTTTGCTTTTAATAAATTAGAAGCGAAATTATGCGGAACTGTTGTGTTTGTCGCAATCCCATTTACGAGGAGCCCATTTTCGCTGTTGAGTTCTATTGAAGTCCAATCTGTTTTTCCTAAAAAGTGCATTGGAAAAACGCTGTTTAAAAAAGAAGGCTTTTTTTCGCTATTTATAAAAGCTGTTATTTTGGAGTCGTTACTTGTTCCATGAAGTTTAGAGAGACTTTTGTTACTATACCTGATGTTGTCTTTTTGATTTCTAATTAAGTTTTCTAGAAGAATTTCCGAAGAACTTACTATTAAAGTACTATCAATTATAATAGTATATGCTTTTTTATTCTTCAGTTGCTTATAAGAAACATTGTTGTAGTTTTTGATTTCAGTTGAAACATCAAGATTGTTTTCGGTGTTTTTTGTATTGATGCTAAATAAATATTCTAAGCTTTTTCCAACTGTTGCATAGCTAATTAAAATTGTATTGTCTGATTGTATGTCAGTACAAAAACTGAAATCTTTTTTTATACCCTGATAGGTATTTGTTTTACTGAATGTTTTAATAAGCATATTTGACTTTAATTCATCCTGTAAATTCTGGATACTTGGCGCACTAATAACTACAGATGGGTTGTTTGGAATAAAGTCCGTCAAAGTGTTTACTCTTGGTTTCTTTTCGTTACATGAAAACAAGCCGATAAGTGTGATGAATAAAATAAAAGAATGCTTCATGAAACGAATTTTAATAAGTGGTTGAGTGTGTAATTACATGCAAAAATATTAAAAAGAAATTAATTCATTTTGATTATGGGGTAGAACATTAAATATCTAAATTTAATTCATCAGGTAATAGGCGAAATGTTTTTCGGTGGTATTTGGTTGCACCATATTTCCTAATAGCGGCACGATGTTCTTTTGTAGGATATCCTTTGTTTTGCTTCCAGTTGTACATCGGGAACTCATCATGGATTCTCATCATATATTCGTCTCTAGCGGTTTTGGCTAAAACCGAAGCAGCTGCAATACTTAAATATTTGCCATCTCCTTTTATAATCGTTTCGTAAGGAACCTTGTTGTATGGTTTAAACCTGTTTCCGTCTACAATAATAAATTCGGGTTGTGGTTGCAGTTGAGTAATGGAGCGTTGCATAGCGGTGATTGAAGCATTTAAGATGTTAATACTGTCAATTTCGTCTTCAAAAACATGACATATGCCAAATGATAAGGCCTCAAGTTCTATGATTGGTTTTAATAAATTACGCTTTTTCTCACTAAGTTGCTTGGAGTCGTTTAGCATTATGTTATTAAAGGCGTCAGGTAATATAACAGCAGCTGCAGTTACGGGTCCAGCCAAACATCCTCGTCCAGCTTCATCGGTCCCGCATTCTAATAACTTGTTTTGAAAATGATGTAATAGCATGGATGCAAAAATACTGTTTTTTTTGATTTAGGTGAATCACTTGTAGATATAAGTAATTAACATCACTTTAAGTCTAAAAACAATGTAGGTTTTTTAATTTCTATTACATTTGCATTAATTCTTAAGTTCGATGATAGCAATTCAGAAGAGAGTAAACAATATAATTTTTGTTGGAGGTATCTCGATAGCTATCAGGACTTGGTGAATAAAACCCAAGGTGGACTTAAACTGAATTTCAATATATAGAATGAAGCAAATACAAAGTATCTTTATAGTATTATTCCTATGTGTGCTAACAGCAAATGCTCAAGTAAGGGACTTAAAGCCTGTGAAACAAAAGGATGGTTTGTCTTCAAAAAACGGGTTGGATAGAAGTGTTAATTCTAATTCTAGAACAACAAAAAGGACTAAAGTTGATACTAAAGCTTCTGATTATAAATTTATCTCTATAGATAAGGATACAACTTATATTGATACTACACTAAGTATTAAAAAGGAGTATCAATATAATTACTTGAGAAAAGACTATTTCGAGTTATTGCCATTTTCAAATACGGGACAAGTTTTTAATCAGTTAGGTTATGATTTTACTCAAAGTAAAAGCTCGTTTTCTCAGTTCGGAGCAAGAGCAAAACATATTGATTATGCCGAAGTTGAAGATATAAAATATTATAATGCAGCAACACCATTAACCGAGTTGTTTTTTAAAACAACAATGGAACAAGGGCAATTAGCGGATGGGTTTTTTACGGTAAACACAACACCTCAGTTTAATATTGCAATAGGGTATAAAGGATTACGTTCTATTGGGAAGTATAGGCATATTAAAACTAATGGAGGTAAGTTTAGATCATCATTAAGTTATAATACAAAAAATAAAAGGTATGTAGCTAAAGCGCATATTACTATGCAGGCGATAGAAAACCAAGAAAACGGTGGGATATTGGATGATTTGATAGATGATTTTGAAAATAAGAATAAAGAGTATACGGATAGGTCTAGGTTTGAAGTGAATTTTGAAGACGCTGATAATAAGTTATCTGCAAAGAGGTTTTACTTAAATCATTATTATAATATTTTTAAGCAACAGGATTCAACCACTAACTATGCGTTAAGCGTTGGGCATGTTTCTAATTTTGAAGATAAAAAATACCAATTTAATCAAACTGCTGAAAATGTGTTTTTTGGTGATGCTTTTGTGTCATCAATAAGTGATGAAGTGCGATTAGAGAAATTCTATAACAAAGGATATGTTTCGTTTGAAAAAGATAAAATTGGATTTATAGCTGTAAATGCAGGGTATACCGATTATAATTATGGGTATCATAGTTTAGTTTTTTTAACCTCTGGAAATGTTCCTAACAGGTTAAAAGGTGGCTTTGCGTCGTATGGAGTAAATTATAAAAATAACATTGGAAAGTTAAAGTTAAGGTCGGAATTCACTTCAAACCTTTCTAAAGAGAATAAGGGGAGTCTTTTAAATATGGATTTGAAATATCCCATAAAGTCTGCTATTACTGTTAAGGCGGAAGTAGTGGTAAAAGAATCACGGCCTAATTTTAATTACCGATTATATCAAAGTGATTATAAAAACTATAATTGGTATAATCCGGATTTTAAAACTGTAAAAACAAATGTGTTGTCTGGAACGATTGATGCGAAAAAGTATGGAGCCTTAAGAGTGTCTTATACAACCATTAATAATCATACCTACTTTGGAGTGGATGCAGTTACAAATAGTGTTAAGCCAATGCAGTTTGAAAATGACATAAAGTATTTAAAATTTTCGGTTAATAAAGAGGTTAAGTATCGAAAGTTTGCGCTAGATAATATGTTACAGTATCAAAAGGTAACCCAGTCCGAAGATGTGTTGAATGTTCCTGATCTGATTGTAAGAAGTTCGTTGTATTTTACCGATACGTGGTTTGAAAAAAACTTATTCATTCAAATAGGTTTGATTGGGAGTTATTTCTCAGAATATAAAATGAATGCCTATGATCCGTTGTTGTCGGAATTTTATGTTCAAACAAAAAATGAATATGGAGCATATCCCCGTTTAGATTTTTTTATAAATGCAAAAGTACGTAATGCACGTATCTATTTAAAAGCAGAGCATTTCAATTCAGCATGGACAGGTAATGATTTTTATAGTGCGCCAAACTATCCTTATAAGGATTTTACGGTGCGCTTTGGTTTAGTTTGGGATTTCTTTTTGTAGTTTTTTATAATTAACCACATACCGGTATAAAGACTGTGTATCATCGAAAATATGAATCCGTTCATCTATGAAGTGGTTTTTTAGTAAAAGGTTAAAAAAATATGTTTCACAACCCTCACGTTTCCAGTGCTTCTGTAAAAACCTTTAAAATACTTGAAAATATCCTTCTAAAAAGTTTGGTTGCAACGAAAGAAAAGAGGTATCTTTGCACCCGCAAAACGATATAAGTTTAGCGGTTAAAAAGTTCTTTAATTAAT
>Ga0209291_1000882_pt1 | contig 28255 bp, 28 predicted proteins | sample GOMGulsemesocosm_FD_184633 | JGI IMG/M metagenome (GOLD analysis project Ga0209291, IMG submission 184633) | Methane-oxidizing microbial communities from mesocosms in the Gulf of Mexico - GOM9B Gulf of Mexico (SPAdes) (version 2) | ecosystem: Environmental > Aquatic > Marine > Cold seeps...
GCGTTCTTCAAGAGAAACTGCACCAGACGGTTCAACCCGTTACTTCATCAATGTTGGTGAAAAAGACGGATATGACTGGATGCGTTTAAAGGATTTCTTAAAAGACACTTTAGAGCTTGGACGTGATGATGTATTTAAAGTAGACTGTAAAGAGAGTTTCTCTTTCTTTAATACTGACGAAGCACATAAAGAAAAAATCATGGAATTCTTCAAAGACTATAAAGTTGATGGACGTTTTGTGAATGTAGAAATCTCTAACAACACCGGAGGTGGTGGCGGAAGAGATCGTGGAGGACGCGGAAGAGGTCGCGGAAGAAGTGACGGTGATTCTGGCGGATTCAGAGGTCGAAGCGGTGGCGGAGACAGAAGAAGAAGCAGCGGACGTAGAGACGGTGATTCTGGTGGATTCAGAGAAAGAAGAGAATCATCTGGCGGAGACAGAAGAAGAAGCAGCGGAAGTAGATCCGGTGATTCTGGTGGATTCAGAGAAAGAAGAGAATCATCATCTGAAAGAGGAGACAGAAGAGACTCTGACAGAGGTAGTAGAGAAAGAAGAGAAAGCTCAAGAGACGATAGACCAAGAGCTTCTTTTCAAGGAAGACGCTCAAGAAGAGACTAATAACGACTTGTTAATATTTAACTAAAAAAAGTGCCTAGGCACTTTTTTTAGTTTAAATTAGTCCCAACATAAAAACTACTCCTTGAAAAATCTATTACTTACAACTATTCTACTCGTTCTTTGCACCATTTCTTATGCACAAAAAACACAATCAATTTCAGGAAAAGTAGTAAGCACCACTGGATTAGGACTTGAAAACGTACACGTTATAAACCTTAACTTAGTTATTGGAGGTATTACCAATAAAAAAGGAGAGTTTAAAATAAAAGCCGCTGTTAATGACACCCTGCACCTTTCATTTCTAGGTTATAAGTCGATTAAAATAAAAGTAACTAACGACTGGATTAAATTTGGAAATTCTAATATAGAATTAACTGAAAGTGCATATGCATTGGAAGAAATCTTAATCAAACCCCATAGCCTTACAGGCTATTTAGATATTGACACTAAATACATACCCGTAAACAACTCACAACAATACAGTATTTCTGGATTACAAAAAGGATATGAAGCCGGTAAAAAAGGTCCTGGAGGAATTACCAAAGTATTAGGCGCTATTTTTAATCCGGCCGACTTACTCTACAATACCTTTAGCAAAAAAAGTAAACAAATGCGTAAACTTCGTCAAATGAAAAAAGATGACGAAATACGTAAATTGTTATCTCAGAAATTTGATAGGGAACTATTAACTTCTTTCTTACAAATTGACAAGTCTGAATTAGAAGACGTTCTAGGTCACTGCAATTATTCTAAAAACTTTATTCAAACAGCTAATGATCTTCAAATATTAGACGCCATTAGCGGGTGTTTTGAAGAATACAAAGTTTTGAAAAAAAAGTAGTAATGAATATCTTAATTATACCATTACTGCTAATAGTATCCCCTACAGCAGTTTTGTACCTAATACTTTTTAAAACTAAAAACAAAAGCCTCTCCTTAAAAAAGAAAATTATTTTGGTGATATTTTTTATCACAGTTGGACTGATAGCTTCATTATACGCCATCACTATCTCCATGAATGGAATGGTAGAACAGAATATTAAATGTATAACTGGAGTAATCATGTTTATACCTTTGGCCATTATCGTAAACTTTATTGGTACCCCATTATTAATCTTCATTAAAAGTAGAAGTTAAAAAATAATATTATCCTCCTTAAATTTTATCCTTTCAAATGCCAACCAGTATAAAACCAATCACCATAAAAGAGCTCCCGACTCCCAAAGAGCACTTTCTACTAGGCCACTTACCTCAATTTAACGCATCGAGTAAACACCTTGTTTTAGAACGATGGGTAGAAGAATGTGGCGATTTATTTAAAATAAACTTTATAGGTAAAGAATTTATAGTATCTGCCAACCCAGAACTAAATACAGACATCTTAAAATTAAGACCCGAAAAGTTTCGTCGTTTTTCAAAAATAAATGAAATATTAGAAGAAATGGGAATTGTCGGTACATTTAACGCCGAAGGTGACACTTGGAAGCGTCACCGCAAACCAACCGTAGAAGCTTTAAACCTAAAAAAAGTAAAAGGCTACTACCCTATCATTAATGATAAAACTAAAAAGCTATTGAATAAATGGGATAGCTATGCTGAAAACAAACAACAAATAGACATTCAAAAGGAGTTTATACGCTACACCATAGATATTACAACCGCCATTGCTTTTGGGTATCAGTTAGACACGATAAACAATAAAGAGGATGACTTTCAAAATCATCTTGAACTCATCTTTCCAATGATAAACGAACGTATTACCGCCCCTATAGCATTATGGCGTTTTTATAAACAAAAAAAAGACAAAGCGTTAGAAAATTCCCTTAAAGCTATTGAAAAAATAGTTTACACATTTATTCAAGAAGCTAAAGATAGACTAGAAAATCACCCTGAGTTAAAAGAAAAACCTTCAAATTATCTTGAAGCATTATTAGTAGATCAAGAGAACAAAAACCGGTTTTCAACCAAAGAAATTTACGGAAATGTATTTACTATACTATTAGCTGGCGAAGACACTACTTCCAATTCTATTTCATGGGCTTTGTATTATTTAGCACAACACCCTGAAATTGTAACTAAAGTAAGAAAGGAAGCACATACCGTTTATTTAAATGAGCAAACACCACAAACCACTCAAGATTTTAATAAATTAAAATACGCTAATGCTGTTGCACAAGAAGCCATCAGATTAAAACCTGTAGCTCCTAACTTATACATACAGGCAAATGAAGATATTACTTTACACAACCTCAGCATACCAAAGGACACCACAATAATGCTTCAAAACAAAGTAGCACAAACTAAAGAGCAGTACTTTTCAAATCCAAATAAATTTATTCCAGAAAGATGGTTGAAAAGTGGTTGCCCAATGCAACAAAACCACAACCCAGATATCATTAAAGCATTCGGTAGCGGAGCTCGATTTTGCCCAGGTAAAAACTTGGCCATGCATGAAATTACTATTGCAATATCTACTATTTGTAAACATTTTGATTTTAGTTTAGCAGTAAATCCTGAAGATGTAAAAGAAGGGTTTGCATTTACTATGTATCCTGAAAATTTAATTTTAAACATCAAATCCGCAAACCAATAAGTCTAATTTGAATCGTAACAGATAATTCTTCACTTAAATCCTCATCCTAACCCCAACGCTTCAGCTAGCTCATAGCTCGCACTACACCCTTAATGAGAAGAGACCTAAAGCTATACTTACACATTCATCAACCTCTAAACAAATAAACTATTGAGGATTTTCTTCGTAGTAACGCTCTAAAATCTTATCGATACTTTTAATAGACCTTTGCATCCACACTAAACGCTGTTCTTCAATCTCTTTTTCTGTCAAATGCCAATCAATAGTAGAATTACGCAATTTTGAAGTTACAGACTGTAAAATAATTGCTGCTGAAACCGAAATGTTCAAACTTTCAGTAAAACCTACCATAGGTATCTTCATAAACCCATCAGCTTGTTGCATAACATTCTCACTTACTCCATCACGTTCAGAACCAAAAAACAAAGCGCTTTTTTTTGTTACATCAAAATCTTCTACCAAACAAGAATCGTTATGAGGTGTGGTTGCTATAATTTGATATCCCTTTTCCCGTAAAGCCCCGATGCAGGTATCAGTAGAGGAATGATATTGTAAATCCACCCATTTCTGAGCTCCCATAGCAATTTCTTTGTCTAATACATTTTTATGTTGCACCTCAATTGCATGAGCTTGCTGAACCCCAAACACATCGCAACTTCTAATTACCGCACTAGTATTATGCATTTGATACACATCCTCCAGCACTACCGTAAAATGTTTGGTACGCTTGTTGAGAATATTTATAAACTTTTGACGACGTACTGGGGTTACGAACTCTTCTAAATAGGAAAACAGTGCTTTATCAACCATAAAATAAGTATATTTAACAGTACAATGTAGTCAAAAATGAAATGTTTAGCCTAAAATTATTTCTAAGAACATCAAAAATAATTTCTCTAACACACTAAGTACCGAGTAATCAACAAATAGTAACACCACTAAATACATGAAGCAACTACTTTTTATCAGTATATTTTTTTTAAGTTCCATACTTTGTATTGGACAAACTGGCTATTCAAAAATTGATAACACTAGTGAGAATGATTTTAAAGTAAAAGATTTGGGCACCCGATTATCCAACAGTTATTCTAAAGGGAATAATCAAGTATTTTTAAACAGCATTATTATAGATCGGTTTTACCCAAAAGTAATACTACACGACACTGAAAACAAAAAACTAAGCAAATTCAACAAAAAATTTAAAACCAATTATACCGACAGAATCACTTCATTCCCCAATGAACTAATTAGCTCATTAAAAAATGGTGATTTTTATAATTTTGTGAGTTATCACTTTGACCCAACAGATAAAACCTATCACTTAATTTTCAGATATTACTCAGAAAAATACGGATTAGATTACCATGACTATCGAATTCTTAAACAACAAGGTGTTTTAGTAGTTGATGATATTTTTGTGTACTCCACAAGTCAAAAACTATCAGAAACATTAAAATTATTCTATTTAAGTGAAGTGCCTAAAAACTATCTTTCAGATTTCTCTAAAAAACCAGAATACAAGTACATTTTAATGCTCAAAAACTTTGTTGACGCCAGCAATACTAATGACCTTAAAAAGGCATACAAACATATTACATTGCTTAACAAATCACTTAACTACAAAGATCGTTTTACTGCAATGCTTAAACTTGAACTATCTCGAGAAATTAGTGATGAAGCTTATTTTGAAACTATGGAAGATGTACTTAGCCACTTTACTATTGATCCAAGCACAAACTTATCTGCCATCAGGTATCACTACTTAAATAAGGACTACGAAGCTGTTTTTAAAAGTATTAACAGCATACAAAATCACACGAATGATACTTTTTTAGATTTCGAAAAAGGAAACTTAGCTTTTGCTGCAAAAAACTACGAAAGCGCTTCCATTTTTTACAAAAACATGATTGAAAACTATCCACATTTTCATCTACCAAAATTTAGTTTATTAGTGATTTATGAGGAAGAACGACAATTTAAAAACGCAATACATTTATTAGATATCATATTAAAGACATCTACTTATAAAAAAGCAAGGCTTAAAACTAAGGTTAAGGAACAATTACCCATGATAAGTGCTAGTAACGAATTTAAAAACTGGTGTAAGAAATAAAGCCTCAATTTAACATCGAGGTTTTATGAATTAACTGAGTATTATTTTGACTAAAATTAAAAAGATTTTACTCCTTCGCATAATCAAAACACCCTACTTAAATTAAACCCAAAAAAGATTTCCGAATTTTCCCAATCCCCAGTAGCTTTAGATAAATACCCACTTTCAAATGAAGGTTGTGCATTACTAAATTGCAATTGAAAAACATGTCCTCCTGTTTCAATATCTACTCCCACTGCTAAACTATTTTTGTAAACACTATTACGCTCTCTATTCAAATGGTACCCGTAATCACAGTTAAAACTTAAGCGCTTCGTGATTTTACACCTTCCTCCAAAACCGACAACATACTGCGTATTATCTTGCTTACTATTTTCTACTAAATTTTCATGCAATAGAGCAGGTATTAATTCTAGTGATAAATTTTTATTAATTTTTCTCGAAATTAACAATTGAGAAACATACGATAAACGATCATTGAATTCTAATTCAGGCAAAAATGCTTCATCTAATAACGTATTTACAGAAATACTATTAAAACCAACTATGGTTACTGGACTCCCTCCTCTTACACCTTGTTGCAATAACCTATATTTTAAAGACAGTTCATAAGTTTTTTGATAGGAACTTCTTGAAAACCCAACATTTAAACTATTAGAAATACCATAAATAAAATTTAATCGCGTAGCAGCTTGATCTAACCCGAATAGTTCTTTAAACCCACCTTTCACTGAACCAAAACGATGGGACACCACAAAATAAAACTCCTTTTTTGAAGCCATCTTTGTTGACTCAAAATTTATAATCTTCAAGCCTTTAAATACTGAAGACACATATTTATCCTGAACAGAATCAGTATCTATTTCATTCAACAAGTCTTCTTGAGCATAAACAAATGAAGTGAAAACAAACACTAAAAATAAGCAAACGATTTTCAATTTTACCATAATAAAATTCATATTTAAAATCAATTACCCTCATGCAAGCACAAGAGCTACGAATTAATAATTAAATTTTTATACCAATGAAACCATTGGGTAATCGCCCCCTATAAGAGAATGATATATCATTTATTAAATATAATTGATTGGTCTATTTTAACCACTTCTAATAACTCATCATACCCCAGACATCTTCCTTTTACTTTAACTTGTTTTCCTATACTAAATTCATCTATATCTTTATCAAAAACACAGTACACATTATCATCAATCATAATAGCATTGCTTTCAATTTCAGAAATCACTCCCGAAACAACAATTGTTTTATTTAAATATTTATCGCTACTTTCATCAATATTTTCATGAAAATATTGTTTTAAAACTAAAGCCGTATCATTGAACACTTCTTTTTCATCACTAATATCCCGATGTCCATGATAGGTGTATTTATATCCGACAAACACTAGTATCAAAAAAAATATCGTTAAAAAAAGTTTCTTTTTCACAATTTAAAATCACTTAACCATTATTAGTAAATTCTTAAACAATACCTAATTTACTGATAATTTAATTGTTTATAAGTATAAATTTTAATAAATTTATATAATTCACACCCTTAACCAAGAATAACCTAAACTCAATAATCATGAAAAATATAGCGGTACTATTCTTCTCCTTGTTCTCAATTATGATCTTTATCAATTGTGAAAACCATAGTGAAGATGATTTAATACTTCCGCAAAACCCTATAGTCACAGAAAAAACATACAATGTAGATGTAATACAAATATTTAATAGTTCATGTATTTCATGTCACGGAAATCCACCTGCAAATGGCGCCCCTTCTTCTTTTGATACTTATGCCTTATTTAGAAATGGAGTAGAAAACGGAGCTATTCTGGACAGAATGAATAATAATGTAAACCCAATGCCACCAGGAGGTAATTTACCAGCTTCCACAATAGCCATTATTGAACAATGGGCCGCTGATGGTTATTTAGAAAATTGACTTTTGGTACAACATTTGTGACTTAAATAATAGAATTAGGAAACCATGAAGTATTTATTTTTTATATCAATTTTATTTAGTTGCGTATTCACTAAGGCTCAAAATAAATACTTAACCAAAAATGGAGCTATCCAATTTGAAGCATCCGTTCCTTCTTTTGAAGAAGTAAAAGCAAATAACAATAGTGTTACTGCCATTTTAAATACTGCTAATGGTGAGTTTGCGAGTTTAGCACTAATTAAAGGCTTTCGTTTTAAAGTAGCTTTGATGGAAGAGCATTTTAACGAAAATTATATGGACTCCGATAAATACCCGAAAGCCATATTAAAAGGAAAAATAAAAGAGTTCTCAATCCACAAAGTAAGCAAATCAGCAAAAAAATATGTACTCACAAGTACGCTAACTGTCCATGGAGAAACTAAAAAAATAGATATACCTGTAACACTCAAAAAGATTGACAACATCATTTACATCAACTCAACATTTAGTGTTACCCCTGAAGAGTTTAACATATCAATTCCAAAAATAATCCGTAAAAAAGTAGCTCAAAAGATTGACGTCTCTGTTAATTTTGAACTGCATGAAAAAAAGTAGTTTACTTATTTGAATTAACTGCCAAATTCCGAACACACTAAAATAATTAAAATGAACCATAAACATGTAGAAAACACACAAGTAGTTATCTCTGAATTAATGCTTCCTTCTCACTCCAATTTTAGTGGTAAAATACATGGTGGCTATATTCTTTCACTACTCGACCAAATTGCCTTTGCTTGCGCTTCAAAATTCTCAGGAACTTACTGCGTTACTGCTTCTGTAGATACTGTAGATTTCTTAAACCCTATTGAAGTTGGTGAATTAGTTACCATGAAAGCTTCCATAAATTATGTAGGAAAATCCTCAATGGTAGTTGGTATTCGAGTTGAAGCTGAAAACATAAGAAATGGTAAAACAAAACATTGTAATTCTTCCTATTTTACAATGGTCGCCAAAGATGAAACAGGTAAAAGTGTAAAAGTACCTGGACTAATCATTGATAACAAAACTAAAATAAAACGTTTTTCGGATGCTATTAAGCGTATTGAAATGAAACAAAATCGCAAGAATGAATTTGATAGAGACGGCTTTATGCATCATGATTATTTAAAAGAATTAGGCAACTATAATGTGAAAATTGAACTAAAATAAACATACTTCTTTTTACCTATTTACATTTCAATAACATCTTTTTACAATTCGTTAAGAATGTGATAAATACTTACCACGTACCTTTGATATAAATACTTATATCATGAAAAACAAAACGTTTAAAGTACTGATTCTCTTGTGTCTAATTTCATTTGCATCCTGTTCACAAACCAACAAGCCTGTTAATGATAATAACCCTGAAGTACCAGGTCAAAAAAGTACACCGATAAAGTCCGAACCACACAGATATGGCGGTTGGTATTGTCCTGACAACCTAAATGGTTTTCCTGCCGTAGATATTAACAATTGGAAAAGCGTCCCTGTTGTAAACGGAAGAATGGCTACAAAAGAAGAAACACAAAATGGGACATCATTAATTTTTCCAGATACTTTAAAATACCCTAATGCGAAAGTATTAGATATTACTATGCCTAAATTAGCTAATTTTTATAATGAATATTCAAAAAGAGAAGACCTTATAATTGTCATACAAGCCATTAATATAGATAATGACTCTATTGTTGGCTTTAGATATTTAAATGGAGGGAATGGTAGCGCAAGACTAAAAGAGATTAAATTTCTTTCTGATAACGAAATTGAAATGATTCCCGAATCAAAATTTGTTTCACATAATATAATAATAGAAGCAAATCAAGATGAGATTTGGGAAATACTTACAAAACCTGAAAACACAGCAGACCTTCAATCAGTTTTTGATAAACACAATAAGCTAAAAACTGGCTGGAGAAAAACATCAAATGTAAACTACCATTATAAAAATACTGGGATCTTAACATCTTCGTATGCTAATAAATTATTTGGTAATTTTTATATTCAAAATGATTATGATAATTTACAGTATAATGAAAAATTCCTTCTTTTAGAAAATGACCAAACAAAAAACACAGAATTAAAAATAGTTAGCGGGCCATACGGTGACGATTTTAAAGCACAAAGAAGTATATTAAAAAAATGGGCTCAAAAAGTAAAAGAGTTAAGTGAAAAAAAATAATGCTATTCTAAAACATATATCATAAAAAAAGCCTCTTAAGAAATTTACTTAGGAGGCTTTTATATTTATAAAATTTAATCTTTACTTAGTCAAGTACATTTTACGTCTTGAATACAAGTCATAGAATTGATCATCTTTTAAATCATCTATAAACAAGATACTTTCTCCAGTACTTTTCATTTCAGGTCCTAATTGCTTGTTTACATTCGGGAACTTATTGAAAGAAAATACAGGCTGCTTAATTGCATATCCTTTTAACTGCGGGTTAAAGGTAAAGTCCGTTACTTTCGCTCCTAACATTACTTTAGTTGCATAATTCACATACGGTTGTCCGTATGCTTTTGCGATAAAAGGAACCGTCCTAGAAGCTCTTGGATTTGCCTCAATGATATATACTTTATCATCTTTTACTGCAAACTGAACATTTATCAATCCTTTTGTTTCTAATGCTAACGCTATAGACTCGGTATGATCTTTAATTTGTTGCATTACAAACTCTCCTAAATTAAAAGGAGGTAACGTTGCATTAGAATCTCCAGAGTGCACTCCACAAGGCTCTATATGCTCCATTATCCCGATAATTTGAACATTTTCACCATCGCAAATTGCATCTGCTTCAGCTTCTATTGCACCATCCAAATAATGATCTAACAATAATTTATTTCCAGGGATTGTACGCAGTAAATCAAATACATGCTCTTCCAACTCCTGCTTATTGATAACAATTTTCATTCCCTGACCTCCTAATACATACGATGGACGTACTAATATTGGAAAATCTAGTTCGTCTGCAATCACTAAAGCTTCAGCTACAGTTTCCGCAATACCAAACTCAGGGTAAGGAATATTATTATCTTTCAATATCTTAGAGAAATGCCCTCTATCTTCTGCTAAATCAAGCGCTTTATATGACGTCCCGATAATTTTAATACCGTAACGCTCTAACTTTTCTGCTAATTTTAATGCTGTTTGTCCACCTAACTGAACAATAACTCCTTCTGGGTTTTCATGACGAATAATGTCATAAATATGTTCCCAGAAAACAGGTTCGAAGTATAATTTATCTGCCGTGTCAAAATCTGTAGAAACAGTTTCAGGATTACAGTTAATCATGATTGTTTCATACCCTTCTTCTGCCGCAGCTAATACACCGTGTACACAACAGTAATCAAATTCAATTCCTTGTCCAATTCTGTTTGGACCAGAACCTAAAACAATAATTTTCTTTTTATCAGAACGTACACTTTCATTATGTACATAACGAGTTCCGTCTGCTAATTCAACTTCATTTTCAAAAGTTGAATAGTAATATGGTGTTTTTGCAGTAAATTCTGCAGCACAGGTATCAACTAATTTAAAAACACGATTGATATTTAACTCATCACGTTTTTTAGATACTTGGCTTTCCAAACATTTAAGCATATGAGCTATTTGTCTATCACCATATCCTTTTTGCTTCGCTTCTAACAATAAATCTCTTCCAATAGTATCTATTGTGAACGTAGAAATTTCTTGTTGTAAGTGAAATAATTCTTCATATTGACGTAAGAACCACATGTCAATCTTTGTGATTTCATGTATACGACTTAAAGGTATTCCTGTTGCAATAGCATCGTAAATTACAAATACTCTATCCCAACTTGCAAATTCTAATTTACTTAAAATGGTATTATAGTCAGTCTCCCCTTTACCATCAGCTCCTAAACCATTACGTTTAATTTCTAATGATTGAGTTGCTTTATGCAACGCTTCTTGGAAAGAACGACCAATTCCCATTACCTCACCTACAGATTTCATCTGTAAACCTAAAGTTCTGTCAGATCCTTCAAATTTATCAAAGTTCCAACGTGGTATTTTAACGATTACATAATCTAAGGTAGGCTCAAATAAAGCTGATGTAGATTTAGTAATTTGATTATCTAATTCATCTAAATGATATCCCATTGCCAACTTAGCAGCAATCTTTGCAATTGGATAACCAGTTGCCTTAGACGCTAATGCAGATGAACGAGATACACGCGGATTAATTTCAATTGCTATAATATCTTCTTTTTCGTCTGGAGAAACAGCAAACTGAACATTACATCCACCTGCAAAATCACCAATACTACGCATCATATGGATTGCCATATCACGCATTTTTTGATAAGTAGTATCAGAAAGTGTCATTGCCGGAGCAACTGTAATTGAATCTCCAGTATGGATTCCCATAGGATCCATATTTTCGATAGAACAAATAATCACAACATTATCATTTGCATCACGTAATAACTCTAACTCGTATTCTTTCCAACCAAGTAAGGCTTTATCAATCATCACCTCATGAATTGGAGAAATCTCTAATCCGTTGGTTAATAATTTATCAAAATCTTCTTCATTATGAACAATGGCTGCTCCCGCACCTCCTAAAGTAAAAGATGCTCTAATACATAAAGGGAAACCAAATTCCTGAGCAATTTCTTTTCCTTTTAAAAATGAAGTAGCTGTTGCCTGAGGCGCCATTGGAACTCCAATTTTTGCCATCAAGTTTTTAAACTGCTCTCTATCTTCAGTAATATTTATCGCATCAATATCTACACCGATAATCTCTACACCAAAATCTTCCCAAATTCCTTTTTCATCTGCTTCAATACATAAGTTTAATGCAGTTTGCCCTCCCATAGTAGGTAAAACAGCATCAATTTGCGGATGATCTTTAAGGATTTCAATAATTGACTTGGTATTTAAAGGCTTTAAATACACGTGATCTGCCATAGACGGATCAGTCATTATTGTTGCTGGATTAGAATTGATAAGAATAGTTTCTATACCATCCTCACGTAGTGATCGTAATGCTTGAGTTCCAGAATAATCAAACTCACAGGCTTGTCCAATTACAATTGGCCCTGAACCTATTAATAAAATCGATTTTAAATCTTCTCTTTTCGGCATGTTGTGTGGTGTAATTTAATTGTTGTGCAAAAATAAGTGACTATGATATCAAAAAAAAGGTGTTACCAATAGGAACACCTTTTATATATTAACAATACTGTTAACTATTATTTTTTATGTCTTGGCTCACAAGACACAGTTAATTTCTTTCTTCCTTTAGCTCTTCTTCTAGCAAGAACTTTTCTTCCATTTACTGAAGCCATTCTATCTCTAAAACCGTGTTTATTTCTTCTTTTTCTCTTTGATGGTTGAAACGTTCTTTTCATCTTATAGTATCTTTAAAAACTTTCTTAACTTAATTTAAAATTTCAGCACTAGTATCCTGCTAAAATGTGAGCGCAAATATACAAAGAGTTTCCACACTGACAAGTGTAAAAATAAAAAAATTTAAATCTTTATTCTTTGTCTACTACTAAAGCAAATATACTGCTTAAATAATCTATTTGAAACTATATATATTAACAATGTAATTTATAATAAAATATGTAGCTTTGCAAACTAATATTTATACTAAAAAAACGAAATAAAATGTTCAATAAAAACATAAAATTAGTGTTTGCTACAGCTTTATTAGCTACAGCTGTATGGCAATTTACTCAAGGAAACATTGGTAATGGAATAATGATTATCCTTATTGTAGCACTAGTTGTTCTTTTATATTTTAAAAACGAAATTATTCTAGCAACCACATTGAAACTAAAAAAACAAGATATGGATGGTGCTAAAGTAATGTTGGATAGAATTAAAAACCCCGAAGGAGCTCTTACTAAAAAACAATTAGGTTATTGGAATTTCCTAAAAGGACAGTTCGGATACCAAGAAGCACCTTTAAAATCGGAAAAATATTTACGAAAAGCCATAGAACTTGGACTGAACTTTGACCATGATATGGCTGCAGCCAAGATGTTTTTAGCGGGTATTGCAGTAAGTAAGAACCGAAAAATTGAAGCTACCAACTTATTAAATGACGCCAAAGCACTAGATAAACACGGTATGCTTACAGATCAAATTAAAATGATGCAACAACAAATGAAACGTTCTCAGGGACCAAAACAACACTATACAGGTAACCAAAGAAGACGTTAGTTTACTAAAAAACAAGACTAAATATAACAAAAAACCTGCTTTTAGCAGGTTTTTTGTTTACCACGTAACGCGTTTATTTTTAGTTGATTATATTTTGAGAACTTAGGAAATATAACTAACTTGTAAGTAACCTAAAAAACCGACTTAGACGTTGAATATTTAAACAAATTGTCTATGAAGGTCATAATTATTACTCTAACACTCCTTTTAACCAACTTACTTTGCTACTCACAAACACCTTTAAAGGATAGTTTATTCTCTGAAGCAATACATGCTAATATTAAAACATATAAGCTAGCTGTCAATAACGCTTATTTAAATTACAACTTAAACAAAGGAGACATACTTTTTAATCAATTTGTAGAGAGCAATCTTGTTAATACTTATTTAGATAATTTTAAAGCCAAAAACACACGTGGAGCTTTAATTACTATAAACGACTATTTTAAAAGACCTGTAATTCTCGTTACCTATGCCTCTTGGTGTATCAGAAATGATCAAGAAATTGCATCCTTAAATAAGCTAGCGAAAACGCATCACAAGGAAATTGATTTTGTGGTTATTTATTGGGATAACAAAAACACGACTAGAAAAAAAGCTAAAATCCATAACAGACACATCAATGTGCTTTATATTGATGAACGAGAAAATGTTTTTTCTAGCGAAATCAAAAACATGAAACATGCTTTAGGACTTTCGTTGGTTTATTATATTAATAGCGTAGATAAAATTATAGCAATTAAAAAGAATGATAATTCTATTTTTAAAACTAGAAACTCGTTTAAAACTGGCTATGCACAAAATAATAGTGAGTTTATTAATAGTTTAAATACCTTATTAATCCATGACATCAACAGTAATGAAATTATTGTTTTAGATTGATTAGAATCATAAGCTATTCTTTAAAACTCATTGTTAAAAAAAACATTTGTACATCTGACTTAAAATCAATACATTGCTTCATGTTTTTTTGACTTCAGTTAAAAAGATTATAATTTATTTAATAGTAAAGCAAGGTGTTTTCATCTTGCTTTTTTTATTCCATATATACTTTACTCAGGATTTCATCTAAGCCACTTTAGCATTATTATTATCTACCATTAGTTGCGAAACAAAAACATAAAGCGTCTTTAAACGTTCTCTTGACACCATATTATCTTGCACTATAAAATTATCAATTCCATCTTTTAATTCTAAAACAGTATTCATTTTAATGGCAACTGGCGTATAGGCTGCCAATTCTGTTTCTTTAAACAAATTCACTACCAATTCCTTTTTACTGATTTTTTCATCAATAACATTTGATGAAAGTATTTCAAGCAATAACTTTTGTATTTGAGATTTATGATTCATTTTATAAATTTAAAAACTGAAAAAGATATTTCAATTATCATACCAAATTAATTAAGGTTAACAAATACCACAATACCTACAATTAGCCATTTTAGACCTCACTAAGTTTGGTGAGCTATAAAACAGCAACAGCACGTGTATTAATAAAAGTAAAAAAAATGGTGTTCAAAAATGGCTTTTTAAGAATCTCTAAGCGAATAACACATCAAACTTACGAATTGTTTATAGTCCATAGCATTCAAATAACAACATTTCTATCTAATGTTATTATTTGAATGCTATAAATCTTCCCAAGATATAATTCTTAGTTTCATTACTATAAAACAAAAAAAAGACAACCCTAAAAGAATTGTCATCTAAAATCAATTAATATCATCAAACTAAGCAGCCTGACAATTGTCGCATAACAACTTACTAACAACTGCATAGGTGTTTTCTAGTATCTCTCTAGACGAAGGATTATCATGAACAATAAAACTATCTATAGCTTCCTTTAACGCTAAGGTTGTGTTTATTCTAACAACCACAGGAGTATATTCTACTAATTGAGACTCCTTAAACAACGCGACTACCTTATTTCGTTTCCCTCGTTTTTCATCTACATTATTAGACGCTAATATTTCCTGAATAAGCTTTTGTATTAAAGTTGTATTGTCCATATACCAGGTGTTAGAAAGTTAATTATTGTTCTAATATACGTAATTCATCGACAATAGAAGGCGTTTTATCCGAAAAAATATCCCCCAATAGAAAACCTCAATTATTTCACTTCTAAGAACAGAAATAGTTGGCGATATTTTCATCAATTATTTTCGAACAACCTTTACTGCTTATTGTATAAAAAAGAACTATAACTATCGTTAAAGCCGAGTTTAAAGCTTTTTTCTTAGACTTTCTTTTTCCTGTTTTGGATTTGAAAAAAAAGAAATCAAATTCATAATAACTTTTTAATAAACAAACAGCAACTACTTTCCGAAGATCATTTTTAGGGATATACACAACATTAGTGCTCCAAAAATTCGTTTTAATAATTGTTCAGGGACAGCTACCGCTAGTTTAGACCCAAACAACCCTCCAATAATAAAGGTTGCAGAAATAACCATAGCCATTTTCCAATCTACATGTCCTGCTTTTGAATATTGTAACACAGCCAATAATGTTACCGGAGGTATCATAGCCGCTAAACTAGTTCCTTGGGCTTGATGTTGCGTAAAACCTACCAATAATAACAAAGGAACCATTACTACCCCTCCACCAATACCTAGTATCCCACTTAGGAATCCAGCCAATAAACCTATACAAATAAGAAAAATAATTGTGCTCATTTTAATTGGTATAATAGCCTTTTTTGGGGATTTCAATTTCATAAGTCCTCTTTGTTTTATTATTTAAATGCCCCTCTCTTAACCAAGGGTTATGAATTTTTAAAATCTTATAATTGATTCCAAATTGTTTTGAAAAACTAGCCATATCGGTAATAACAGAATCTACAACCACTTTAGTTGTTGGAATAGTGGTATACAAATCTTTCTCCTCAAAGTTAAATCCGAAATTATGTGGTTGCATTAAGATGCATTTTAACGCAACAATTCTAGGTACATATCGCGATGTTTCACTCCCCAACAGTAAATCAAAATATTTATCAACTTGCTGTTTACTCAATCGTTTAGATATCCCAGTCATCCCACCATTATAGGCTGCAGCAGCTAAAGTCCAACTTCCTAGTTTCTTTTTTGCTTCTTTAAGATATTTACATGCAACACGAGTAGCTTTTTCTAAATGATAGCGTTCATCAATATTTCCATTCACCTCAAGACCATACTCTCTACCTGTAACTTTCATTATTTGCCAAAACCCACTAGCCCCGGCAGGAGAAACCACATTTGTCAATCCACTTTCAATTACTGCTAAATACTTAAAGTCATCAGGTACACCTTCCTCTGCCAATATTTTTTCAATAATGGGAAAGTATTTATTTGCGCGTTTAAACATCAAAAAACCATTTGATTGCCAATAGGTGTTCACCAAAAACTCCCTATCAATTCGCTCCTTGACATCAGGCAAATTCATAGGCACCTTTTCATTCGCAAATATCAGATTCTTAGGTAAGGTCAAAGCGTATACATTGTAATTTTTCACAAAACTGGTGTCTACCAATTTTTCCGTTTCTTTTTCAACTACTTTATTATTTACGTTTTTTGACACTGAATTCATAAATAATCCAGCTAGAAATATAAGTCCGATAGCAAATACTATATTTTTTATTCGTTTCATTTTTTTATCTTTTTAAACTATTACACAACATTATTTTCCTCAAAACCCTGAATATTCACTTATTTAGCGTCCATTCTACAAAAAATTATAATGTCCTAAACACTTAACAATTCTGGCAAATTTTCATTAAACCATTTGTACTTATTAATAATCATGATATGAGTTCCATTTATGACCTCAATCACATTTCCTTTGATGTATTTAACAGGAAATATTTTATCCTTATTCCCATGTATATGAACTACATTCGTGAGCACTTGCGTTTGTTTCCAGTTAACAAGTTGCTCAATTGCCCAATTTAAATATTTTTCATCACTTACTGATAGATATTTTTTATATAATTCCGCTCTATGCGAAATTTTTTCACCAAAAGCATATTTAGCTATTTTTTCAATGTCTGAAAACAAATGCATTGGCATTAACTTATATACTTTTGTTTTTTTAGCAAATTTAATTCTAAAAGGAAATTCGTTTTCATGCAATACACTTGAAACAACAACTACCTTTTTTGTTGCTATAAACCTACTCATTTCCTGAACTAAAATCCCACCAAAAGAAACACCCAATAATATTGGATTTTTATGCGTTACCTTTTTCGTCATTCGCAACGCATATGTCTCTAAACTTTCTTTAGCTAATGGAATTTCCCACTCTAAATAATGTGTTTCAAAAACAGCTTCTGGCAATTTTATATGTTCAAAAATTTTGGCATTAGCCGCCATTCCAGGAACAAAGTAAATATGCGTCTTATTGTCATTCATTCGTTTTCTTTTAAAGATATAAATTTAAGCATTACTAACCAACCAACGTTAATCAAACCCATAATTTAATCAAATTCACACAGTTACATCTATTAACCTTTGTTAAATATTTTTATTTTACGTATATTTATAGGCTATTTAATAAAAACAGTGCCACCAAACCTATTAACCTTAAAAAAACCTATACCTATGATTATGGAATTGACATTGAAGGACAACGATTTTTTAAGACAATTTGAAATTATTGTTGACAACCATTTAGCAACTATTGAATACTCACTACAAGAGCGAAAAATATTTTTAACAAAGATAAACATCCCGGATGACATTACCGAAGATGATTTTCAAAACACTTTCATTAAAATAGTTTTTGAAAATATTGAAGAGCGCAACTTAAACGTTGTACCCACTTGCACTCCAATAGTTAGTTTTATGAGAAAAAACAAACAATATAGGAGCTTACTTCCCGTAGGCATCAAAATATAATTAACTAAAAAAAAACCGAAGTTTTCACTTCGGTTTTTTTTATGATATAAAATCAAACCGTACTAAACCGTCTTCATCTATTTCTGTTAATTTTACTTTTTGTAATGTATTTACTAATTCTGGGTTCCAAGGCGCTTTTACTTTTACATAATTCTCAGTAAAACCATTTATATACCCTTCTTTATTTTCATCTTCAAACAAAACAGTACGTTGCGTATTCAACTGCTTTTCATAAAACACTCCTCGCATTTTAGCAGACAAACCGCGTAACATTTTACTGCGCTTTTTACGCACATTTATAGGCACTACACCATCGAATGATACTGCTTCTGTATTGGCACGCTCTGAATATGTGAATACATGTAAATAAGAAATATCCAAATTTGCTAGATAATTATAGGTCTCCAAAAACAACTCATCTGTTTCCCCCGGAAAACCCACAATAACATCAACACCAATACAGGCATCTGGCATATATTCCTTAATTGCTTCTACCCTATTTGTATATGTTTGCTTTAAGTAACGACGCTTCATTTTTTTCAACAACTCATCACTTCCACTTTGTAAAGGAATATGAAAATGAGGCACAAAGCTTTCTGAATTTGCAACAAACTGAATTGTTTCATCCTTTAACAAGTTCGGTTCTATTGATGAAATTCGTACCCGATGAATTCCTTCTACGTCATCAAGTTTTTCTACCAATTCAAAAAAAGTGTGTTCGTGTTTTTTATTTCCAAACTCTCCTTTTCCGTAATCACCAATGTTAACCCCAGTTAATACAATCTCTTTTATTCCTTTAGCGGAAATTTCTGCCGCATTATCTAACACATTTTGTAAAGTGTCGCTACGCGATATCCCTCGTGCAAGCGGAATAGTACAATAAGTACATTTATAATCACAACCATCTTGCACTTTTAAAAAAGCTCTGGTTCTATCCCCAATAGAATAGCTTCCTACATAAAAATCAGCATCTTCAATTTCACAGGAATGTATTTCACCCATGTCATTTTTAGACAAATCATTTATATAACTAGTAATTTTAAATTTTTCTGTTGCTCCAAGCACCAAATCAACACCATCAACTGCAGCTAACTCCTCTGGCTTTAATTGAGCATAACATCCTACTGCCGCCACAAAAGCATCTGAATTTAATTTTTGAGCTTGTTTTACAACACTCTTAAAACGTTTATCAGCGTTTTCTGTTACCGAACAGGTATTGACGACATAAATATCCGCTTTTTCAGAAAATTCTACCCTATCAAAACCTTCCTTTGTGAAATCTCTAGCAATTGTAGAAGTCTCAGAAAAATTCAATTTACAACCCAAAGTATAAAAAGCTACTTTTTTTCTTTCTTGCATTTAATTATCTTACTTATATTTGAACAGATTAGCTATCATAAGAATAGCGGATGCAAAAATACAACTAATAAACCAATTTGAAAACAGTAAAACACCTTCTACCAAAACTGCTGATTTGTGTCCTTTTAACACTGCTTATCGCTTGCGATTCCAATAAAAAATCAGATAAAGATCATTTAGTATTTCGTTATAATGAATACAAAAACATTAATTCACTTGACCCTGCATTCGCAAAGGACAACTCCACTATTTGGGCCTGTAATCAGTTGTTTAACGGATTAGTCCAACTTGATGATAATTTAAACATTCAACCAGACATTGCTGAAAAATGGACTATTTCTGAAGACGGAAAAACATATACCTTTCACTTACGTAATGATGTTTACTTTCATAAACACACGTTATTTAAAAACAATACCAGAAAAGCAACCGCACATGATTTTAAATACTCCTTTGACCGATTAACTGACCCAAAAACAGCATCACCAGGTAGTAACACCTTACAACAAGTAGCTACCTACCATGCCATAAACGATACTATATTCAAAATACAATTAAAACAACCCTTCCCTGCTTTTTTAGGGGTGCTTACCACTAAATATTGTTCAGTACTCCCAAAAGAAGTAGTAGAATTCTATGGAAATGATTTCAGATCGAATCCCATAGGAACAGGCCCTTTTAAATTTAAACGCTGGGAAGAGAATATTAAATTGGTCTTGCGAAAAAACAACTCCTATCATGAAAAAGATAGCTTAGGAAAGCAACTCCCATATTTGGAAGCCGTAGCTATAAGTTTTTTAACCGACAAGCAAAGTGAGTTTTTGCAGTTTTCACAAGGAAACATCGATTTTATCTCCGGCTTAGCACCGTCATACAAAGATGAATTACTAACTATCGATGGTAAATTACGATCAAAATACAAAGAATCCGTAAATATGGTTTTCGGAGATTACCTTAATACAGAATATTTAGGGTTTTATATGGATACCGATCAAGCAGAAATTAAATCCGAATTAATCAGAAGAGCAATTAATTTTGGTTTTGATAGGCAAACCATGATTACCTATTTGCGTAATGGAATTGGTACGCCTGCAGAAAATGGCTTTATCCCTAAAGGATTACCTAGTTTTAATAATTTAAAAGGTTATCATTATCAACCAGAAAAAGCAAAGGAATTAGTTACTCAATTCATTAAAGAGACTGGTATAACAGCACCTAAAGTTACTATTTCAACAAATAGTTTATACGTTGATTTGTGTGAATACATTCAACGTGAATTAGAGAAAATTGGATTAACCGTTACTATTGACCTCCTCACTTCATCAACGTTAAAAGAAGAAAAAGCCACAGGGAAACTAAGTATTTTTAGAGCTAGTTGGGTTGCCGATTATCCTGATGCTGAAAATTACCTATCCCTATTTTATTCCAAAAACTTTACTCCAAACGGACCAAACTACACCCATTTCAAAAATTCCGAATACGATAGTTTATATGAAAATGCGTTAAAAGAAGTAAATGTAAAAAAGCGTCATCGTTTATACCAAAAAATGGACTCTATAGTTATCCATAACGCGCCAGTTATTCCGCTGTATTATGACCAAGTTATTCGGTTTTCAAGAAAAAACATTCATGGCTTAGGAATAAACCCGATTAACCTTTTGCATTTAAAAAAAGTATCTAAGAGCAAACTATAAATCCATTTGAAAACAACAAAACCCATACATATAGCATTATTCATGCTACTTATTTTAATAGTCTTAGGAGGACTCCTGTTTTTAACTACTGTGAATACCTCAACCAAAGAAGAAGGTTTTTTTATTGATGAATATCATTTAAAATACCCTACAAATACGTCTTTCTTTGAATTACAAAAAGATAACATTTCAACCAATAAAATAATTGATAAAATAACAACCACTATTGTCCCCTTAGAAGTTGAAACCATTAATTCAGGAATTGACTCTTTACTAACCAATAAACTGACTCCAGAAAAAAAAGAAGAAACCTCAGTAATAGATTTTTCTAAAATTGACACTACCTCAATTGAGCGCATTAGCTACCCCAAAAGCAACCCCGACTTTCTAAATGAATTAAGAGAAAAATTCAACAGTAAAAACTGTAGAATAATTCATTATGGCGATTCGCAATTAGAAGGCGATCGAATTACTGGATACCTACGTAACCGATTACAAAAAATGTACGGTGGTAGTGGCCCAGGATATATACCTATCAAGCAAGCCTACCACCAAATTAGCGCTATGGTAACACATAGTGATACTTGGGAAAGACATGCTATTTTTGACCCTACGGAAAAAAAATTTAAACATAGAAAATATGGTGCTTTTTTATCTTCATCAAGGTTTACCCCCGTGATTACTGACAGTATTCAAATAGACTCAACAAGTGTAACTACCGCAACTATTACTGTTAAAAAATCAAGTATTGCATACCGAAAATTCAGGTCCTTTAAAAACATTGGTTTACATTATGGAAACTGTAAGTACCCAATACGCATTAACATATATAATGATGATGTATTAATTCAGCAAGATTCTTTAATTACTGATGGTAATTACCATAACTATAAAATTAATCTACCAAAAACCCCCAACAAGCTTAAAATAGAATTGAATGGAAAGGTTAGTGCTGATTTCTTTGGACTTACTTTAGATGGAGGCTCTGGTATTCAAATAGATAATATTGCCATGCGTGGATCTTCAGGAACCATGTTTACTAAAAATGATGCTACAGACTACAGTAGGATGGCAAAAGAATTGAAACCGAAAGTAATGATATTACAATTTGGGGGGAATACGGTACCCTATTTAAAAGATTCTATAGGCATTACTAATTACACCAAACGTTTACATTCTCAAATTAAGTGGCTCAGAAGAAGACATTCTGGAATGAGTTTATTATTTATTGGCCCTACTGATTTAGCTACATCGGTAAATGGAAAAATGATTACTTACGAACTACTTCCTTACCTGAATGAGCAATTAAAAGAATTATGCATGAATAACAATCTTGCTTATTGGGATATGTTTCATGCTATGGGAGGGAAAAACTCTATTCCTATATGGGTTAAAGAAAAATTAGTAGGCGGCGATTATATTCATTTTACTCCTAAAGGAACAAAGTTTATTTCTGAGCTATTTTTTACATCACTCTACTTAGACCTCCAGCAAACCTCAAATACCTCAACTAATAAATGAAAACACTATTTACATATTTAGCATTTATTTACAGCTTTGTGCTTTTTAGCCAAAATTACACGATAACAGACAGTTTACAACAGCAATACCCCTTTATTAACTGGGAAGCAAACAACATAAAACACGCTGACTCAGCAGTCGCTTTTAAAAAATTATATCAGAAATTAGATAACATTTATAACAACAAAGAAGAAAAACTGCATGTATTTCATATTGGAGGATCACATATTCAAGCGGATATGTACTCCAACCGTTTGCGTCATTACCTACAAAACATAAGCCCTAAAGCTAAAGGACAACGTGGTTTTATATACCCGTATAAAATGGCCAAAACAAATAATCCGTTAAATTATAAAGTTACATTTGACGGCGAATGGAAAGGCTACCGATGTTCCAGAAATGATTCAGTAGCTTGGGGACTATCGGGAGTGTCTGCTAAATTTAAAGATTCTATTGCTGACATCACCGTGAAAGCAAACTTTAGAAACTACTCAAAAAACACTTATGATTTTAACAGGCTACGTGTTTTTTATGATGAATGGACCACAGACTACGAAGTAATTATAAGTAATAACGAAATCGTAGAAAAAACCGTCATCAATTCAGATGCACACTACATAGAGTTTACGCTTAACAAAACAGTTACTGAAATAGACTTTTGCGTAAAAAGAACTGACAATTTCGAAGATGCTGAGTTTTTAATGATGGGCTTAGAACTCATGAATGACAACTCGGGTGTTGAATACACAACCATTGGAGTCAATGGAGCAAGCTTCGCTTTTTATGATCGTTGCACTTACTTTGAAAAGCAATTACAACTTTACAAACCTGATTTATTTATTATTTCCATAGGAACAAACGACACCTATACTACTGACTTCAAACCTCTTAAATTCAAAACCTATTATAAGCAACTAATCGGTTCTATTCAAAAAGCGAATCCTGATTGCGCTATCCTACTTACAGTACCTAACGACTCTTATTATAAAAGACAATATGCTAACCCCAATACCAAATTGGCAGCAAAGGTAATTTATGAGTTATCGGAACAATATCAAATGGCTGTTTGGGATTTATATGAGATTATGGGCGGATTTAACTCTTCTCAAAAATGGTACACCAATAAACTAATGCCAAAAGATAGAATTCATTTTACCAGAAAAGGATATGATATTAAAGCTGATTTATTATTACAAGCTTTGGTAAATTCTTGGGAGCAAAAAATGAGCTACCCATCGGGTAGTCTTTTGGAAAAAATTATTAAAAAATAGTATCGTTTTGAACAGGTTCCTTGAAATATTTAGCTTTTCCGAAGACACCCCATTACTTTTCACCCAAGTAAGCTTCTGGATATTCTTTGCGATAGTATATTTAATATATGCTATTGTATACAAAAAAAAGAGCTTACGCATTCCGTATTTATTTGCCGTAAGTTTATTATTCTATTACAAAACAAGCGGGTTATTTATTGGTATTTTACTTTTTAGCACTGTCAATGACTTCTTTATCGGTAAAGGAATTTATAACACAAAATCAATATTCAAGAAGAAGATTTTAGTGAGTATTAGTGTATTCATCAACCTCGCTACATTATGCTACTTTAAATACGCCTATTTTTTTACCGACTCTTTCAATAGCCTATTTAAAACAGACTATGACGTTATCAATCATTTAGCCCTATGGACCAATACTATAAGTCAGCATGATTATTTTACAGTTGATAGCATTATACTACCCGTAGGGATATCATTCTATACTTTTCAAACAATTAGCTATAGTGTTGATATTTACAGAAAGCAATTAAAACCAATAAACAACATTTTAGATTTTGGGTTTTTCGTGAGTTTCTTCCCGCAATTAGTTGCTGGACCAATTGTAAGAGCTGCCGATTTTATACCGCAGATTAAAAAAGAAATCAACATTACAGCTACCGATTTTGGTAAAGCGGTATACATGATTTTAATTGGATTGATTAAGAAAATGATTTTTGCCGACTATATAGCTGCTAACTTTTTAGATCGCGTTTTTGATGCCCCTGAAATGTTCTCTGGCTTTACCAACATTATGGCATTATTTGGCTATTCATTACAAATTTATGGTGATTTTTCTGGGTATACTGATATTGCCATTGGAGTAGCCTTATTAATGGGTTATCAGCTACCTAAAAACTTTAACTCTCCTTATAAAGCTATTAATTGCGGTGATTTCTGGAAACGTTGGCACATCTCACTTTCTACCTGGTTAAAGGATTATTTATATATTCCATTAGGAGGAAACAGAAAAGGCTCCACCGTATCTTATACAATATGTTTAAGCTTTTTACTCATTGCATTGATTGCACTAAAAAACTACACCTATACAATTGTAATTATTGGGGGACTTGTAGTTGCTATGCTATTCTGCTTGCTACTCCCAAAGCTTATCAAACATTTCAACACCAACATAAATATATTATTAACCATGCTAATTGGAGGTTTATGGCATGGGGCATCATGGAAATTTGTAATATGGGGAGGTTTAAACGGAATAGGAATACTTATATATAAATATTGGCGCCAAGTAAGCCCCTATGAAAAAAGCACAAACCCATTTACTATAGTATGGAAAATTGCTATCACGTTTACCTTCATCACTTTTACTAGAGTGTATTTTAGAGGGAATAGCATGGAACATATTAGCAAACAATATCATCAAATTTACTACAATATGGATCTAGCTAATGCACTACAATTATTAATAGAATACAGTAATGTTTTTATAATTATGCTGTTAGGGTATATAGCACACTGGTTACCATATAAACTAAAAGAAAAAGCGCAACAACTATTTATTGACAGTCATTTTATCCTTAAAGCAATTGTAGTTATTATGGTTACTATTTTATGCTACCAAACCTATGCCGCCGACTTTCAACCGTTTATCTATTTTCAGTTTTAGAAAAACTTGTATATCTGTTTATAAAAAAGTAATAATTACTACCAAATAATTGATTCTTTTATAATTTATTTAATCTTTATTCGTTTACCACTACATGAAGAAACTACTTCTTTTTATTTTATTTATCATTATTTGTTCATGTAAGGAAGAAGATGTTTATAAAAATAAGTTGATTAATTTTATAGATCAAGACACTGAATTTATTAATTCATGTATAGATAACAAAAAACTATATTTAAATAGTAAATACGAATCTTATCCTGAACAATACGAAATTATTATATACAAGGGAAAAGTACTCGATTCAATCCTGAAGTCTTTCAGTGGTAAAATATCAAATACTAAAAAAGAAGATATAATTGAAGGCATTATTACTAATGAAATTAATAATTTAAAAAATCAAATACCTGAAGTTTCTCATCATATTATACAAAATTTAGATAGCATTAATAATCAATATGGTTACGAGTTTGAAATTTATAAAAAGATTATTAATTACGAAATACAAAAAACTAAGTATAATATCTACACAGCTCTTTCCTCTGGAAGTAGTACTAGATGTTGGGGTGGTGGAAGAATGACCAGCTCTATAAAAACGAAAAGAAAAAATGACTCAATTGTTACAATTACCTTAACTTCTGCTTTTATTAAAAACAATATAGAGCTATTCGAAGATGGCTTTTTTCATATTTCAAAATTAAACACTAACAAGAGCAAAAACCTAGAGATAGTTTCTGAAAAAAGGATATTTGACGTATTTAACTTTGATGTCTTAAGCAGGACTGATGAAGCAATAAACACTAGAATAGACCTATTCACCTCTAAAAAACATGAAAAACACATTTTTGAATCACTAGACACTAATATTAAAATAAACGAAACCAAACATTTCACACCTGTTCGTGGTGAGTATAAATAAAAAGAGTGTATAATAACTTTCTTTTTTTTATATTATTATACTACAACTAAAAACTTAACTTTACCCCTTTCTATACCTAGCAGTTTCTTCAAACACATGTGTAAGAATAGCTACATCTTGATCAGAAAACTCTATTCCTCTACGAGCCATAACAACTTCTGCAACCTCAAATGCTTTTTTAGTTAAGTAAGTTGTAAACCCAGAATTTCCTCCCCAACTATAGCTTGGAATGAAATTCCTTGGAAACCCTCCTCCAAAAACATTAGCAGAAATCCCTACTACCGTCCCGGTATTAAACATAGTGTTGATCCCACATTTAGAGTGATCTCCCATCATTAACCCGCAAAATTGCAATCCTGTTCTGGCAAAATTTTCAGTTTCATAATTCCACAAACGCACTTCTGCATAATTGTTTTTTAGATTGGAGTTGTTGGAGTCAGCTCCTAAATTACACCACTCTCCCAAAACAGAGTTTCCTAAAAACCCATCATGACCTTTATTTGAAAACCCAAATATCACAGAATTATTTACTTCTCCTCCTACTTTACTATGAGGACCTACTGTTGTAGCACCGTAAATTTTAGCGCCCATTTTTAACGTTGAATGATTACACAAAGCAAATGGCCCACGAACTGTACAGCCTTCCATAACCTCAGCGTCCTTACCTATATATATTGGTCCGTTTGATGCATTTAAAGACGAAAACAATACTTTTGCTCCTTCCTCTATAAAAATATTTTCACGAGCAATACATTGCACACCTTCTGGAATAGGCTCTGATATTCGATCTTTTGTTAATAAATCAAAATCAGCTTGTATAGCCGCCGCGTTCTTTGCAAAAATATCCCACGTATTTTCTATTCTAATATAATCACAATCCACATCAAAAACCTCGTAGGTTTCAAAATCAACTTCTTCTTGTCCTTCTGTAGTAAAAAACGCAAGAATTTCATCATTACAAATAATAGCTTGATTTTCTGACAAATTCTGAATCATTGCTACCAATTCCATATTAGGTAAAAAAGAAGCATTTATCATAATATTTTGCTCAAACTCTACCATTGGGTATTTATCCGAAAGATACTCTTCCGTTATTGTAGAAGTGGTAAACCCAAGAATTTTTTCCCATTTTTCTCTAATAGTCAAAATCCCTACACGAATATCCGCTACCGGTCTGGTATACGTAAATGGTAATAATTGGTTTCTTACTGTTCCGTCAAAAAGAATATAGTTCATAAAGGTAGTTTCTGAATTGAAAAAATCAAAGTTAAAATTTATAATACATATAGAAAAACAAAAAGCCTTCGATTTCTCGAAGGCTTTTAATATCTAGTAAATTCGTAAAATTACTTTTTGAATTTTGCGTATTTAGTCTTGAACTTATCAATACGTCCAGCAGTATCTATTAACTTAGATTTACCAGTGTAAAATGGATGAGAAGTTCTTGAAATTTCTAATT